>Ga0065698_100081_pt1 | contig 47090 bp, 42 predicted proteins | sample AntLakMe24m_30um_FD_59087 | JGI IMG/M metagenome (GOLD analysis project Ga0065698, IMG submission 59087) | Hypersaline microbial communities from Antarctic Deep Lake - 24m 3.0um v2 (version 3) | ecosystem: Environmental > Aquatic > Non-marine Saline and Alkaline > Hypersaline | place: Deep Lake... | reverse complement strand
TTCTATATTATCAGACGAACCACAAAATGAATCAATTGAAAATGAGAATAATGATGTTGAAGAAAATATACTATCTGAAGATACGGACACGGACACAGAACCCCATGAATCAGCTTCAATTGAGGATAGTACGGATAGTATTGGAGATGATAAACATTTGCGTGAAGATGAATTAGAATCCGATGAAGAAGAAAATAACGGATTATTTAGTGGGCTTAAGAGAAAATTCAAAACGGATGTAGATGATACAGAAGATGAATTTGATGTAGATGATACAGAAGATGAATTTGATGTAGATGATACAGAAGATGAATTTGATGTAGATGATACAGAAGATGAATTTGATGTAGATGATACAGAAGATGAATTTGATGTAGATGATACAGATTATACTATAGGTACTCCATCTAGAGGAAATGATGTAAATGTAGAAGAACAAATACAACAAAAAATAAGTGAAATTGTAGAGATTCGAGGTATCGGTCAAAAAACGGCTGAAAATATATATCATACAAATTCATATAAATCTATATCTGATTTAATTGATATAGATGGTGAACTTACACAACTAGCAAAAGATAATATTCAGGCAATGCATCATAAAAAAGCGAAAAAAGATATACGTGAAATTGTAGGTTATACAGAACCATCCAGCAATGAAAATAAATTAAATAATACTGAGCAAGAAGACGTTATAGATGACGTTGAAGAAGACAGTGACGATAAAAAAGATGGAAACCGTATTGATGATTCAGAAGAACAAGAAGACGATGAGAATGATGATAAGGAAAGACAGCATAGTGATGATTCAGAAGAACAAGAAGAAAGTGAGGAAAATATTGTAGATAATGGTGGTTTAATATCAAAAATTCAAGAATGTTTTCAAAGAAGATGAACCAATAGAAGAAGATGAACCAATAGAAGAAGATGAACCAATAGAAGAAGATGAACCAATAGAAGAAGATGAACCAATAGAAGAAGATGAACCAATAGAAGAAGATGAAAAAACTTCTACAATAACTAAATTAAAGTCATTATTAAGTACAGAAATTGCTCATGTTGACCAAGATAGACCTGATGCACAAAATGTTAGTATTGATTACTATGACCGTGATGAAAACGGAAACTTAATCAAAGGTAGACATATTAAAACTTTCTTTGACAAACTAAAAAAATCTAGAGATGGAGATGAATCTGTTCAACGTGATTTATATACTGATTTTAAACATCGATATTGGGCATTAATTAAATACAATTCGTATACTCGTGGAGATATGGCAGATTTAGTTTCAATTGGTATACTTACAATGTTAGGTGTCTTTTTAGTTACGGTTGGATTATTAAGTGTTTTACTTGGTGATGTAGGAAGCTTAGCTGCACTAACTGAAACAACTAGTTATGGTGACCATATTATGATTACGACAATTATCCTAAGTATAGCTAGTATTTCTTTCTGGTTAAGTCGTAGAACATCATNAGAAACTNCTGTTTCTATCATTAAAACTCCAGCTAGAATTATATCTATTTTAATTCTGGTTATACAATTACTTGCTGTTGGTGTTGTATCATATTCACTTCTGTTAGGTGGCGGTCAGGAAGCACTATTACAAATTGAATTAGCATTGGATGATTACGTCGCATCAGGTGCATCATATCTTCCTACGGGGGNATCTGAATCGTTTATGGAGTCATATCAATCATATAGAGGTCCAGAATCAACGATATTCGGACTAAGTATACTACAAGCATCTATATTTATGTCATTTGTTGGTATAATTACATCTATTCCTGTTCTTATCCGAACGATTGCGAGATTAATTCTAACCGCAAATATGAACCCACGAGAATTCAGGGAAACAACAGGTATTCTTCGTCATGAGATTGCAGATGATGAAGAAGATGAAGGATATACAGGTCCAAAGTATGTAATGGGGGAAGGAGAAGTTAATACGAAAGATGTATCGTCAGGTGAAATAAATTATAATGAACCGAACGATAGTGATGTTAATCATAATGATTTAGATAATTTATTAACATTACCTAAAAATATTAAAGGTTCACCATATGAAAATTATGAAGAGGTTAGGCGTTACTGGGTTACAGCACCATATGCATATATTAGTATTGTTTATGATGAAAATTCAAATGATTACCGATATGTCGTTGTAGAACCGGAATTAGATGAAGGAGAACGTGTAGTGTTTGACGAATTAAAAGAACGACTAGATGACGCGCTTCTATTTGAAAATGTTGAAGAAAAAGAGGATGAGGAAGAAGAAAATAAGATAAAACTAGATAAGTTGGAGAAACGTACTATGAAAATAAGTAAAGAATATGATATAGATATTAATAATGAGACATTCCACAGACTTCTTTACTATATAGAACGGGATTATGTCAAATATAATAAAATTGACCCATTACTTAATGATAGAAATGTAGAAGATATATCTTGTGATGGTGAAGATATGTATATTTTCATATTCCACAAAGATTATAAAGATGTTATAACGAATGTTAAATTTGGTAAACATGAACTTCGTTCATTTATTAAAAAGTTAGCTCAACGTTCTGGTGAGCATATTAGTGCCGCAGAACCGATGGTTGATGCATCACTCCCAGATGGTTCTCGTGCTCAGATGACATTAGGTACAGAAGTAACTACAGCAGGAAGTACATTTACAATTCGATTGTTCGAAGAAACACCATTTACACCTGTTGACTTGTTAGATTATAATACATTTTCAACGTTGCAAATGGCATACTTATGGACATCCATACAACATAATAAATCACTTATATTCGCAGGTGGTACGGCATCAGGTAAGACAACATCAATGAATGCTGTTTCGTTATTCATCCCGCCAAAATCCAAAGTAATTACAATTGAGGATACACGAGAAATAAAATTACCTCAAAAGAATTGGATACCGGGGACGACAAGAGAAGGACTTGGTGATGAAAGTAGTGCGATTGATATGTACGCACTTCTTGTTTCAGCACTTCGTCAAAGACCAGAATATATTGTCGTCGGTGAGATTCGTGGCCAAGAGGCGGAAACACTCTTTCAGGCCATGAATACNGGCCACACAACTTACAGTACGATGCACGCTGAGACTGTAGATGCTGCGATTGGACGACTCACAAATCCACCGATTAGTGTTCCAAAACAAATGATAACAGCGTTAGATATTGTTTGTATTCAGAATCAAATTAGGTTTACGGATGATGAAGGACATGCAAAAAATGTTCGGCGTAATGAAGAAACGCGTGAAATTGTACAATTACGAGATAATGGACAATTCGAAAATCGACTACCATTCCAGTGGGATGCTGAAACAGATACATTCATAACTTCACTTGAAGATTCACACGTTCTTGCACGTATTTCAACAGAAAATGGTTGGAATCGTGAAGAAATGGATGAACAATTAAGGCAACGAAAAGAAGTTCTAGAATATATGCTGGATGAAGATATTCGAGAATTCAAAGATGTAGCAAAAGTCATTCAAGCATATATGGTTGACTCTAAAAATGTTATTGAAAAAGTTAGGAATGAAACATTAACGCCAGATTCATTAACAANCTTAACAGAAATGAATTGGAAAGATGAATCATCAAACGAATTAAATGAAATAGCATCTGAAGGTGCATCTGAAGGTGATTTACAATGACGGACGCTTCACGGAAAGATATTGAAAATACTTCACATAGGGATACAATAATCGAAGATAAACAAAACTACGATACCTATGAAAATAAAACAGACCAAATTGCATACAGGTTATTTGGTGATTTATTTAATAATAACAAAGAATTCTTAGATAAATACCAAAAGAATATGAAAGGTGCTCATATTTCTATAGGTTCAGATTTATATCTAGCTCGTGTATTATTTTATACATTAGTATCTGCAATACTTATTTTCTTTGTTACTACACCAATATCCCTATTTTTAATTTTTAACGGTTCATTGGAAGGAATAACTGAAACGACAATGATGGCTAATGGTGTAGCCATAGGATTTCCAATATTGTCTGTATTCTTATTTGCTCCAATGATAGGGGTTTTATATTATATCATGCCTCAATATAAATCATCTCGTAGAAGTTCATCACTTGATGCTACGCTACCATCTGCNGTTACATTTATGTATGCTTTGAGTCGTGGTGGCATGAATATAAATCAAATAATGAGAATGATTGCGAAAAATGATGAAGTATATGGTGAAGTATCATATGAATTTGGAACTGTTATACAGGATATGGAATATTTCTCAAGAGATTCACTATCTGCCCTTCGTCGTGCAGGAAAACGTTCACCGAGTCAAAAATTTAGTGATTTAATGGACGACATGGTTGCTACACTTGATTCTGGTGCAAAGATGGAAAACTTCCTTGAGCAAAAATCAGAGGATTTAATTGAAGAAGCAGAACGAGAACAGAAACAATTTATTGAACAATTAAGTCTTCTTGGTGAAGTTTATGTAACAGCTTTTGTTGCAGGTCCACTGTTTATGATTATTATATCTGTTATTATGGCACTTCTAGGTGGTGCGAATCCACAACAATTAGATGGAATTGTATATATGCTTTTACCATTCATGAATGTTGGATATTACTTCCTTATTAATGTAATTTCAGGTTCAGAGGGTGTAAAAGCTAGAAAAATACCAACGAATAAATCAACGATGAAACGTTCTAATGTTGAATTAGAAGATTTCGCTAAAAATAGTGATGATGAAAGAGTTAAACGTGTTCAAAAAGCTAAGAAAAAAAGAGAAAGAACATCACTAATTTTCCCACCATATAAAGAATCTCTCATAGAATTAACGCGAGAGCCAAATAAAACAGCTATATTTACTGCACCGATAGCTCTCATGTTTCTTATATTCGTCGTCATAACAGGGATAGCGCAACCAACATTTTCTGCTTTTATTGATGCTCCCGTACTTCAGACTGTATATTGGTTACTAATTCCAGTATATATTATTCTTGTTCCATTGATGTTATTTTATGAAGTTGGTTCAAGAAGAGAAAGAAAAATGATGAATCGATTCCCAGATGCGTTAAAACAAATAGCCAGCGCAAACAGTGTTGGAATGACCCTCACAGAAAGTCTTGAAACGACCGCAGAGAACACAAGTGGGAGATTAGGTGATGAATTAATGTTAGTTAAAAATGATATTAAATGGAATAATGATGTGAATTTTGCACTTATCAAGTTTGCAAATCGTGTACAAGTTCCAATTATAACAACAACTATGAAACTAATAACAGAAGCAAATGAATCTACTGGTGATATTGAAGATGTATTATCTATCGCATCTAAAAAATGTGGAAACACAAGTTAGATTAAGGAAAGAAAGAAATGCAGCCATGATTATGTATACGGCTGTTATTCTCATTAGTTATGTTGTATACTTATTCGTTATTGCATTACTTGATATGATGTTCTTATCCGTTATTGAAGAAATGGGTGCAGAACAAGGTTNTGGTGGGGCTGGAGATTCACCAGATTCTGAACAATTCGATGTAGCTGGTTTAAATGTAAGATAGATTTAGATTAGTATTCTATCATTCAACAATTGTTCAAGCATTTGGTAGTGGACTAATATCAGGGTATCTTTCATCTAATGATATACGCTCTGGTATAAAATTCGCGCTAGTATTATGTGTCGTCTCATCTATCATATTCTCTGTAATCTGATTGGATTTTAATTTAGCCTTCAAGGAATAAATATAAAGAGGTGTAAAACGTATAACATATATAATGAAGCAACCTGAATTAAGGGAGACAACAAATAGAGATGAAATGATGTGTCCCCGATGTGAAACAGAAGGTTTAAAAGAAAATCCAGCATATGCCGATGAATATTCGGGGCGTGCTGCGTTATTAAAATCGACACGATGCCCTAATGAAGAGTGTGAATATAATTATGGTGTTCCTGAAAGTGATATAGAAGTTCAATTACCAGATAAAAATTATACGGACGGTATATCAGATATTATTCCAACAGAATTAACATTTGGTTCTGTAATTAGAGTTTCAATATTGTTTGCCGGTATATTTCTAGTTATTACACAATTTGGATTACTCCCATCTGATTCTTCAAATCCGACTACAGACAATGTTGTATCTAATATTAGTGGGAATATAACCGGTGAAAATTTATCAGAGCTATCCAACAAATCAGTTCAATTAAATTATATGAATGATACAGAATATAGAACGATAGAATCTATAAATCAAGATAATAATTTTGAGTTCGAAGATGTTGAATCCGGTGAATATTTATTATATCTACATAGCCCAGATTTAAATATAAATCCTGACGGTCAACAAATAAACGTAAATGAATCAAATATAGATAATATTACAATTAATGTAGCTGATTCTCAATCATATAATTTTAATCAAACCGTAAGTGACGCATTAATAGATATAGATTATAAAAAACCCACATAATATAGATGATATTAATTTCACGTTATCCCCCGATAAAATGGAGATAATATTGAACGCGAGCATAAAATACAATCAGGTACAACAAGAACAATTTTAATACCGATTAAACCGCAATCAGAACAGATTCGCGTTGAATCAAAAGAAACAAGAGAGAGACAAATAGTAAATTCACAGTATGTTAGTAATGAAGATACATATAATATATATGGAAACATGAATGCAGAAAGTTTAAATATAACTCTAACAAATGAAAGTTCATCTNAAGTCCAATCTGAAACAATTGTCGTACCGGACAGTGGGATAACAGATACAATTTCCGTATTAAGTAATGAAACGATTGGCCCTGTAACAGTAACTTTACGTAATGGTACATCACAAGATAGACAACAAATAACAGAAAAATGGAATGGTGAAAATAATGTAACATTTTTCTCTGGTGTTAAGAATACAACTACAGCTAATTTACAAATAAATCCAGAACCACAAATTGATACAGACACGATTTCGGGAACGATTTCGAATACTTTATTACAACCTGAATTTAGAGGTAATATGCCAATAAATGATGCTGTTATTAAATTCAACGGAGGGGATTCAGATGCTGAAGAAATAGGTTCTGTAAATATGGAATCTAATGCTGAAAACGGTTCAACAGGAGAAGTTATACAAGAATTAGTTACGATTAATGAAAGTGGAACGTATAGACTAAACTGGGATGCAACCATATCTGAAAATCCAAATCTTGTTAACTTTTCATATATAATAAACGGTGATAGTACAGTAATACCTCAAGGTTCTGATGGTGAAGGTTTATCATTAGAATCTNGAGATACTGTTGAAATTATGGCAGAATCTGAAAGAGAAACCGTAAGTAATGATGAGAATTCTCCACACTTTGGTTCATTAAACGAAAATATAAATGTTGTAGATATGCGTTTTAGTGATAATAATCCAAGCGCAGGAGATAATATTGAATTATTTGCTACCGTGGAAAATACAGGTAGTAGAGAAGTAACAGAAGAATTCATATTTTACTTAAATGGTAATGAAGAAGCATCTGGAAGTTATACTATCCCCGGAAATAGTCAGAAAGAAATTGGAGGTANAANTGAATTAGGTACAACAGCTATATCTGAAGAAGGAACAAATGTTTGGTTTATAAATGATAAAGGTCCATTTTTCCTTGAAGTAGGTGATTCAGAACCGGTGTATGGTGTTGGAGAAATATCCGCAACAATACAAGATTTGAGTGCAGAAGGTGAAGTCCGTGTTGATACAACAAATGATGGAGAAACAGATTGTACCGTTCTTGCTAGTGGTGGAGAATGTTCATTCGAAGAATATGAATTTAATCCAAATANAGAAAATAATATACGCGTTGAAGAAGTCAGTGTATCAAATACTGATTATACAATTGAATACACAGAACAAACAAATCCAAGAGATGTGACTGTAGACATGAGAGAAAATAACATTAATGATTACGCTCATGATGATGGTGTATTAACAAACGCAGATGGTACGGTAGTTGAATTAGTACCCGGTAATATGAGTATGGCTATTAGTTCGGAGAATGGAGTTCCGTTAACATATTCCTTGACTTGGGATGCAGAATCCGTTATAGATAATCCTGTAGTTTATGTTAATAATGAAGAGAAAATAAGTAATTTAGNTAGTTTTCAGGAAACAAAATCATTTAACTTAGACCCTCTTCCTGAAGGAGAAAATACATTCGAATTCTTATCTAGTTCTGGTGGCTATACTGTTGATATAGAATGGATTGAAGATGAAGGTCAATCATATCCAACGACAATTATAGATAACAATCAAGAGTGTCGTTCTGGGGGTTCGTATGCAAATAATTTAACTTGTACTATCACTGGGTCTGGATTATCACCGGGGGAACATACAATTGATTTTAATAGTATATCTAATTCATTTAATTACCAATTATCATACCATTCTAGAGCTATATCTAGTTCTGTAAATGTAGATGTAAATGGTGAAACAAAACAATTCAACCGACAATCTGTAAACCCAACAGAATGGCAAGATGTAGCGACTACATCTTTATTATCACGAGGTAATAACAATGTAACTGTAAGCGTTCCTGATGCAAATAACATGAATCCAAATTCCACAGCTACTATACAATATTCGATTGATACCGGTGATGTTGAAAATCCTGAATTAATAGTAACAAATGGACAGGGGGAGACAAATAATGTTGATATACCGTCTTCAGCATTAGATTCAAATCTTCTAACAGAAGATGTTGATATAACAATACCTTCAGAATGGTTAACGACAAACAATAATCAAATTGAAGTTAAAACGGAAGATGGAATATTTGAGATTTCAGGAGAATTAAGAGTCAAAAGTGAAAATATAAAATTAGATACAAACTAATGTGACAAAAAACTTTTATTAGTTCTTAGTAAATAGTATATTATGATTAAAAAAAGTTTACTAATTGTATTATTGTTAACACTTTGCTTAACAATATTTGTGACACCAGTTTCAGCCGCTGAAGATGCAGAAGCTTTTTTCTTATGTGAAAAAACAGATAGTATATCAGGACAACCAATTTTACCTAGTGCGCCACAGTACGATTCATTAGAATATAATAATAATATTGTACCACTACTCCAACCTCTCGTTAAATTAGCTCTAATACTAATGGTTCTGTTCGGTATTGGTGGTGCAATATATGCTACGCTAAGAGATGCTATGTTCACACCAGATAACGATGATGATGCCACACAATACGTTCGGATGAGAATAANATTAATAATTGGGGGTATTGCTACGCCTACATTTATAATTATTGGTGGTTTTATAGTTGAAAGAATCACGACATACGAGACTATGTGTTTACTTCCGAACATACTATAATTGTATATCATAGTATCAATATACTTTTACCATTAACTGTTCTATAAATATATAGAAATGACAAATAAATTATACAGTGTTTTGGTAGTTCTTGTAGCAATAACGGTTTTAAGTAGTATGGCTGTCACGCCGGTTATGGCAGATACAGACCCTGATANCGATGGTNNNNAAACAGATAACATAATTTGTGAAGGTGACGGTAATGATAGTACAACACCATTAGGTGGATTGTTGTCGTCTGTAACATTATTACTCGTTACGGTAGCTGGACTTATTGCTGTTCTAGGTGGAGCAGCATATACATTAGCAAGTGCAGCTAATCCAACAGATGAAGATTATATAGAAAAACGTAATAATTCTGTATTATACGGTGGTGGTGCTCTCATTTTCCTTTACGGAGCAAATGCACTTGTTACAGAATTATCTGCATCATTAGACTTCAGTTGTGTATTACCGTTCGCGTAAATAAATTATAATTTATTTTCCCTGAATTTTTATCAAACAACTAACTTGTAAATAGTTATTCATTTAGGGTTATAATTTAAAGGTATAATCAATGAAAAAGATACATTACAATTTTATTGGTATAGGATTGCTGATTGGGATGTTAGCTCTTGTTCTTGTATTAACATCTGCACCTGCTGCTGCCCAAGTTGATTTGTGTACAACAGAAGAAGGAGAGACAAATGATGCAGCACAATCAATCAGGANTATATTTATTATATTATCAGCATTAGGTCCGTTATTTGGTACATTATTCTATGTAGGATTATCTGTAGCAGATGCAGCTAGTATTGAAAATGATTATAGTGACCAAAAAAGAAAAGTCATTATATCTGGATTTAGTGTACCTATTGCGATTGCGTTCTTCAGTGTAGTAGGTGATGAATTAATAAGAAATACCACAATTGATTGTTTCTTCCCCGGTTATGAAGAAGAATGATTTAATTATAAACTACCTATAACATTAAACTAATAACACTTTAAAACTATATATTATTTATGAAAACATTTAAATCCTATTTTATATTAATAATATTATCTTTATTTATATTTGCAATTTTATTTTCTTCACCAGTAGTAGCAAACCATGCTACATGTACAACAGACAGTCAGGCAGAAAGTAATCCTTACATTGCAGAAGATAATGAATGTGATGCAGTTATCGATTGGTCAGAAATGTTTTCTGTAACAAATATGAGTGATGGAGATACGTTACAAAGTCAACAGTATGAACAAGAAAGATTATTTTTTACGCAAATTCCTTTAGCTACAAACCCAGATATAAATAATAAATTATCAACAAAATAATTTTTATACGTATGAAATTCATTCTGTAAGATGAATCTAAAAAAATAAATACGGGGACAAGTAAAACAATATCGTATAATAGAAATGATGAGTATTCTGGAACGAATGATGGTTCTGAATATACGGACTATAATATAAATAATTTTATTCCAAATAAAATTAGAACAGATGTATATATACCGGAATCTACGTNTATCATAATTAAATTACAAGATAAGGATGACAATACTTTAAAAACAATAGAATTAAACCATGAGGATTATACATATAATTTTGAAGAAAATGAACAAACAAGGATATNTCAACCAATAGACCTTTCTGAATCTGGACATTCAACACAATACAATATAGATATAGAATTACATCGTACTAATGAAGACACAGAATCTCCAGAGATATCAAAAGGAATCGCCTTAGAAAGAGAAACTCCACCGTACAGAATGTATTCTATGGGACTATCTTCATATCCAAAATTTTCATTATATTCATATCATCAGAAGAATTATATCTCTAATTATGAAAATAATATTCATAATGGATACGCAACAGATACCGTTTTATCTCCATCCTATCCAAAAGAGATGTATGATGATTACATAGTAGAGAATAGTAGACATTATAAGGGTAAATCGTTTGATGTGAGTAATGAAGCTAGACCTCTTAGAAATTCGTATGTAAGTATAGATAGAATTGAACCCTCTGTAAAAGTTCCAAGCGGAAGAGTTGGCCAANAGTGGGACAAAATAATGGCTGATGAAGGTCGAATATATATAACATATGATTCTGCCGTAGATGAAGAACCAAGAGATGGGAATGATTATATTGTGAAAAGAGTCGGTTCAAAAAGATGGTCTTACAGTGACCTGCAATCTATATCATATGATTTAAAACTAGAAGCACAATTTGAAGATGGTACTTCTACTATAATTGATGATACTACCAGAGACAATTCTGGTTTGTGGTCTGTATCATATGACAAAGATGATATCAATGGTAAAAATATTGTACAGTTTAAATTCAGAAATGAGCGTTACAATTGAATATGAAAGATACAATGAAATATATCAAAGATATCTTATTGAAGAAAGAAACCNCCTACCAGATTTATACGGAAAACGGTGGGAAGATGATAGTACAGAAAAAATAGACGATTTGACACATACTGTCGAACATAGTGAAGAAATTGATGGTATGGATTATAATGACGGTCCAGATAATTCTGATTTTGAAATAAATATAGGTATGTTTTCTGATGAAACACGAGCGCATGTCGATAGAAAACTTGATGTCGATAGAAAACTTGAAAACGTTTTAGAAAAAACAAGATGGACAAATCTAGAATCCAAATCTATAATTGAAAGTGGGAAAAGAGAAATTGATATCCGTGATTCTGATTCGTCTAATCCTAGAACAATTCGTATTGGAGAAAGAAGAACGAGGGCAGATACGGACGTTTCTGAAGGTGTTTATGAAGAACCAACTATAAATGGAGAAATAACAGAAGATATGACGGTANATTTAGATGTTTGGGCACATGGTAATTTTGGAGAAAATAGTGAAATTAGCACATATGTTAATAATGAAAAAATTNAAGATAATGAGATAAATATACAATCAAGAGAACAAAGGCAACATATTATTCAAAATGAAGATATACATAGCTATATTGTCGGTGAAGATAAATTTAAGCTAAATAATACTATAAATACAAGAGATTCAAATTTAGATGACTTACAGAGTAATCCATATATTACATATAGTGTAACAATAGGTGTTGATGAACCTATATCACGAATTAATTCTCGATGGAGATATTGGACGTTTAGAGATAGTCAATGGGATAATATAAATGCAATTCTTGAAGACTGTACTGGTGAGGGTCTAAGAAAAGAGACAATTCGAGCATTAGGTGGGACATGTTTTGATTTAGAAGAAAAACAGATAACACCTACCGGAGCACATCCAATGCAACCACATTTATTACCAAGTATAAATCAGCTAGATGTAGAATATTTACCACAACAATCCGGTTATAACGTAGAAAATGTTCAATATTCTGAGTTATCTGAAAACATATTACACACACCTATAAAATCACCATATTGTTCACATAATTTGAATTTAGAACGTGAAGACCGTGCATGTGATGTTTATCAAGGATATATTGCTAATGATAATATAGAACAAGCACATATTAACGATGAATTTGAATTTGCTGGTACTATTAATACGGATAGTGGTGAAGAGGACTATTTATCATCATTAGAACCATCAGATTATAGTTATGAACGCGAATATACGACGAGTNAAGGTGATANNAAAACATTAGATTACCGTTCATTAGTTAGTGATGTAGGTANAAATNAATTTAAAGAAGAAAGCAGTTTTGAAATTGTATCAGATAAATCAATGAATGATTTCCAAATATCAGGGAACACATCATGGACATATAATGATATTGATACAGATGATATACGAATTGTAACAAGAACAGGATTAGGTGTAAATACCATTCCTAAACAACAATTAACAGATGAATTTGTAACAGAAATAAACTCAACGCTAGCTAGTAATAATGAGATAAAAACAGCAGATGAATTATCTGACGGTGAGTTTCAAATAAGACTTGAATTAAAAGATGAATATAACCAACCGATAAATACANNAAAAAGAAATACAGATGAATCAATAGAGTTTGTTGATGTATATAGTGATGGTGAAGAAACGAATCAGTATAAAGGTAGTTCTATTGAAACAAATAAAAACGGAATTGCATATGTAGTTGTACCAGAACATAGGTCTACGAATGATTATTTACACACGAATTTTGAATTTAATGCGACGGATAATTGGTGGGAAACTCCATCAGATGTACGTGTGTTAGACTCTTCAAGAAATCAAATGGAGAATCAAGATATTTCTGATGATGAAAATGAAGGACCTGAAGATATTAAAAGTACAATATTTGATACCTTTTTAGCAATATCAATTGTTATATCTACATCATTTATCGTGTTATCTATGGTATTAAGAATCCACCCTCAATCTAATACAACTGCTATGGATATGTTCTATACCATTACAGAACCATACCGAGATAATATATTAGAATTTGTAAAACTTGTTATATTAACAGGTATATTCTTAATGATACTAAGGGTATTTGCTCTTTATCTCGGTGCATAGTGAGGGTATTTTTATTAATATGTGATTAGTTGGATTTTTAGGGTGTCAGATTATATATATAAGTAACAAATGAATTTCAATTTATTAATCCTTGAAAACCATAGCGAATGGAATTGANTCTATTCTTGAATGGATGCAAGGATTCGAGGATATGTTATTCGGCATAATAATATCTTTCGCAGAGTTATTTCTTACACCATTAGAGCTATTTGTTGTTTGGATGCATAATGCGATGCTTAACTTTCTACAATATGCACCGTATCCCGGTATGGATGACAGTTCAAATACCGTATATATTTTTTCAAGCCCCCCAAGTGATAGTATATTCGGCGCAATTAATGAATTTGTAACTGGTTATATTGAACCATTAGCTTTATTTTTCGTATTTTTTGCAATTATTGTGTTATTATTCCTCAGAGTATTCGATGTCGTTCTTGAAGATATAGGTTTGGATATATCTGAAGCTAAAAAAAGATTGTTTTTAGCACCGTTACTTATTATTTTATGGCTTCCATTAGCAAATCTTGTTTTGTATTTTGCATTTGGTATGACGGAGTTTATAAATAATAGTGTAGAATTCACTAGTATAGATGAGTTGGATACTTCAAGTGATGAACGCGTACTTGAGAGTGCTTCTCAGAAAGAAGGTGGAATAAATATAAGTAATTACTTCGGAGCATTATTACCTGATACCGGCGATTTAGCACCTCAATTAGCTTTTATTTCAATTTTCCTCGCATATATTGCTGCTTTACCGGCAGCACTTGTATATCTGTTTGCACTAATTGGAGCTGTTCTAAGAATAATGGGACTCATATTTTTCTACGCTCTCGGCCCAATAGGTCTTGTATTATGGGCATTTAACTGGAGAGATTTAGGCCAAATTGGAGGTAAGATTATGAGATATTTCGTATTATTCTCATTATTCCCTATTGTTGTAGCATTTATAAACTTAATGTTACCTCTAATGTTTGTACTTATGGCTGAAGTCTTAGATGGAATGATGGCTGAGATGCAGAATGATATAACTAGTGTTGCTACAGAAGGCGAAGAAGGTATAACTTCAGATGAATTAAACATGATTAGTTCTGATAAGATGCTATCTATAATATTTATCATAATTACACCCATTATGGTTGGTCTTATTCCATGGGGTATTGTTATCGGGTTTGAAAAAGCAATGAAAGTCGGTGCTGCTGCGGGTCTTGCTGCGGGTGGTGGTGCTTTACTCGCAGGGGCAGGTGCTACATTTGGTGCCGCAAAAGGAGTGTCTGGAGTTGCTGATGCATACGGAAAAGCTAGCGGTAGTGTTGGGGAGTTGTCAGGAACTGCTGCAGGTGTTCACATAGCTAAATCTATGGGTCGAACTGGTGTTTCTGGAGCTAAAGATAAGGTATCTAATGCGGCATCTCGTGTTCGTGAAAATGCAGGTGCAGCAAATTATGCTATGAAGAAGAAATATGGTGAAACAACGATGAACGATGTTGAGAAATTTGCTGCAGGTGGTGTTATGAAAGATAACTTCGGAGAACTTGGTGATGNAATACATGCAGGAGCTAGTGGACACTTGACAGCTAAAAAGAAAATGGGTCTCTTACAGAACATAAAACAAGATAAAGAACTACAGGATGCACGAGGATATCCTTCTACACTAAGTTCAGGTGTGCCAATGAAAGATGGCGTTCTTGATGAAGAAAATGCAACAGAACAAGATAGATTAATCTGGGAAGATAGACAAGCTGAAATTCGTGCGGCATCTAATGAAATGAGTAATAGCGATAGAAGTGGCCGACAAAAACAAGCATTAGGTGATTATCTTGCTAAAGAAAAAGGTTATAAACAACTTGGTGGATTAAGTGAAGATGAAGCTGATGATTTAATTAGTGATGAGTTACTAGCTGAACAATATTACGAAGTGATGGGTGATAAAGATGAAGACTTATCAAACGTGTGGACACCAAGCCAGATAGAGGACTTAGATTCTTCTGCTAAAAATGTAGATAGAAAAGATGTAGAAAATGNATTTAGAGATTCAAAACCTAAATATTATCAAAATAATAGGGATGAAATTCAGGAATATTATAATGATACATACGGTGATTCAGATATAACTAATATGCAAGCTGACCACCAAGGTCATCTATATGCTGACGCAGATGTATATCAAGAGGGATTAGATGAATCATTTGATGATGAAATTATTAATCAATTAGATTTCAACGAATCAATAGATGGTGGTTTGAGTAAAGAGAAACGTCAGGAATTAGTTACGGAATGGATACAAAACGGTGGTACACAAGAAGCTATCGTAGATATATTCTCAGGGGATTTTGCCGAAGATATGAAATTTAAAAGTGATGATGTGGATGAAAGTATGGATTCCATTCAAACGGNACTAAACGAAGGTGTTAGAGAAACAGGGAAGAAACTACGGGATGAGGATTATGATGTCAAAATCGATACAGATTATATACTAAGTGAATATGATTCTGCCCGTAAAGGGGGCGACATAAAACTTGAAGATATTGATAGTAGTAAAAGAAAACTTATAAGTGATAACTTAGAAGAAAATGTTAGTGAAATAGTAGATGCAGCATTTAGTGGAGATATGGATATGAATGAAATAAGTGCCAAAATAGAAGGTACAGTATATGAAGACACGGTTAATGATGCTATAAAAAGCCGGTTGAATAATATGTCACAAGAGGTAGAATTTTCTGTTGAAGACCCAACAGCAGATTTAGATACGAAAATCAATGCTGGAGATGCTATCGATGAAAAAGCAATGAGACAAGAAATGGCTCGTGAAATAAGAAATAATGCAGAACTAAATGATAGAGATATTGATAATGAAGAAATGGAATTAATGATTAATGACAGTATAGAAGCTGCAAGAGAAATAGCTGATGAATCTATGCAGGGTCTACAAGAAGATTATGTAGATGAAGTTGAAGATACAATTNGGAACTTAGATTCTAAAGAATATGACTCTATGGAGGAAGATATGAGTACGGATTTCCGTGAATTCCTCAGTTCTGTTCAACAAAGTCAAAATAGTATGTTTGAAGAATTAGATAACATTAACGATACAAATGATAGGATGTCTAAAATAAAAGAGATGAAAGAATTAAAGAATAATCATGACNCCAAATTATTCTAATCAAATTTATCTGTGAATTTGTTTGGATTAATAATATCCTCTTCTTTTTCAGAGATTTGAATATTTGCATTCACAATATCATCCATTGTCACGCCTTCAATCTGGTACATCTGTCGAATAACATTGTTTGATAATTTTTCTGACCAATCTTCAAATGGGAATTCTACATGACCATTGACGGAATTAACCATCTTTTCGGCCCCAATTTTAGATGCACGCGTATAAAATTCATCATACGCTTTAATCTTTTCTGCATCGTTGTTATCAACAGTTTGTAAATCACTAATGATATCATTTACATTATCTGTAGTTTGTAGGAAGCATCTCCACGGGTTGTATAGGTCTGGCTGTTCGCTTGGAATTTCAATTGAAACACTAATATCTAATGTTGCATTCCCATCATCTGATAGTGTGTGACCGTATTCTAGTTCATTAACTGTCGGTTTTCGGCCACTTTGTGTATCATTTCGATTCTTTGAATTCATATTATGTTCATATGCGAATGCATATTGGTCATCTCCAATTTGCATCTCTTTTTTACGTCCGATATAACGAGAGAATTTCACATACATGATTGCGGGGATGAAAAACAACAGACCCGAAACAACTGTGACACTTTGTGCTACAATAACAGATGTTGTAGCATATACGATTGCGATTCGAGATGGGAACAGGTAGAACCTACTCGATGTAGTCGGGTGAGAATGTTTATAAATTTGTTTGTATGTATGTTGTTGGAGCTTAGTAAATCCGTATGCAGCGATTCCAAGGATAATTGTTAGAATCAATACAATAGGGTTTGTAAACGCAAATGGATTAATACTGTCGAACAATCCAACGAAATTAATCGAGAGAATCAATGAGAATATAACAGCAATATATGCAACAACGTAGATATAATTCACAAAGCCTGTATTTTCATCAATAAGCTCCGTAATCTTGTCTACATCACTTTCGAATTGAATTAATGACGTAGTATATGCGCCAATCGAATAAACGAGCGTAACCATATAAACATGTAGTTGTGGTGGATTTAAAACTAGCAGAGGTACAGCAGATAAGCAAATAATCGTACTAATTTTAATTCGTGATTTTACGCTATCATTCTTAACATTCGATAACCCGTAAATCACTCCTAAACATGAAACGAGGATAAAACCGAGCATAGGAATATCATTAATATAAATCAATTCATATACATTTTGATATACATTATTCTCATTGCCGAAGATAATCGCACCAAAAAATACAATCAAAGCAAAAAATGGAAACGTTGCTAGGAAGTTTTTCACAGGTCCTTTAATCCCTTCCAAACCTTCTCCTAGTGATGGAGAAAACGTATCTAATACCATAATCACGGGATTTAATAGTAAATTAGTTACATATGTAAATACAGAGATGTATTTGTACACAACGAAATACAGTACTTTTGTAACAGATGATTTACTACTCATATTAACGTAATATTGATTACGGCCCTTAATATAACTTATGATTTCGATTTCTCAGATATTCTAAACGGTGTGGGTACATTAGATATATAGGATTATAAACATAATATTATTTAAATGAGTAAACAAGGATTATCAATAAGTACATTCATTCCAGAATCAATCGGTTCAAAAGATATCTTATTCGACAATGCTCCGATAATTGGTACGGTTGAATTTTTTGATGGTGTGATAATATTTTTCCCAGCATTTTTATTTTTAATGATGGGTGAATATATTATGCCCTCATTCTTAGAACCATATACAGTTTTATTTTCAATTTTAATTGCTATGATGGGTTCAACATTATTAATTATGAAACCGAAATATATGAGTTTATATGAATGGTTTGATATTATGAAAAATTACAATGCAAGAGAGAAAGAAATGAGTAAAAATTATACAGATGAAAATGGAAAACCTTTCAATTCTATTAGTATTGTTCCTGATGACGATACAAGAAGATTAACAAAAGTAGATAGTATATACCCGGAAAGAGATGTTGTTGAATTAGAAGATGGAACACTAGTATCTATGTTAGAATTTAAAGGTTCTAATTTAGATATGGCTTCACCAGAACAAGTAATTTCAACANTAAACCAATATTCAAACCGGTTAAGTTCACAGCTTCAAAATAAAATTCAATTTTATATGCCAATGAGACCGATATCTCTTGAATCTACAGCACAACAATATACAAAACATAAGGACGATATGAATGTTAAAAATATAGATGACCAATTTATGGATATGTATCTAGATGATAGGATAACGTGGGTTAGAACGTTAGGTACGTCATCTTTTGTTCGTGAACAATATGTTATTGTTGCTGTTGAAGAAAATGAGATAATTCGTAATGATATGTCTACAGGTGATTCTGGTCTAAATTCAGTTCCCGGCGGTGAATTTATTCAAGATGTTATGCGCGGTTTAATGGGGAAATCCGTTGTAGACTCAAAGCAAGAGATTAAAAGAAGACAATTAAGGGAAATATCAACGCGACGTGATTCTGTTGGTGGTACATTAAATGTTGGACCGGGAAATAAATATAATATTGTTAATTATAAGAAGTGTACAGCATTAATTAAAGAATTCTGGGAAGGTGATAAAATACAAGCAGATGAGATGGATGCATTGTCTAACTCTCATGACGTTATGATTGGAGGTATTAATAATGGTGAAGAACAATGATTAATAAAATAATTTCAAAATTCAAGAACAGTAAAGAAGACGGTGACGAGAACAGTGAAGAAAATGAACTAGAGGGCGGTGTAGATGAAGAAGAAAAATTTGAAAATCAATCTTCAAATACATTAGGTGTACCATCAAAAGACCGTAAATTTAGAGATATGGTGGCTCCAACATCATTTATTGAAAAAGAAAATTATGCCCGTTCAGGGAGCGATTATGTAGAAACATTATTTATTCTTAATTGGCCATCTGAACCCGGCGTATTATATCTTGAAAAAATATTATATCAATTACCAATTAGTACAGATATTAGTATTCATGTTACACCTCGTAAAAAAGATAAAGCATTAAACGAATTAGAACGAGACCTAGAAAAAGCAAAAGCTCAATCTGGTCAAGGTGTAACGGCAGCATCTCAACAAGCACGTCAGAAGAAATTACAAACGACAAACAGAGTATATCAAGAACTGAGTGATACAGATGCGAATCTGTTTGAAATTGGTATGTATATAACAGTTCGTTCAGAAAATCCAGATGAATTAAAATTGGCTGTTGAAACGATGGTGAGAGAGCTTAGAACAAATAGACTAATGCCTGAAATTCTTAGAAAAAGGCAGAAGAAAGGGATGCAAACAGTAAGTCCAATTGGTAAAGATGAAATAAAATATAAACAACCAGCAATGAGCGGTGCTGTCGGTGCAATGTATCCATATAGTACAACAACTGTTATGGAACCGGGAGGTATTGACTATGGTGTTCATGCGGTAAATGATTCACCGTTTGTTATAAATAGATTTGAAGGTCGTGAAAACGGATATAACCAAATAACGGCAGGAAAAATCGGGTCGGGGAAGACATTCGGAACGCTTCTTGAAATACTTCGAACAAAAGCAGCATACGGTGATGATTTAATCGTATTTATGCTTGACCCTCTTGACGGTTTCAAACCGATTGTAAATCTATTAGGTGGTAAGGAAGTTACCGTTGGAGGTCGTGTTAAGTTGAATCCTATGAGACTGACAGAAACACCGCCCGAAATTGTTGAACAAACACCAGACCTTGACCCATATGGTCAAAAGAAACAGAACGTAATGGACTTTTTCGAAATGTTCTTCGGATTACAAAATCGTGAACTTGGAGATAGTAGGGATATACTTGAAACAGCTATTGACAAATCATATCGAAATAGAGGTATAGAAAAAGATATTGATACTCATCATAAACAATCTCCAACAATCACAGACTTACTTGATGTACTTAAAGATATGTCTGAAAACCCGTCAGATTATGCAGAAATAGATTCAGATAAATTAATTGATGATATTGAAAAACATTCTTCAAGATTAGTACTAGCACTTAATTCATTCTCTGAGGGTGGACAGTATGAAAATCTTGCCAAACAAACAGAACTAAATCTAGATGATGAAGATATTGTATACTTCAACTTAAGCCAACAAGAAGGGAGTGGTAATTTAGGTCTAATGATGCATCTTCTGCTTGGAGATGTTTACGAACGTGCTAAAGATACAGACAAAAAAGTGTTATTCTGTATTGATGAGGCCCACTATATAATGTCTGATGCTCGTTCACTAGACTTCTTAGAACAAGCTGTAAGGCACTCTCGGCACTATGACCTTGGTATTAATTTCATAACGCAAACATTAGAAGAATTCTTTGCACATAATGAATCTGAAGCAATTGCTCAACAATGTTCAATTCGAAGATTCCACAAATTAGAATCAGGGTTAACTGATGACATAAAGAAAATGTTGAATCTGAATGATGCTCATGTTAACTTCATTAAAAATGCAGAAGCGGGTAGTGAGGAAGCCGGTTTCTCCGAAGCTCTATATGGTGTAGATGAACATGGATATGTACCTGTTCGAATATATCCAAGTGACTTTGAGTTAGAAGCAATACAAAGTGCAGGTGGATAAAGATAGTATATACCCTACTTTTACTATAAAAAACTAATAGGACTTGTAAACCATATTTATATTAACGAATGCCCAATATACCTGTAATCCCTGTTGATAAAAATATTTTGCAAGCTACGAATAACCTTGCAGAAAGTATGAGTGACGAAATTAATTTGATTCATGTTAATCCACCTGCACAAAGTGACGGGATGGATGCAGCAAGTGAATTTTTAGAATCTGTTCATTTTCTTGAATTAAAGAAAAGATTCCTCCGTTCTACAAAGAACGTGAGTCCCACTTGTGGGATGGAGATATGGTATGAAGATAATACTGTTAAGTTTATGTTCTATACACCATCGAAAGAGATTGAACAAGAATATAGGCAACAATTGACCGGTTATTATCCTGAGTGTGAAATTGCACAACAGACATCGAATGAAGGTATGTTTATTCGAGCAGAAGAAGAAAAAGAGGAAGCTATGGCTGTTATGAATTTTCAGTTAGCAGAACATCATTTTATGCCTTTAGCTAGTCCGGTTTCAGAAGATAGTGAACTTGAAACAGACCCGCTCAAGAGAATAATAAATGAAATTGATACGAAAGATGATACGAGATTAATGCTACAATATTTGTATAAACCTGCACCATATAGCTGGACAGAAGGACAACAATCAAACCTAGAAACAAAAGCTAAAGCTATACAAAATAAAGGTGGATTCAAAACACGTTATTGGGGATTCAAGATAGATGAAGTGGATGACCCCGGAATATATGAAACAGCAGCATCAGAAATGAGAGCGCGATTAAATAAATCAGCATATTTCTTGAATATACGACTAGCAATTATTTGTTCTGGAGAGAACCAAGAAATGGCAAAGAAAAAGTCTCAAACAAGAGCAAAAGCTGTTGTTAACACTTTAGAACATCTTTATGCAACAAGAGCAGGTCAAAAATTAGTACCAAAAAGTTACACTATAAATAAAGAAAGAAGTGCGAGAGAACTTATTGTAAATATGATTGAAAGAAATGCAGAAAATATGTATCAACCTAAACGTTTTTCACAATGGTTATGGCACAAATTAACTCCAAATAATGATATCATAGTGTTAACGGCTGGTGAATTAGCAGGACATGTTCATCTACCAAGTGAAGATGATGTTAGTACAGGAGCTATTGGATTCAGAAGTGAAATGGTTTCAGGAGAAGTTCCACCTGATGTTGAAGACTTCGAACCTGTTCCAAAAGAAGAAAGAACAGGGTATGAAGATGATGAAATACCAGACTTAACAAGCAAAGATGAATTAGAAGGTGACTCTTCTAGTTCAGAAGATAAAGATACTCCATCAACATTATTTGATGAGGGTGGTGATTAATTATGGGTATATTTGATAAACTATTTGGGTCTGATGACCCAATTACGACAGAATTAGATAGAGTTGATAAAGGGAAGAAAGCAAAAAAAGAGAAGCATTTGAAGATGCAAAAGGTGGAGATAATAAAGAATATGATATAGACCCAATAGATGAAGATGAATTCCCACCGGAAAATATTCTGTTTGGTGAAAAATGCTGGCCATATGAAATTGAACCAATAGACAGTCAGAAATTATCTGGTCGTGAATTATACACTATAGATGATATGAATAATATGTACATGGGCGAAGATATTCGCGCATTAATAGAAAATAGAAGATATGCTCCAGAAGATGCAACCCGAATTGGATATACAAAAGATAATGTAAAAGGTGTACAGGATGTATATATTGACCATGAGGCACTGTTCCGTCACATTGCGTTATTCGGTCAAACAGGATACGGTAAAAGTACACTAATGCGTAATATGCTTCTACAATGGATTAATGCTGGTTTTGGAATATGTTATGTAGACCCGAAAGGTGACGACTCACGAGAACTTCTTGAACAATTACCACCGCACCGTGTAGAAGATATTGTATGGGTAGAACCCGGTTCTGATAGAGATAAACAAGTTGGTTTTAACGTGTTTGATACGGCTGCTAATCCCGGTGACCCAAAGTATGAACGAGAAGTTAACAGTGTTGCTGGGGACTTTATTCAAATTCTAAAAGATAAATCTGAATATTGGGGTCCACAGATTGGTAATATTACGGAAACATTAGTTACACAGCTTATCCGTGCAGAAGATTCATTTAATCCTATTGACCTTGTAAAGATAATTACTAATGAGGATGAGATTCAATTATTCGCAGATAATTATGGTGACGAACTTGACCAAGTGTTCATGAATCGTATTGCACAACAAGATGCTGATGCGTTCGAACCAATTCTTCGGCGGGTTCGACAGTGGGTTCAGGACCGAGAAACAAGGCAAGTAATGGCTCACGCTCGGTCAAAGATAAATATATCTGAAGTTGTACGAGATAATAAAATTCTTATTGTTAATACAGCAAGTATTGAATCACCAGATACGAAGGAAATTATTATTCGAATGGTTATTGCTCGTATTTGGTCTGCTATTAGAACAAGACAAACAGCAGATGATGAAGAACCGGACCCGTTCTTCCTTTGTATTGACGAATTCGATAAGGTCATTAGTGATAATTTCGATATTAATAGTATTGTATCTCAGGCACGGAGTTTTAGACTATCTGTATTCGTTGCAAACCAGCAACCGAGTCAGCTTCCAAAAGATACAAAAACGGCATTACAACAAGTTCAGTCTCTATTAAGTTTCAATCCCGGTGGTCACCCCGGTGACGCACAAGATATAGCTCACGTACTGGGTGATGTTGACGCATGGGAACTTGGTGACTTAGATATGTATACTGTTGTAGGAAGACCATATATGAATGATGAACAGCAATCTGCTATAATTATAAATACGTACGGTGAATATCCACCATTACGTTCACAAGAAGAAGCAGATGCTATTATTGAGAAAAGTCTAGATAAATATGGTGCTGTACCAAATGTTGATACAAATCTAGATAAATATGGTGTTAAACGATTTATTGATAATAAATCTACAGGCCATAAAGTAAATGACTCTGGTGATGCAGTTACAACAGAACAGATACTAGAATGTATATATACGGCTCAGTTACGAAATGAAACGCGAGAAATCGATGGGACAGATGATTGGGTAACGCTTGAACAAATTACAGCAGAAATTGAAAAATACGTTGGTTCAATGGCCAATGTATATGCATCAAAACTCAGTAATATATTAGAAGGTATATCTAGTAATGATGTTGAACGTAGAGTCAGTGATAGTGCATACTTTAGATTATCTGAATCTGGATTAGAAAAAGCATTCGAACCAGATACGGGTTCAGCAGCAAGTGGAGGTAAATCACCACACAGAATATTGCTTCGAAAAGGGCATACAGCATTTACAAAATTAGGATATAATGTAACACTTCCATCACAAAATGAAGGAGGACGATTACCTGACGGTATCGCAAAACCACCAATTAATCCAATGGAAGAATCAACAAGTTTCGAAGAAGCTGTTGAGAAAGAAAGAGAACTTGTTAAGTATAACCCGCGACTAGCACAACTATTCGGTGATAAAGAAGTATCTTTGGAAGCAGAATCCACTACGATAACAAGACCAGCACAAACTATTAAGAATCTTATTAAAGCTATACAAGCCAAACAACATTGTGTATTCCTAGTTAAAGATGGAACACCCAAAAATGGTGAATTTGAATATTGGGCACGCGTAGGTGAAGACATACTCACAGACCCACCATTTGTTCGAAGTGCAGATGAACATGGGAATAGAACATTCTATACTACAAACGGTAAAGTAAAACTATCTAATAAATCTACAGCACTTGTTAAAAAAGATGCAGGTCAATCATCATGGAAAGAATACGGTAAACAGTATCAAGAACCGGGGAGTGATAATATTCACTTGCGGCTTGAAACATCTAATGAAGATAAACCCGTTACTAAATTTGAAGATGCTACGGAATTAATGCGAAATCCAAGCCCTACCAAATTCCCATATAATTATTATCGTGATACAAAATCAAAAGAAACCGTAGTTAAAAATAAAGATGGAAATGTTGTTGATAAATATGATAACTTGAAAGAAATGAGAAAAGATGGAAAATATAAAGTTATTCATATGCCAATAATTCCTGATTATGAATTCCCTAATGGAAAATATCCAAGTCCAAAAGATTGGACTTTTGTTATTATTCCTGAAAGTGATGAAAAAGGACCTCAAATATATCATAATGGAGAAATGGAACCGCTTCTACCAGAACACGGTGCAAAAATTAATCCAAAAGAATTTGGAAATCTACAAATTAGTTTAGATATTGAATCACTTATTCCAGAAGAACAACTTAAAAATGACTTTGATGACCTTGTAATTGAACCGGGTGAAGATGACACAGACGGATTAATGAAAGGTCCTGAAGTAACGGAAGATAGTAAAAATATAAATGTTGAAGATTCTGGTTCAGATGACTCAGAAGTTCTTCCTGAAACGACAGGAGATAGTGGTGAGTCTAATACGTCTGATGAACCAGAAGGTACAAACCTAACAGATGTTCTAAGCGTTTCTGGAGGTAATGGAGAAGGTAGACCAGACATAGATAACGACTTGTATGAAACAAAAGAAGATAAAGCTACAAATGAAGACGAAGATAGGTGAAAAATCTGATGATGATAATATAGAGGAAGATGATACAAATGAAGAGGATGAATCTGAGGATAACAAAGAAATTGATAGAACAGAAGATGATGATAAATCTGAAGAGGATGAATCTGAAAATAATAAAGAGGATGATGTTGATGATATGTTTAAATTCCCCTCAGAAAGAAATTAATCTTTAGTAAATAATTTATAGTATAAGTACAATATATATAGTATGAGTTCTGAAATAAAAAATAAAATTGCAGAGAATGGTTTAAAAGATATAGCTAGAAGTGTATTTATTTGGGGTATAGTGATATCTCTCGTATTATCACCTATATTTGTATACTTAATTTAAATACCAAAATGCCGGTAATAATTTAAGTATGGTTAATGTATGTATAATACATGTCATTTGATAGTGAAATAGCAGAACCGTCATCAGTTCGTGAAGGAAGATATTCTATAGGTATAAAAATTCTAGATACAGATATTTTACGGGGGGTTCCAAAAGGTTCAACAATTGCTGTTCTTGGAGGTGTTGAAGGAGGAAGTGAACTTATATTACATTCTCTAGCAGCAACAGGAAGAAATACAGAATATATCACAACGCTTCGTTCTGAAATAGGACTAATGGATGATATCAAACGCGTTCGTGTAGAAGATAATGTCGATGAAGATACCATAGAAGAAGCTGTAACAATTCGTGATGTGTTTCAATCCACAGATTCTTCCGGGGATATAATAAGACGGTCTTTGAGTTTAGTAGATGATGGAGGTAATTTGATTATTGATTCATTCTCCAAATATCATGATGACTCACAAGATATGATGGATTATGCTAGGAAGATTCATACAAAAACAAAAATGAATGGCGGTATAACATATTTATATTTTGCGTCATCGTATGAAGATTTAAATCGATATGAAAAAGAAATTCTTCAGATGGTAGATGGTGTATTTAATGTTAAAACAGAAATTGAAGGTGAAACCATTGAGAATAATTTATTCATTAATAAACTCAGAGGTATGCAATTACCAAAAGATAGTCAAAACCTTATATTCGGAGAAAAACTTAGTATCGATGTAACTTCAGATATAGGTTGACATCCTCTCCGCCCTGAACGGCGAAGATTCCCACGGCACCGCACCGCTGGGTTGGGATGTTTACGGTTTGTAGCTACCACATTGGGCGGCTACTGGCTGTGCCAATCAGCCGTTACTCCTATCCCGGCATGGGATTCGGAGATACTTTTGTTGACTGCACCCGATTCCGACACAGAAGGGGTGCCTTCTGCTTGGAACCGTCGAATCCCGATATTGTCCGATTGACAGGGCGGATAGACCGCCTCGGATACACGATTATACGATATGTAGGCACTTAAAACATTCGTTCAGCATACCAAACGTGGGTTGTATCCGCACTGTCGGATTCATCCCCGCCGTGAACGGCGAGGCTTTCTCCTTGATTTTCCGTAATATAAGACTCTTTATTGTACAAATTAAAACACATTTTGTATATAAATATTATTTACTTATAGTTAAAACGATATCATAACACTTATTAATAAATAAAATAAAGTACAAGTATGAACCGAAGAGAACTACTTACGTCCCTTGGTGTTGGTACGGTGACCGCTCTTGCTGGATGTATGGGCGGTAATTCAGATGCAGAACCTATGGGGGTCGAAGAGTCCACTAGTTATGATGACCTCTCCGAAGAAAAGCAGGAAGAACTGCTTAATGAAGAATTAGATGAAGTGTATAATCAGCGTGTGGAAGATGGTTCCTTGATTAAAGGACATAATCTTGATGTTGCGAGCGTAGACACAATTACGGATAACAGTGTAACTATCGAAACGACAATTAGCCTAAACCCAATCGAGGACTATAATATCACGGTTCACTATAATCCTGTAACGGCTAATGATAATGGGGAATGGGTCTTCAAGAATTCTACAGACCCAGTTTATGGACAAGATGCAGAATATGATTCTGAAACAGATACATGGATTCCATCAAATCAGGATGCAACGAAGACACTTCAGTATGATTTCAAAAACACAGAAGTCGGAGAACATGTTTCTTCACTGACGGTTCCAAGCGAAGCATATTGGAATGAAGATGTTACGGTGGGAGAAGAACGTATCAATAACCGAGCATTTTACCGACAAGATATCTATAGTCATGGATGGGGTCGTGTAAACGAATTCTCACTCGAAAGTCCACCAGAAATGTATGAAACATTCGTTTATACACTTACATGGGAAGATGAGAATACGGACAGCCCTCGTGGTGGAGAAGTAATCGCTAATACAGCACCGATGCTTCGCGTTGGTGAAGATGATTATATTTACCCACGAACACACAATGGAAATTTCATTATCAACCCTAATTGGGATAGTAAGGGTTTCATCCGAAACGACAATCGAGATTACAAAATGAGCGATATCTATCGAGATAATATTGATAAATCGGGGGACTCGTTTGATGCTCACATCACCCGATTATCGAACTATGGGCGTTTCAGTCCGCGAATTCGCAATGAATTTGCAGATGCTAATTCTGTAAAGGTAGCAAGTGCTCAGGGTCCAGAATACTTTGATGCTCACCTTCAGTACCCATGGACTGTATCATACGAAATTGACCGTTCTACATTTGAAGAAGCTCAGAAAACGGCTGCTTCGTATAAAGTTGGAGGAAAACAGACCAACGATGTAAAGGCTCTTGTGAATGCTCCAGAAGTAATGAACCATGATGTCGTTCAGGAAGTTGCATCTAAACTCGGTGATGTTTGTGAGATGATGAATGCTACGCATCCATCTGAACAACTTCGTGTTGTTGCTGACTTTGTTCAGTATTTCTCACACACTTCGGAAGATGCTCTCCCATTTGGTCGTCCAAGTAACCTACTACCCGGAACAGCACATCCTGTAGCAACTCTAGCACGAGGGCTTGGAGACTGTAAGGATTATACGGTTCTTGGTAATGCGATTCTACAGCAGGAGCCGTTCAACATGAATCCTGATGTAATCTGTATCCCAGAGGTTTACCAATATATCGCAGAGGAAGGTGATGTGAATGCTGTGGGTCACGTTACGACAGCAGTTCCATCATCTGAACTTGGACTCGATGAACTGTCAATTGATAATGTTGGTGAACCACTCGGTGGAACGTTGGGTACTTTAGATATTGACGGTGTTGAGCATTCATACATTGAAATGTCTGGCCCATTCGATGTTGGTTTCGTTAGTAGTCAATGGATGGACTTCAGTGAGTTGGTTCATATCGATAATGTGTAAAAATTAGTTCAATTTTTACATTTAAACTATCAATTTGTTATTTTGGACTATCACAACAATTTAATAGTTTAAAATGTATTATCTATTATGGATGATGATTTAAAAAAATATATAATTGATATTATTGAACCAGCTTTACATTTTATCCTAATATTTACGCTAATTATCGGTGTGCCATTTTTTATAAGTGGTGTTTGGCCACCTTTTGTAAGCATATTAAGTGAAAGTATGGAACCAAATATTGATACTGGTGATATGGTATTTATTGTAGATAATGAAAGATACAATTCTGAGTATACGTCTTACGGTGGTGTTCAAACAATAGAAGATGAATCAAGGAAATCATTTAATAATTATGGAGACGTTATTGTATATAGTCGAAATGGAAATAGTAATAGTATACCCATAATTCATCGTGCTGCATTTTATGTTGAAGATAATGAAAATTGGATTCATAAAGCAAATAAGAGTAAGCTTCCATCATTATCATGTAATGAAGTTACATACTGTCCCGCACCAAATGCAGGTATAATTACTATTGGTGATAATAATAATGGATATGACCAAGCTGCTGGTATATCTAAACCTGTAAAATCTGATTGGATTATCGGTAGAGCAGAATATCGCGTTCCTATTCTAGGAACGATTAGAAATGGAATGGAATCTGTAATGTCAATTAAATTAATTCCAACACAATAATTGACGATAGTATTAAGTGTTATTAATAACCTTATTTTATATACATATGGCTAAAGATAATGACCGTGCCGCTGGTGGATTAATGTCCTCAGCAGGATTAGCAGTTTATACAGATTCAGAAAAAGAAATATCCGCGTTTGACCCTAAGAGCGTATTATTATTCGGTATATTAATTTCAATATTACTTATTTCAGCTAATGTTGTTCTTATTTAGAATATGAGAACCGGTAAGTTATTATATTTGTATGTTAAACTATAACATAGAACGATGTTTAAAGAATTTTCAAATGGATATTATTTTGGCTCATACTGGATTACGAATGATAAAAATAGTGGTAAAATAAACACCACAGAATATGAACGTATCAAACTAAATATATATCCCAACAATATACCGATATTAATGAAAATTGGAAATGTACATTTTGAAGTAAAAGGTGACGAAAATGTACCAACAAATACAATACAACTTTCATCAGATATTATCTCTCATTCAAATGCCAATAGAATCCCTGAGGAATATCCTGTATTGTTAGCAAAACCTCAGTTTGCAAAACAATTAATAAAATTAAATAAAGACCCGATTAAAAACGGAGCGAAATATTTAGAATAAGTTTATATAATTACCGTTTTTACTATAATACAATGAAAGAGTATAATTCATTTGGAAAAATCGTTCGGGCAGAAAAAGAAGAAATAAATAATCATTGGTATTATTTATTAATATGGCCCAAACCAAAATATAAAGGAGATTATTATCTTGTCCAAATATATACAAATAAAGATGGTTCAGAAATGCCCTATATTCACCCAGTGGATGTAATGGACAAATTAAATCGCATTGTAGAATTTCGAAAATCAAAATATGATACAGATAAAAATTTAGAATTAATCTTATCTCAAACTATAAACGAAGCTGTCTGTAAGATTGAAAATAAAAATCAATTAAAAGAAGAATTTGAAGATTTAATTAATGTAGCATTTGATGCTAATAAAGAAATACATGAATCTGATGAAAATTAAATCCAATTATTAATTAAATATATAATGTTAGAGTATAAAAGCAAAAATGCGTACATTTTGTACGCAAAGATGCATGTGCTATCAAAACAATGAAAATTGTTTTATTTCCTGAAACGTGTCCTTGGTGCGTTTGATTCACCCCCTACGCATGTTCGGACACGTTTTAACGCGCATCATAATCGAAGTATTTTTTTACACTTAGAACTAATTATAACGTATGAAGATTACACGTCATAGAGATGATTGGGACCAAATAACCTATGAATGTAAAGAATGTGGAACGATATCTGATACAGTTTCATTACTAAATCATTCTGCAGATTGTTCTGTATCTGAACCTGATGATGTAAATTATCCATTTCATGAATCAACAAAAGAACTGATTCAAAATGTTGTTAGAGAGGTTGAATGGCGTTTAGAAGGTGTTGAATATACCAAAGACCTTGAGCCTTTAACAGATATACGTGGTATTCATTGGGATAAAAGAGGAAGTAGTAATCGAATTGCACTAGGAATGGGGAGAACTTCACCTAAAGGAAAATTTCACGTCCAAGACGGTCGTGGTTTTGTTTTAAAAATAGACCCCGGAATCCGATGGAATGATGAACATACACCGATGTCAGGAAATATTGATGAATTACGCACATGGCAAAAAGCTTTAGATACTTCTACGGAACAATTATTCGCAGATATATTAACGCATTCTTCTGATGGTATGTGGCTGGTAATGGAAGAATGCATTCCAATTTATAAAAACATGGGGAAAATTGATGGTAATAGTGATGCTTTATTTGATAGACGTGGGGAGAAATATATTAATCCACTTATTGGTGCATTAGCTAGTAATAATTGGATTGACCCAGATTACAAATATGGTAATGTTGGATTAACGGACGAAGGTGTGCCTGTGGTTCTTGATTATGGTACAGGACCAGATTACAAAGAATAATTACATTGATTGAATAAATATTAATTAGAATAGTATGTGCTTTTCTTGTGAAGTTTAGACTGGAGAATACCTAAGTCAGACATAAGCTTGCGTGTATCTCCTTCTGTAGGGGCGTCAGACTCTCCCTGTTGGACATAATGAATAATCGTATCGATACCGTCACCTGCACTCTTAAATCGTGCTTCGGATACGTACATTTCTCTAATATCCTTGATGTACATCATATTTCGCTGTGCTAACCATCCTTTATCGATACCAGTTTCAATCTTTGCCCGGATATCATCAAACAATTCTAATATATCATCAGAGGTGACGATAATATCATCGTCGGAGACAGTCTTTGTTTCCATACTCTGTACTATACACTCCCTTAATATATAAATTACGGTATCGGCGTATTATACAGTATGAAAATATAGATATACCCAACAATAAATATACTATACAAATTCTCAAAACCGAATGATATTAGTATATACAATTATATTATAACCATAATGAAAGAACATATTTTACTAAGAGANATTCTCCGTAATATCTACGCAAGCCCAAACGGTATACCTAAGGATAATATAGATTGTGATACATATAATTTGACAGAACCATACTCGTATATCGAAGCTATATGTGTATCTATTATTAAGATTCAGAACGGTGAAGAAGATTATATCGAAGATATGAAACGAAAAGAGGATTTATTTCAGACATCAGAGGATAGAATTGCTTTTATCCAATCTGGAACGCATGTCTCTAGAAGTGCATATCATAGATTTACTTATTCACATACTAATGAGTCAATATCTAATTTTGTATCTCAAACTATAAACAATTCTCCAACATCAAATTAATACTATTGTTCAATTGCCGTTGAATTTTTGTACGTTTCTCTAGCGTTTTCAATTAACTGTTCTTGATTATACTTTGGCTCCATGTGTACAACATGATAATCCATATTATCAATAAGATTCATTAGTTCATAAAACAACATTTCGTTTCCACTATCTTGAACTTCGTATTCTCCATTCATTTGATTCACAACAACTTTGTCTTCTGTTCGAATTACAACGCCGGGAACAGCATTGTTTTTGTTTATCCATTTCAATGCTGAAATAAGACCCTCATAAATTGCTGTATTTTTACCTACATAACTTCCACCATATTCAACAATTTTAGATTCTGTATGAATTACTTCTTCATCAGATTCAATATTATATGAATACGCCCCAGAAGTTTGATTAATAGGGTGAGCTACGCCAGAAATATTAATAGTCACACCGTTCATCAGTCCGTCATTGATGTGGAATAATCGTGATTCAGGATAGGCGTATTTATTCACATCTTGTGTCATCACTTTTTGCGTCAATTTTTGACTATCAAGAAATGCCCAATTAGGAATTACTTTTTCAAGGTGAGATTCAAATGAAACAAGGATAACACGTTCATCTGAACTACATTGTGGGTTTAGTTCTTTAACAGTTTTACCTTGAGATTCAACGATGTATTCTCCAGCAGTCTTGTTTGAAATACCAACAATAATTGCTGAATCATCATCTGATGTATCAGAATCCCCAACTCGGTGTCCAACTTTTGGNGAAATGCTCATACTATGATAATCTATTCCAAAATACCTTAAACTTTCGAATTAAGATTGGTAAAATAATTATTATTTCATACTATGGTAGGTATGAAAATTTACTGGAATCCGCGACGTGGAACTTCTTCGCCTGTATTTTGTTGGGTCGCACTATTCTTTTCGAAACGTTCTTCAATTTTATCATATTCTTGCCGTGTTTCTTCAGTCACACTTGCATTAACTTGTTTCAGAGCATCAAGGAAGTGTTCCATAGTTACTTCCTTCGTTGTTTCTTTGTATTCCTTCGTCTCTGCTTCCTCAGGGGTAAGAGATTGGATTAGCTCACGAGTTGCGGCCATTGTTGCCTCTCGGCAGAGTGCTTCAATGTCGGCCCCAACATAGCCGTTTGTGCGCGTTGCCAAATCAGCAATATCAACATCATCGGCAAGCACAAGATTCTCTGTGTGAACACGGAGGACAGCTTCACGCGATTCATCATCTGGAACCGGAACGTGAATGTGTCGGTCCAACCGACCCGGACGTAGCAATGCGCTATCAATCAGGTCTGGTCGGTTCGTTGTTGCGATTACAACAACATCTTCTAATTGCTCCAATCCATCAAGTTCTGTGAGGAGTTGAGATACAACACGTTCACCAACTCCACTATCACTAGCTCCACCTCCACGCTCTCCTGCAATTGCGTCAATTTCATCAAAGAACACAATTGTGGGTGCGTTGGAACGGGCTTTCTCAAAGATTTCTCGAACACCTTTTTCAGACTCACCAACATACTTGTTGAGCAATTCTGGTCCCTTAATAGAGATGAAATTGCTAGCGCTTTCGTTAGCGACAGCCTTAGCCATTAACGTCTTTCCGGTCCCCGGTGGACCATACATTAAGACACCTTTCGCAGGAGATAGACCCATATCATTGAAGATAGTTCCGTATTCAAGAGGCCATTGAATGATTTCTCGCATTCGCTCTTTTGTATCTTCAAGACCACCGATATCATCCCAAGTAATATCTGGTACTTCAACGAATACCTCTCGCAGAGCACTTGGTTCAATATCTCGCAGAGCATTCTTAAGGTCGCTTTTCGTTACTTCTAGTTCCTCTAACACTTCTGCATCAATCGTATCTACCTCTAGGTCAAGACCCGGCTTTACACGTCGGATTGCCGTCATTGCAGATTCCTTACAAAGGGACTCAATATCTGCACCAACAAACCCGTGCGTTTTCTCTGCATATTCATCAAGGTCGATACCGTCACCGAGTGGCATCGAACGTGTATGAACATCAAAGATTTCACGACGCCCCTTCTGAGATGGTGCGCTAACCTCAATCTCTCGGTCGAACCGACCACCACGACGGAGAGCAGGGTCAATTGCATCAACACGATTTGTAGCACCAATGACGATTACGTCTTCTCGTTCTTCAAGACCGTCCATTAACGATAGAAGTTGAGCAACTACACGCTTTTCAACATCTCCACCAGATTCCCCCCGCTGGGATGCAATACTATCTAGTTCATCCATAAAGATGATAGATGGTGAATTTTCTTCAGCCTCGTTGAATACCTCACGAAGCTGTTCTTCAGATTCACCGTAATACTTGGACATAATTTCTGGTCCAGAGATTGTGTAGAACTCAGAATCAACTTCATTAGCTACAGCTTTTGCAATAAGTGTCTTTCCTGTACCCGGTGGACCGTGGAGAAGAACACCTTTTGGTGGGTCAATTCCTAGACGGTGGAATAGTTCTGGGTGTCGCATTGGTAGTTCAATCATCTCTCGAACTTGTTCAAGCTCATCTGAGAGACCACCAATATCTTCGTATGCTACACCTGAATTCTTCACGGCATCCGCTGAATTGAAACTGCTCGCACTTTGTTCCTTAATCTTAACTTCTGTGCTATCCACGACAATTGCTGGGTCACTTGGGGAAACATCAATGACTTTAACGCGAAGTGCTTTCTGCTTCTGTTGACCGAGCGTTCCGAAATCAAGTGGGAATGGAAGATTCTGACCTTTCGTAACAGGCTTTCCATTCAGCTTATTTTTAATAATACTAGTCAGGTTTCCGCGAACAGTATACTGGTCAGGGATTGCGACGGTAATACTATCAGCACCCGAAATATCATCTGCTGTCTCAATATTAACAGATTCATCAATAGCTACATCAACTTCATTACGAACTTGTCCATCAATGCGAATTACACCTGTTCCCGTATCTTCATCGTATCCGGGCCACACACGAACGATGGATTTCTTATCCTGATTTGGATTAGAAACATAAATGTAATCTCCGTTTTGAATATTATGCTCCTGCAGGAACGCCTTATCTACAGCAGCTAGTGAACGAGCAGCATCTTTCTGTCGAAGTGGTTTTACTGTTAGTTTCATGTTCTATATTGTATATGGTACGACTATCATTTAAACATTACGAAATGGTAATAGTATAAAGATAGTATATTATACATATAGATATACGTTCATATAGTATATAAATATATAGATTTTATATAAATACTGTTAAATAAAAATTAATTGGATTAATAAACAAAAGATACCTGTATATCCATGATGCAGATAAAAATCCTAATCAATACTTATACTAGAATAATTATACCAATCTGGCTCTACAATATATTCTTCAGGTATACGGTCTACATTGTCTAAGTATTCTTGAACTCCCGGTAAATGTCCACGACCCATTACAGCAACAACTTGTAAACCCTCTTGACGTAGCCAATGTAAATGTCCTGCCATATACTTATCTCTTTCATCAATAAGTGCATCTATAATTTCAGGAGCAATATTTTTGAGAGGTTCAAATTGACCATCAATTTCAGATAATGGGGCATCTTCCATATGTTCAACATATCCTGTAATACCACCATTTTCCTTTACTTTATCAGCAATTTCTATCCGTGAACTTACAAATGATTTTAAACTCTGTAAAATATCATCTGATGTTTGATTAAATAATTCAAGGTCAATCTTCCCGTCTGTTATCGCATTATTTTTAATATTAGATTTTAAATCATCTACAGACATATCAATCAACGCAATATCACTACCTATATTCATAGCCATATCTGCTGCGGGTAACATATCTGCTTCACCAGATTGAAGAAGTTCATCGTTATTCTTAAACATACTTTCTTGCTGTTTTTTAATAACACTTCGCAATCCAAATTTATTCTGATTAGGGACATCACCATGTGCAATATCAGCCCCCCGTTCAAACATACTATATAAACGCTCAGAATCCAACTCAATCGCAACAACATCCGGGTTAATGTTGGATATGGTATCTATTACGCGTTCACGCGTTCTCTTTGATACGTGAACCGTACCTACAAGTGTGATTTCACCAGAGTATGAATCATCAATCTTTATTACACCGTCGTCAAATGCACTTGATTCGTTATTGTTTTCTTTTTCTGCAGAATTCGTTTGTGTCATAGTCTATATTATACTATGTATAGTATTAAGATAAACTTTTGGTTATTTTAATGAATTACAGATTACATATGTTTGTTTGAATTAAAATAAATTTGTCTTAATCTTGAACTTATACTAGCGAAAAACGGAGTTGAAATTAATATGAATACGAATAACCACATAGAAACGTCACTTGTCATAAATAGAACCATATTATACAATATCGTTGAAAATGTTATTGAAACAGATAATAATATTATAGCTCCGAGATATATTTCAGCAGGAAAGTTTCTTTTAATATTTAATTGATGATATCCAAAACAACGTGCTATTATGTCTGATATATATTTTATACCTATACTTTTTGTTATTTTATTTGGGATGTAAACATTCCAACCAGTTATATCTTTTTTTAGCGTAACTTCCATACCAAACAAATCAGACGGTGATTGAACACTTATGTCGTAAAATTCTAAAAATCGAGCAAATTCATTATCTTTATTATATTCCCCTGTAGTATTTATTTGATATTTATGCGTGGAATTGCCCATATTAACGAATATTTCAACGACGTTATCATACATAATTACATTTTGAACATTTCCTTTCGTTAAACCCATGTATTTTTCCGTAAAAGAAAAATCGTGATTCAAATTGAAATTAGATGAATCATTTTTATTGTGATATGATGATTCTAGTTCATCAAAGTGACGTATGATATTATCGTACGATTCCTCTTTTTCAACGCGTTTTTCCATTGTATGTTATATAATGTTATTGATATATAAGTTTTATTATGATTAATATTACTTAACGAACCGGTGACACAAAAATATTATATTGTAGAAAAATTAAAAATAATATAATGGATGATAATAATAATCCCCCTCAAGAAATAGATGTAAGTTCAGGAAATATTGGGGAATCATCAAAAAAATTGTATCTATATGAGGGTTTGATAATTATTGATGAAAATATTATAGAATTTAACGATATAAAAGATATTCATATGTCGGATTATAATCCTATAGATTGGAATGTTATCGGTATAATAATAACAAATATCATAATGAGCATAGCTGTATCTTTTATTTTTGAACTATCTATAATATTATCATTATTTCTAATTATAGGTTTTATATTATTAGGTGTAATTATTACGACATATATTAGAAATAAAATTTACTCATACATATCTATAAAAACAGGCCGTATGGAATATCTCATTGGGATACAGAACGAAGAAGACATGGATACGATATATGAAACAATATCCCCGCATATCTCCGAAGATATCACATATGAGTATTTCAGTTCAAATAAATAATGCATCGCAAATATTATGCGTGTGCAAATATAATACTGTTGTGAACAAGAATGAGTGAGGAATTTACTATTACCGATATATCAAAGAAGTTGGGTGGATTTGGATTAATGGTTAATCCAAATGCAGCAGAATTTATCATAAAATCAGATTTGGATACGAATATTATTATTGATGCTGTATCCGATTCTATAGATTCTGGTTCTACAATCGATATTGATACAATTAAAAATATCGTTAATGATATCGATGATACACCTGATACCGATAAGAATACGAATGACGACATAGATAAAGAAGATGTTGGGAATGATTCAGACAAAGATGATAGTAATAATATAAGTGATGAAGAACTTAATTCTTTGTTAGATGATAATACAGATATGAGCGGCCAAGAGGAATTAGATGAAACATTTAAATCAGATACAATCGAATTCAGTAATGAAGAAGATGAGGAAGATGAGGAGGATGAATCTGACAATAACAATAAAGATGATTTAAAAGATGATTTAGATGAAGAACCTGAAAGGTCTACGAGACAGGAAGAATTTGCAAACGAAAAAGACCAAGAAATGGGTGAATTTATAAATAGTGAATTTATGAACCCAGAACAATCACTATATCAATTAGAAAATGTTATTGAAGATACAGAAGAAGAAACAACTATTGTAAATAGAAAAGAAACATTAGATGAACGTTTTCCTGAATGGTGTGATACTATGTTTAATCGAAAACTCCCAGATATAAAACCACGCGTGGGTGTTACAAAAGGATATGATGTTGAAGGTGATATTACTGGTGAATCACGAGGGACGGGAGACTTTGAGGATTTTAGACAAATTTTCAAAGACAGACACGACCGTCTTACAAAATTACTTGGAAAACGTGCGGGAAATGTACATACAGTTAGTGATATAAATAAAAGAACACATGGTGGAAAAAATATAACTGTGGTTGGTCTTGTATGGAGTAAGTTTGTTAGTAATAACGGTAATTATTTCATTGAGTTGGAAGACCCTAAATCGAATGAAACACTTAGAACCGTATTTACAGATGAAGACATGAAAGACGTATTCGAACAAGTAGTCCCTGATGAAGTTATTGCAATCCGAGGAACACTTTCTGATGATGGTGGGATTGTATTTGGAGATAATGAATTTAGGAAAGGAAGACCTCCGATAATGTTTCCTGATATTCCGAGAAAACGTTCTAGTGATGGACCAGATAAAACAACAAAAGCTGCATTAATTAGTGATATTCACGTTGGTGCTGATGAATTCTTCCCAACATATTGGAACAAATTTGTTGACTGGGTTCGTGAAACACCAACAATAGAATATGTTATCGTTGCTGGTGACCTTGTAGAGGGTATCGGTGTATTCCCTGACCAAGATGAAGAATTGACAATTGTAGATATTTATGACCAGTATGCAATGACAGGAAAGATGTTCGACCAACTTCCAGATGATGTTCAAATTATAACGAGCGTAGGGAATCACGACACGGTACGACTTGCAGAACCTCAACCCACATTAGCTGAAGAATTTACAAAATATTTCTCTGATAACGTAGACTTTGTTGGAAATCCAGTTAATGTCAATATTGATGGTGCAAATATACTTATATATCATGGAATGAGTATTAATGCATTAGCTGAAGTTGTCCCCGGTGCGGATGCCGATGAACCAACAGAAGTGATGAAACTCATGCTTCAGAAAAGACACGTTGCTCCAGTTTATGGTAAAAATGTTCGATTAGCTGGTGAAGAAAAAGATTATCTTATAATCGATACCGTTCCTGATTTACTCCATTGTGGTCACGTCCACAAATATGGTCAAGACAAATATAACGGTGTTAATCTTGTCAATACAGCAACATGGCAGGGTCAGACTTCTTTCCAGAAAAGTAAAGGTATTGAACCTGATGTCGGGTATTGGGCAACTGTTGATTTATCTACAATGGATGTTGAAAAATACACCGTAGATGATTTTTAAAGCGTGGAATAGGAATAATTTTATAAGTAAAAAATGTCTTAATGTAATATATCCGACGAAATATAATAATATCGAATATAATTATAATAACAATATTATTAACAAATTTATTTATCCCGAATTTCGGATATGCTCTCACCGTCGGTGAAAGTATGCACCCTACTATTACGAAAGGATGTAATATTGTACAATCTGAATCATGGGATGAAGAATCATCATTAATAAACGATGTTGTCGTATATGAATACCAATATCAAAATACGAAAAAATTAAATATAACAGAAAATTATTCTATTCCTGTTATCGAATGGTATTCACATCGTGTTATTGCAGAATATGAAAACTATGATATGAACGAATCAAACCATTATGTTACAAAAGATGGATATATTGAATATAAAGAAAATAATACTAAATTTAAAGTACCAACAAATCAACCCTATAAAGACGCGAAAAAACTTGAAGGTAAACATGTCATTGTGTTAAAGGGAGATAACAACGCCAAAATCGATAATGAAATTGTACCTGTAGGTAATGTCGTTAGTGTACTAGATGAAGATGATTATATACATGTTCAAGAGTATGGTAAATGGCCATGTTCAATGGCTGATTAAATATAATGGTTATATTCACCCATAAATTTAATATACTATATACAAAACAATTAACAAATGAATTCTGTAATACGACAATTAGCAATTTTATTTGGAATTATAATATCAACCATCATGATTATAATATTCCATCAATTTATTGGTTCACTCACACTAGGTGTATTTATTTACTACTCAACAAGACCAGTATATGATGAATTAGTTGATAGAGATATTAATAAAACAATAGCTGCTGCCATATCACCAGTTTTATTTCTTATACCTATATTAATTCTTATATTATATACGCTCCGAATTGTTACTGTTGAAGCTAGAGCACTTGTTATTCAAGCTAGTGGTTCCATATTCTCATTTGTTGAACCAGATATGATTGAACAGTTACTTAATAAGGAATTAGCTTTAATGTTACCAGAATTAGATATGTTAACACAATTAAATCCTGCAGAAATTATAGGAATCGTACAAAATGTTGATTCAAATGTTTTTGATTCTTTTCTTGATTATGGATTACAATTTGGGATAGCTGCTTTGTCATCATTAAGTGGCGTATTTTTCACATTATTAATCTCATTTTCACTTGCATTTTACTTACTTCGAGATGGACACCATCTGAAATCTAAATTATATGATTTGACAAGTTATAATAAAACAATAACAGAATTTTCAAAAAAACTTGACGCTGATTTAGAAATAGTATTCTTTGGAAATATATTACTTGCAATATTTACAGCAATTATCGGTGCCATTTCATTTTCACTAATAACAATATTTGTACCCGGAGGTAATATATTAGCATATCCTGCCCTTATTGGTATATTCTGTGGTGTAACAAGTCTTATACCTGTTATTGGTATGAAATTGGTTTATTGGCCAGTTACATTAATAATAGCAGCTATTGGATTACTTGAAGGTGGTATATCTGGATTATTATTCCCATTTGTATTCTTCATTGTTGGACTTATTCTTGTTGATACAATTCCTGATTTTGTTGCAAGACCGTATATTAGCAGTCGTGGTGGTATATCTACGGGTGTAATTTTCTTTTCATATGTCTTAGGACCACTAGCATTTGGTTGGTATGGTCTATTCTTAGGCCCTCTTATATTCGTAATCGCATATGAATTTATAAAAATAATTCTCCCAAGTATTGCTAATGATATGGGAATATAAAAATTTAAATTATATATTTTATTTTAGTTTGTCATACGTATAAACGGCATATATCAATACAAAAGATATAATTGCAGGTGTTATAGTATTATTAGTAATAACGATAATATATATGACCATGATACTATGGGTGACCATGATTCTTTTGGAACAAATTGATTCATGTGATACTATTTATAATCTGAATATATATGTTTTGTATTATATAGATATATCTTATTAAGTTGAATTATTTAATAGAAATGTAGTGGTCTGATGAAAGCCACTAAGAAGTCAACTTGATAGTCCACTTAAATACCTCCGCCCCGCGACCCATTAAGCGCCCAATGTGACACAGTGTGCTGCTCGCTTCCGCGCCTCGCACATTACTATGAATTAACATGCGTACGTCGTCCCTGCGGATGAGTACAACATGACCACGAGCCTCAATAGACGAGACTTCGATAGTATTTAAATGGGTCAAGTCGGTTCTTAAATGACAATCACCATCAGTTCCCTCACTTGGCACTTAGGTAATGGCAGGGCCGAACTGCCGAACTTCCACTACAATAATAAATATGTATTATATTGTATTAAATGTTATGCTCTTCTTCCCCATTCATTATATCTATCCAAGAATCAGATATATCATATACAAGTATTTCATCATTTGCTGGGTAACGTGGAGAATTCATATATGAAGAAGAATTAGATGATATGAATATATTTGGAACCATAGTACGGAGTTGTTCTCCAGATACACCTGTTTCACGGATATCTTCTATACACTGTACTATATCATTTATCGGCGCTTTAATCTCTGCATTCTTATTCTTTAATTCAATTGCTAATATAACATCTTCGGATAATTCCATCTATAATTTACTCATATCGGTAAACATATAACACTTTTGTTATTTGTAAATAATAATACGATTATAAACTTATATAAAAAATAATAAGTAATATAGGTAATTTAATTGATGCCATCAATGTTTTTTGAACACTCAGAACATAAATGTGATTCGCCAATAAAAATAGATAATGTCCTAACAGCACGCAATTCTTTCAGAGTTAATTCTCCACATATTGTACTTTTAGAATCATTATCAACACAATGTATCTCTTCACTAGCTGATTGCCGACCATCTCTTGATTCTCTAACTAGAACATAATTATTCATATTATATACTTATATTTAGTCTATATCCTCAAATATATATTGACGGTAAGTTAATCACAAATAAGATTATTTTTTTATTTGTATTTCGTAGAATATCTGTAATATGAGAAAAAATACGTCCATAATTCAATAATGAATTATTGATTGTAATAAGTCATGTAATATAATTAATACTTTTATGATATCAGGCATTTAAACATACTCAAACACCTTAAAACAAGGGTCATATATAAGTGAATTAATACCGGAAGTGTTTTTATTAATAACCCCTAATACATATATAACATGAGCGAAATGACTGATTCCGAATGTCTGCACGAACAAATCTTACAAATTCGAGAAGTAATCGCATCCATTGAAAACCAAACAAATGGTGTGCCTTCAATTCAGCCTGAAGAACTTTGGAGTACACTAAACTCTAAAAATTACGAAGATAAACCAATGCATCCACGATTACAACAAATGCTTCAGGGTCACGTTGATGTAGAACAAGTTAAGCAAGGTCTGAAGCGACTAGAAAATGATATGGAAGACCTTGAACTATCTGAACGTGAAATGTACGACCCATTCAAACATGAATTAGATGGCGGTAAGGAAGAAACATGGGAAGCACAACAAATCGAGGAAGATACGACAGAAAATATCGAAGAAACGTCTGCAGAAGTCAGAGAAAAAGAACAACGCCCACTTTCAGCATACGGCGTAACGGAATCCAAAGATTAATTGTAACCGTTGTTTTCGATTAGTTATATAATGAATCTAATCACATTTTTATCCAAATATTTGAAAATATTCAAACGTAAATCGAAATACTAAAAAAGACATACCTATATATTACATATATGGAAAATGACGAACGAAGTAAATTACAAAACCTAATAAAAGAGAAGATTAATTCAGAAATAACAGAACCACAATTCTATGCTATAAATGGAAGTGATATATATGGATATGAATCAAATAGAAATATAATTGATGTTATGGGATTTCATACTATTGAACCAGATGAATATTCATACATGTATCCTCCAGAACAAAAACATCAAATGTATTTAAATACGCAAATTAACGGCGAAAGATATGAGATAAAAATCCAAAGTTATGAACTTAAAAAATTTGCAGAAATTATCAATCAATCTAATTTCTCCGTAATCGAACTTATTTGTTGTTCCAATCCAATTATAAATAATATTCCAAAAGAAATTGAAAATATGAAATCATACATTCAGGAAAATATATCTCCAAACATATCACAAACACATATTGGAATTGCAAAAAGTCAATATTACCACTCTCTAGACCCTAATAAAAAACAAGAATATAATCCTACACCAGAAAAATTCTTACAAGTTTATAGGTCCCTATTAGCAGCTAAGTGTATCTTAGATACAGAAGAAATTATATCTGATATTACAAAACTTTCAACACATGTAGAAATGGCAGACAGATATCTTGTTGAAAATCTTATACAGTTACAACATGAAAAACGTCCCATTACAGAAGAACTAGAAAATAGAGCGCATAATCAAATAAATTTACTTATTGAAAATATTGAAATCCCTGAAAATAAAAATGAAAATAATAATAAAAAACAAATTGATACATGGATGAGAAGAATTAGATAAATAGAAACTTATATAGACAAATGATATAAATATATCATATGGATAAACTTTCAATTGCAATAATCGGATATATATCTGGAGCATTTGCTGGAGGATTTATAGCTCTAATAGCTCTAATATACGCATATATGTATATTAATGAAAAAAGTATAGATGAAGTAGAATACGTATCTGACATATACAACCTTTTATTTACCTATTATGAAGAACATACAGTTGTATTTTCTGTATCATTTTTATTAGGTTTCCTTAGTGGTATGGGAGTATTTGCTAGCAAATCATCCTAAGTATATTGTTTAACGTTTAATAGCATCTACCAATTTAAGCTCAGAATCATATAAATAATCTGATTCAGATAGATATAAAAACATTAATGTTACAGATATAATTAATCCAATTATACTAATTTTATTAAATGAATTCAATAAAATCGCATTTATCGTTACAAGAGCTAAAAATATACGTGAACCATACATAGTCATCATATAAAATCTACTGTCTTTTTTATCTATGTTTTTATTTATCCTCTGTTCAACTTTTTTACGATTAATATATAATGTATCATCCACAAACTTAACCGATGACATCCTCCCCGGCGTTCACGCCGGGGTTTCCTCACGCTGGGGGTATCGCTTACCGGCCCACGGAGTATACATAACGCTATGGACTTGATAAACTTAATAATTTCTATTTAAAAAATTGTAAACAACGATAAATTCTAATTTACAATATTATTCTGCCTGTTCGATAACGTCATCTACAACTTCGTCATCTGTATCCGTAATATCTACAGCTTCTTCTTTTGCTTCTTCAAACTGCTTTCGTTCCGCTCTCTCTCCCATACGAGAACCACAGTATGCACCGATACCACCGAATAAAACAGCAGCTTTTCGGCCAAAGAGAGAACCGAAACCAGCACCAAGTGCTGCGAATTTTGCTGCCGTAGTAGACCGTTCTGGAATTCGTGACGTGAATGATTTCTTGATATTAGTCATTGCATATATTAGTACGAACTAGAAACATATAAATGTAAGCTTTTGTTACATAATAAAAATAATTATTTATAATTGGTTTTAGAAACAAAAGATTTATATACCCTAACGTAGCTGCGATTTCCTCAACGCTCTTAGAGCAAGGTCTGCTCTCGAAGAAAAGCCGAAGAAAGGGATTTCCCCCTACCGCTTACCACATCGTCCGAATCCCGAGCCGCCCATCGTGGAAGTTGGGGCAGTTCGGATTTTGGCACTCATACGAGAATGTGTCTCGCTCCTCCGGGTGGACTCGGAGGGTCTGGACTTGACGGTCGTAGGAGCAGCCGGGGTGCTCGCATTCCTTCTCGACGATGCGAACCTCCCGCCCGCTGCTCCCAAGACCTCGGTGGAACGAGACGCTGTCGTAGAGCGTCGCAACCACAGTGTAATCATAATCTTCACGCCCGAGTTCGTCGTTAACTTCTTCCATTGTTTTCGTCATTTTCTCTCACCGTGTCGGAGGTCATCGCCACCTCCTTCACATATATTAATATGGCTGTTACCCTATTAAAGATACCGACATTGTCTCGTGACGATGTGAGAATTTCCTGCGCTGGCTTATCGGAGACGTTGCAGCAGCGCTCCTGACAAAGAGTAAAAACAGGGGCGCACCCTAACCCCCATACAATGTAATAGACATGGTGCTTACAACGCTCACATCCACTGTGCTTGCCCTTGGAGATGTGGAGCAACAGCGCCAAGAACCGGAACAATGATTTTTTCACTCACCTGTGTGGCCTGTTTCTAAAACAAACAGGTGGCATGGGGAGTTTGTTAAGCAAGCAATTTAAGCTATACATTATCAAAAATAGCATACACATTTGTTGCAAAACAAACCAGTGTACCCTATTCATAGAACATTAAGTGTATATTGACATCCTCCCGCGCCTAAAGTCGCGGGAATCCACGAAGTGGATATTCGGGTTGCG
>Ga0065698_100134_pt1 | contig 49426 bp, 53 predicted proteins | sample AntLakMe24m_30um_FD_59087 | JGI IMG/M metagenome (GOLD analysis project Ga0065698, IMG submission 59087) | Hypersaline microbial communities from Antarctic Deep Lake - 24m 3.0um v2 (version 3) | ecosystem: Environmental > Aquatic > Non-marine Saline and Alkaline > Hypersaline | place: Deep Lake... | reverse complement strand
CTCCTGTTCGTCTTGGTCGCGGCGGTTGGTCTCGGGCCAGGAGCGCACAATTTGTTGCTGTTTACGATTTCGTAGGACAGTCGGTCTGCGGAGCCCGTTTTAGAACCAGCCGTCGTCGCCGTCCCGTTCTGCGAGTTTGCTGTACCACTCCCAGTCGCGCCGCCACTGCGTGAGTCGTCCCCAGAGGGTGGTTTCACCCAGCGAGTGGCCCGAGTCGACGAACTGGAACCCCGTGACGAGCAGCACGGGGAGGCCGAGCACGAGGTTGAACGCGGTCATTGCGACGAAATCAGCGGTGACGAAATCGACGAACAGCGCGACCACGAGGAGGCGAACGCCGGCGACGATAAGGAGCTGGTCGAGTCGCTCGACCACCGCGTCGCCGACGCTCTGGCGCCCCGGCTTCCCGGAGTCGAACAGGCGTCGGTCGAGGCGGTCGGGCAGTCGCGGCCGAAAGTAGGCCCGGAGCGCGCGACTGCGCCGTGGCTCACGTTCTGCCATACCTCCTTCAANNGAACGGAGGCCGAAGAAACTCCGGCCTATTTCTCCTGGCCGCAGCAGACTGCGACGCGCCGGACCGCGGTCCTTTTGCCCTCGCCGACAGAGCCTCGGATATGGCCAAACAGCCGCATCTACTCGTCTCCGAAGGCGACCTGAACGAGATCGCGCTCATCCCGGGCGACCCGGGACGCGTCGACCGCATCGCCGCCCAGTGTGAGAACGTCGAGGAGGTCTCGCAGAACCGCGAGTACAAACTCGTCAACGCAGAGTACGACGGGACGGCGCTGACCATCTGCTCGACCGGTATCGGCTGTCCCTCCGCTGCGATTGCCGTCGAGGAACTCCACAACGTCGGCGTGGAGACGGTTATCCGCGTCGGGACCACCGGCGCACTCCAGGCCGATATCGAAATCGGCGACATGGTCGTCGCGACCGGCGCCGCAAAGGAAGAAGGCACCAGCAAGCGCTACGAGTCTGCCACCTACCCCGCCGTCCCCGACTACGGCGTCCTCTCGGAACTGGTCGACGCCGCCGAGGCCAACGACGAGGACGTCCACGTCGGCCCTATCGTCTCCGACGACGCGTTCTACAACGAGAGCGAGGACTTCGTCGATGACTGGGAGGCTGCGAACCTGCTCTGTATCGAGATGGAGGCCTCGGCCGTCTTNTCGCTGGCCCGCCGCAAGGGGATGCGTGCCGGCGCCATCTGTACTGTCGACGGCAACCTCGTGAAGGGAACCCAGAAGGGCAAGACTGAGGGCGACGAACTGCCCGAAAAGGCCAAGAACAACGTCGAACGGGCCATCCGCATCTCCCTCGACGCCGTCGCCGCGCTCTGAACGGATGGGGTTGCTCCGGGAGGCTGTTGTGCCGCTCGCCCGCCGGCTCCAAGCGGGGCTACTGGCCGCCTACCGCCGGGGCCGGGCGCTCGAGCGGCGCGAACTCGCGGAGTTCCACCGCTGGGTCGAGAACACCAATAACCTCGTCCACCTCTCGGTGTTGCTGTTCGTCCCCCTGCTGATTGCCGTGGTCACGCTGCTCTCGAACACGGTGAATGCGCTGCCGTATCTGCTGTTCCCGCCGCTGGCCTCGGGCACCTATATGCTGTTCGCCCAGCCCGAGAGCCGCTACGCTTCCCCCAAGCGATTCGTCGGCGGCATCACGCTCGGCGCGCTCTGTGGGCTGGTCTCCTTCGAGATGGCGTCGCTGTTGCTCCCGACCCCAGCAGCCGTTGCGGTCAACCCAGCGGCCGCCGCGGGGGCCATCGCCCTCACCGCCGTCGTCACGTGGGGACTGGATCTGGAGGAGGCTTCGGCCTTCTCCTCGGCGCTGCTGGTGCTGGTCATCGAAGTCGCCGGCGTCGAGCCGGTGCTGGTGCAGGTCGTGTCCGGGTTCGTGGTCGCAATCAACCCCCGGGCGGCCTACGTGGTGAGCGTCTTCCTCTCGACGACGCTGGTCGCGGGCGTCTTCGTCGGCTGGCGCAAACTGTTCTACGAGCAACGCGCAGCGTATCTCTACGGCACGACCCGCGGCGACGACCACGTCCTCGTCCCGATGCGCGGGGAGACGGCCGAGCGGTCGGCGATGCTGGCTGCCCGGCTCGCGGCAGACCACGACGCCGGCAAGGTGGTACTGCTCGACGTGCTCCCGGGGGAGGTCGGCGCCGGTGTTCAGGGACGGCTCGACCCGAGCGAACTCGACTCCGAGGCCGCCNAACGCGTCCGCGAGGCGGCCGAACGGCTCGACGCCGTCGCGAGCCGCCTCCGCACTCGGGTGGGGGTTCCTTGTGAGGTGGTCGTCGCCGCCGGTGACGCCGCGCCGACGACCATCGACACCGCGAAGCGAACGAACTGCGACCTCGTCGTCACCCCATACGAGGAAGAACAAGGGCGGCTCTCGCCCTACGTTCGTGCAGTGCTGGCCAGCCCCATCGACGCTATTGCCCACCGCTCAACGGGTGAACCGCGCTGGCGGCGCGTGCTCGTCCCTGTCTCCCGACCGGGTGACTCCGCCCACGCCATGATGGACTTTGCGACCCGGCTCGCTGGGGAGTGGGGCAGCGTCAGCGCTTGTACCTGCATCAACCGGGAGGCCGAGCGCCGGACGGCGGAGAGCCGGCTCGCCAATATCGTTGAGGCGTTCGACGGCCCCATCGAGACCCGGGTGGCGCGGGCGGCGGTGACGGAGTTCATCGAGCAGAACGCGGGCGCCTACGACCTCGTGGTGGTGGGCTCCTCCGGCGACCGCTCGGCGGCCTCGCGGCTGGTGTCGCCACCGACGTTCGAACGACTCCGAGAAGTGGACTGTGACGTGGCGGTCGTCGACAGAGGCGAACTGTAGCTATGAGTCGCCGTCGAGCTTGCCCAGGAGCGCGTTGGCCTGCCGCTCGCTATCCTCGTCACCGAGGGCTGACGCGACCAGCAGATGCCCGCCGATGGCAGCCGGGCTGATGACGGTGTCGGCACCGGCGCGTTTGAGCTTGCTGACGTTCTCCCGCTGGGTGACCCCGGCCGCGATGTGGAGGTCAGGGTTGAGTTCGCGGGCGGTCAAGATAGCCAGCGCATCGTCGGCGTCGTTCTGCGTCGCGGCGATGGCTGCGTCGGCCCGGCTGATGCCGGCCTCGCGAAGTGGCTCCTCGTCGCTCGGGTCGGCTGTGAGGACGTGGACGTTGTGGCTCGCCAGCCGCCGGACTGCCGCTTCGTCGTCGGTGATGACGACGAACTGGGCCTTGTGTTCGAGTTCTTCGAGTATCGATTCCGTGAGTTCGCCGTAGCCCAGAACCAGCACGTGGTTCTCGAGCATATCTAGTTGTGCTTCTGTCATGCGTCCGAGTGCGGAGGAGAGTCGGGCTTCGATTGCGGGGGTGAGGACGACACCCAGGGTGACCGCGAAGGAGGCCACCGAGAGCAACAGCACGCTCATGCCGAACAGCCGCGCCATATCCGTGGCCGGCGTCACGTCGCCGTAGCCGACAGTGCTGGCGGTGACGAGCGTGAAGTAGAACGCGTCAGTGAGGCTCTCGACGTTGATGAACTGCTCGCGCAGTGCGTAGGTGCCCATGGTGCCGTAGAGTTGGGCGGCGATGAGCGAACCGATGGCCGCCAGTTGGGTGGTCGAGAGCTCCATCTCACGGGTGAACGCCCGCCGGTTCATCACGACGACGAGCAGCGTAACCGTTGAGAACACCACCAGCGGGTAGGAGTACTGACTGGCCTGCAACAGCCCCTGGGCGGCCGTCACTGGCAACATCACTAGCGTCCAGTACCAGCCCATTCGGTAGCCTTTTCGGAGCTGGAACGCGCCGGCGAGCATCAGGAAGCCGGTGAGCGTGCCGCTGAAGCCCGCGGTCTGGCGGACGACCTCGGGGACATAGCCCGCGAACGGCCCCGTCACCGCCACCGGTGCCGAGATGTTGACGATGCCGGTCGCAACCGAGAGGATGGCGACGGCGAACGTCAGCAGGACTGACGCCCGCGCGCCGACCCACTCCCGGTCGAACTTCATACTCGGGGATGGCCCGTCCGGGGGTATAAATCGTACTGACCGAGGTCGGTACGTCTTTGTCGGCGCCGCTACTCCGTTCGGCCATGTCGCAGTTTCCCGTGCAGATGCTGCTGGGGATCTATCTCGGGCTCGTGACGGGCATCATCCCTGCACTCGTCGCCTGGACCCTGGGCTTTGCGTTCAAATATCTCACCAGCGTCAGCATCCCCGGCTTTGGTGTGGTCGTGCTCGCGCTGGCTATCGCTGGTGTCAACGGCGGGCTGCTGGCGCTCAACGACAAGGCTATCACTGGCAGCGCCAACGGCACCGCCATCCTCATCGCCATCATCGTCGTGCTGATGCTCTCACTCTATGCCCACGCCAAGGGCGACCAGATGGGCGCGGCGATGCCCAAGCGGCTCACGCTCAAGCGGCTGGCAGACCGCACACTCTCCTCGGACGTGGCGGAATTCGTCGGTGGCCGCGGGCAGGTGAAGCTGATTGTCTCCGGTGAGGTACACGACATCGAGGGTTATCCGCCGCTGCCTGCGGGACTGCGCTCGGAGCTCAAGGCCGCGGCGCTCTCATTCCCCGCGGATCTCCCGATTTCGGAGCTCGAGCGCCGGGCGGCCGAACAGCTCCGCTCGGAGTTCGACCTGGGGGAGGTCTCGGTACGACTGGACGAACGCGCTCGTGCGACCGTCTCGGCGGCGCCGCCGACGGCCGGCCTCTCGAAGCGCGTCCCGCATGGCCAACGCGCGGTGTCCGTATCGACGCTGGTGCCGACGGGGCTGGCCAGCGGTGACCAGATTTCGCTTCGCACGCCTGCGGGGAGCTACGAAGGGACAGTGCTGAGCGTGGCGACGGGTGGGACGGCCAAACCGAAGGAGGCCGACGCAGCGACCGACGGCGGTATCGATATCGCACCTGCCCCGACGGCCGCGACGGCGGCGGGCGGACAGAGCCGGATTGGCGTCGCTGTCAGCCGGTCGGCCGCCGAGGCGTTGCTCGGGACGGACGTCAGCCGGCTGGTGGTCCACTCTCGAGGCGAACGGAAGGAGTTCGAACTGCTCTCGGTGCTTCGCCGGTCCGGGCGGCGCGTCCGCAGGCTCACCGTCGCTGCGGACGGCGCGCTCGATGGCGTCGGCCTCGGCGAACTCGAGGTGCGCGACAACTACGGCGTCGTCGTGCTCGCGGTGCGCCGGGACGGCAGCTGGCAGCTCATCCCCGGCGGGGGGTTCAAACCCAGAGCCGGCGAGGAGCTCTACGTCGTGGGGACGCCGTCGGAACTCGACGGGTTCGCGGAGGTGGTCGCGTGATGCTGCTGCAGGATTTCGTCCGCCCCGCGAATCTCATGGCAGGGGTCACTCGGTCGGTTGCGTTGACCGTCGTCGCCTTCGTCGTCGCCGCGCTGGTGGCAGTGCTCTACCGCTGGTACTTCAAAGAGCGCATCCCGCGCGGGCTCTCGACGCTGTTCGGGGTAGCCACCGTTGCGCTCTATCTCAACACGGTCGGCCTGCTCGGCCAGGTCATCGGGACACCCACCGGCGGCGATCCATTCGACACCAGCGGCGTGGTGTTCAACCTCCTGACGCTGTTCATCGCGGGGCTGGTCACGCTGCCGGGTCGGCGGGCTGGCGACTCACTGATGAGTGACATCGCGGCGGTCTCGGGCGTTCGCGAACTGGACAGGACGGTCGGCACCGCCGTCCGGAAAGTCGGCCGGGTCATCTCGGTCGAACTCCCGACTGCCGAGGAAATCGAGGATATAGTGAGCCACGACCCCGTTCCCGCGGCGGTCAAGGGCGAACTCGGCGGGAAGACGCTGCTGTTCCCCCGGAAGGACGCCGCCGCCATCCGAGACCGCCTCGTCACCCGTATCAAGGAGGATTATGACGTGGGCTACGTCGACGTGGAGCTGAATGCCGATGGCGATGTCACCTATCTCGCGGTCGGCTCGCGCATCGCCGGCCTCGGGCCGACGATGGGCCCCGGCACCTGTGCGGTCGCCATCGAGGCCGACCCGGTCAGTGACGCCAGCCCGGGCGATATCGTGCAGGTGTGGACCACTGGCGGACCAGAGAGCCCCTCCCCCACGGAGGTTGCCTCGGTCCCCGACGCCGAACAGCCAGCAGAGACGGCTGTCGCGGCTGCGGAACCGACCCCACGACGGGTGGCCGCTGCGGAGGTTCGGGCCGTGGCTGGTGATACTGTCACGCTCGCACTTGACGGGGCCGACGCCGAATCGCTCTCGCCTGACGAGCGCTACCGGCTGCTCACGCTTCCGGTGACGGCGCGGGCCGACCGGGAGTTCGCCTCGCTGCTCCGGGCGGCCGACGAGACGTTCGGTGTGGTTTCACTCCCGGCCGAGAGCTCGCTGGCGGGCGTCACCATCGGCGACCTGGACGCCACTGTCGTCGCGGTGCGGCGGGCTGATGGCGCTCTCGACACGATTCCCGACAGGGACCGAAGGCTTGCGGGTGGGGAGACGGTGTACGCGCTCGGCCGGCCGGACGTGCTCCGTGGACTCGAAGCCCGAGCGAAGGGCGAACCGCCTGAGGGCTGACAGCGCAACGCTCTTGGCCGCCCGTCGTCGACGCTTGGGCATGCAGTGGAAGCTCTTCGCTGACCTCGCCGAAGCGGCCGGCGACCGAACGGTCGAGGTTGAGTTCGACGGCGACACCGTCGGGGACGCGCTCGACGCGCTCATCGAGGCACGGCCGGCGCTCTCCGGGCGTGTCCTGACTGAACATGGTGAGCTCCGGGACCACGTCAATCTGCTCAAAAACGGCACCGCTGTCGGCCGCGACGAACAGGTTGCAACCGGCGACGAACTCGCGCTGTTCCCACCCGTCAGCGGCGGGTAATCAGGAGGCGATACCGACGCGCTCCGGTCGACGGCGATGACGATGACCTCGCCCTTGTGGTCGGTGTTGACGCCACGGGGCTGGTGAGCCGTTCGATGCGGATGCGTTCGCCGTTGCGACAACGTATCCTCGCACCGTCGAACTCGTACTGTATCACGCAAAAAAGGACATAGGCGAGGGGCTGCGGTGTTCGTGGCTACTCTTCGTCGAGCCGTTCGGCCAGCGTGGCCGCATCACCCGCGACAGTGGCGTAGTCGACGTCCGCCTCGTCGGCGACCAGCCGCAGGTGGGAGGCCAGCAGCGAGAGTGCCTGCATCCCCTCCTCCTGGGCGTCGCCGGCCTGCTGGGCGAACGTGGAGTCAATTTCCCGCCCCTCGCGGACGACACCCACGTAACAGGCGGTGGCGTCGTCGTTGATGAGTGAGCGGGCATGTTCGAGGCGTTCGGCGAACTCGCCGTCGCCGTCTGCCCCGGTGTCGGGACTGTGTGTGTCGTCGCTCACGGGGAATCAGTCCGGCCGCGGGCGGGCGACGAACAGGGTTTGAACGATGCTGTACGGGTCATAGACCGACTGGTGACACGCACAGTAGACCGAGTTTTCGGCGTTGAACTTCGCGGATGACTCCTCCTGTTTGTACCCCGGGACACAGCAGAAGTGGGTACACTTGTTGAGCCACGCGATGAACCCCTGGTCGGTACTCGCGTTCACCCAGTCGACGATGGGCTGGGGTGCGTCGGTGTTGCCGTTGGCGATTTCCTCGATGATGGGACTGCGGACCACCTGGATGGGAATGACGTTGTCCGTATCCTGGGAGCGCCAGGTGCCGGTCGCGGGCTTGCCGAGCCTGGACTGCCCGATGCCGTTGCCCCACTCCTCGTAATCCTCGAACATGCTGATGTTGAGCGGCTCGCCGCCGCTCACCGCCTCAGCCTGCCAGTCGTAGGCTGGCTCCTCTCCAGAGACGAAGTAGTTGTCCGAGTCATAGCTGGGGACGATTCCCTCGTAGGACTCGACACCGCAGTACTGGAACCACTCCGAGGAGTACTCCATGCCGCCCATCTGAGTGCGAGCGACTTCGATAGTTCGGCCGCCCTGTTCGATTTCCTCGACCTCCGGCCACACACCCTTCAGGTCCCCGTTGTCGTCGATCTCGATGGGGATCTGAGGCATGCCGCGGGGTGCGGGACCGGCGGTGTTCTCGATGGCCATTGCCTGGGTCGTTCCACCGCCGGACCCTGGCGAGGCGGTCGCCGAGTTGATTCCCGCTGAACCGGCGGCACCGACGGCCGCCAGCGCCGAGCCGCCGACGACGCCCTTGACGAACCGCCGACGCCCGGACTCTGCCGGGTACTTATCCTCGTCTGCGCTCATAGCCAGTGGTCGGTGCCGGGCAAGCAAAAGCATGACGAAGCCGCCGGGCCTGCGGGTCGGCGCCCCCGCCCGGTTCTGGTCCAACGAACACAGCGAGGGGCTGGTGGGCCTGTTCCAGTCGTTTGGGCCGGCCGCGCGAGCAGGAGCAAGCACCCGTTCGAAATCGTTTTCCCCGGTTACGACACATGAGCAGTATGCCGACGGACCCACAACAGTACGACCCCGACCTCGGTCGGAAGTTCGTGTTCGTCACCGGCGGCGTGATGTCTGGCCTCGGGAAAGGCATCACTGCCGCGAGTACGGGACGACTTCTCTCGAACGCCGGTTTCGACGTGACGGCTGTCAAAATCGACCCCTACCTCAACGTCGACGCTGGGACGATGAACCCCTACCAGCACGGCGAGGTGTACGTGCTGAAAGACGGCGGCGAGGTGGACCTCGACCTCGGGAACTACGAGCGGTTCCTGGGCGTGGATATGACCTCCGACCACAACGTCACCACGGGGAAGGTGTACAAGAACGTCATCGAGCGCGAACGCGCCGGCGATTACCTCGGGAACACCGTCCAGGTCATCCCCCACATCACTGACGACATCAAGCGGCGCATCCGCGAGGCCGCCGAGGGCTCGGACGTCTGTCTCATCGAGATTGGCGGCACTGTCGGGGACATCGAGGGGATGCCCTACCTCGAAGCCCTCCGGCAGTTCGCCCACGAAGAAGACGACGCGGATATCCTCTTCACTCACGTCACGCTCGTCCCCTACTCCAAGAACGGCGAGCAGAAAACCAAACCCACCCAGCACTCCGTGAAGGAGCTCCGGAGCATTGGCCTGCAGCCTGACATCCTCGTCGGGCGCTCGGAGGACAAACTCGACCCCGAAACCCGCGAGAAGATCGCACTGTTCTGTGACGTTCCCAAGAATGCCGTCTTCTCCAACCCCGACGTGGAGGATATCTACCACGTCCCGCTGATGGTCGAGTCCGAAGGGCTCGACGAGTACGTGATGGACCGCTTGAACCTGACTGAGGAGGCCTTGCCTCCGGAAGAACGCTCGACGGAGTGGCGCGACCTCGTCACACGCGAGCGTACCGAGAGCGTCGATATCGCGCTCGTGGGCAAGTACGATCTCGAGGACGCTTACATGTCCGTCCACGAGGCGCTGAAACACGCCGGCATCGAACTCGGCGTCGAGGTCAACGTGAACTGGGTGGACGCCGACGAGATGGCCGACCACCACACCGAGCGACTGGAAGAGGCCGACGGCGTCGTCGTCCCCGGCGGCTTCGGCTCCCGCGGGACCGAAGGGAAAGTCGAGGCGATTCGCTACGCGCGCGAACACGACGTGCCGTTCCTGGGGCTCTGTCTCGGGTTCCAGATGGCCGTCGTCGAGCACGCCCGCAACATCCTCGGCCTCGAGGGCGCCAACAGCGCCGAAATCGACGGCGACACNCCCTACCCGGTCATCGACCTGCTCCCTGAGCAGTACGAGACCGAAGAGATGGGCGCCACGATGCGGCTGGGCACCCACGACACCGATATCGACGCCGGCACGCTCGCCGCCGAGGTGTACGGCGACACCAGCTGCACCGAGCGNCACCGGCACCGCTACGAGGTCAACCCCGAGTACATTCCCAAACTCGAAGCCGACGGCCTGACGTTCTCGGGCTACGCAGGCAACCGTATGGAGATCGTCGAACGCAAGGACCACCCGTACTTCATTGGGACACAGTTCCACCCTGAGTTCCGTTCCCGCCCCGACCGTGCCAGCCCGCCGTTCGTGGGCCTGGTCGACGCGGTACTTGACCTGCAAGAGACCGACGAGGACGAGACGGAGGTGAGCGCCTGATGGTCGAGCCCGAGACGTTCATCGAGGAGGCAATCGAGGAAATTCGAGAACAGGTCGGCGACGAGAAGGCCGTCATCGCCCTCTCGGGCGGTGTCGACTCATCCGTGGCCGCTGCGCTGGCCTACGAGGCCATTGGCGACCGCCTCATCCCGGTCTACGTCGACACCGGGCTGATGCGGAAAGGCGAGACCGAGAGCATCCGCGAGACGTTCGCATTCATGGAGTCGCTCCGGGTCGTCGAGGCCCAGGACCGCTTTTTCGCGGAACTCGAGGGCGTCACTGACCCCGAGGAGAAGCGCCATGTCATCGGCGAGCAGTTCATCCGCGAGTTCGAGCGCGAGGCCAAGGAGGCCGGCGCGGACTACCTCGTCCAGGGGACTATCTACCCCGACCGCATCGAGAGCGAGGGGAACATCAAATCCCACCACAACGTCGGAGGGCTGCCGGATGTCGTCGACTTTGAGGGCATCGTCGAGCCGGTTCGGGACCTCTACAAGGACGAAGTGCGCGAGGTCGCTCGCGCGCTCGACCTGGAGGATGTCGTGGCCGAGCGGATGCCGTTCCCCGGCCCNGGGCTGGCGGTTCGCATCGTCGGCGAAGTCACGCCGGAGACGGCCGAGGTGGCCCGTGCGGCGTGTCACGTCGTGGAAGAGGAGACTGAGAAGCACGACCCGTGGCAGGCCTTCGGCGCTGTGCTGGGGAAGGCGACGGGCGTGAAAGGCGACAACCGTGTTCACGGCTGGGTCGTCGCCGTGCGCTCCGTAGAGTCGCGTGACGGGATGACCGCGCGTGCCCAGGAACTACCGTGGGAGACGCTTCAGCGCATCCAGAGCCGCATCACCGGGGAGAACGACAACGTCGCCCGTGTCGTCTACGACGTGACCCACAAACCACCTGCGACCATTGAGTACGAATGAAGGCGATTGTTGCAGGCTCCGACGCTGAAGGAATTGGCGAGGCCCTGGAAGTCGAGGGCGTGACTGTCGTGCGTGTCGANAGCCCNGTNTTCGCCGAGGAACTGGAGACTGCGGGGATCACCGAGGCGGAGATTTTCGTCCTCACCGACCCCGAGGAAGGAATCTCTATCCCGCTCGCGAAGGAGGCAAACCCAGAACTCACCGCCGTCTGCTACGGCGAGGGCACGCTGCCCGAATCCGTGAAGGGGATGGTCGACCTCGTGATCGACCCAGCCCTGCTATCGGCTACTGCCGTCGCCGAAGAACTGGTCGCGGCGGCGTAACGACGCTCGCCGGTCGCCGAATTCGGCTGTCGCGGTTGTTTCTGCGCTTCTGAGGTGGTTCTCAACCCGTCACCGTCGTCGGCTCCACCGAGACGATTTCTCCGACAAAACGGCGTTCCAACCGCGACACTAGACCAGTGGGTGCTCGCCCGAGGATGTCGGGAGCGCCCAGGAGGAACCGACGGGCAAGACTCCCGGTGTCGGGTGACAGTGGTGTCACTCTTGATGGAAAACGCGTGGAATCGTTGTCTGGGGGCTCGATTCGTCCAAATCGGGTCTCAGGATGGTGCCGAACGCACATCCTACTCCAGTTCAGGAAATGATTTAATCCGACTTAATCCGACTTATCACGGCCTCAAACCTCGATAATCCCCGTTTGATGCGTTCTCCCTTCAAGTAGGTGTAGCTCCACGAACCGAGTGCAATGAACGCCACCAAACTGCTGACTGCCCTGATGGCGATGCTCGTGGTCTCCGCTGGTGCGGGGGCCGTGAGTGCAGCCAGCATCGACGCAGAAACGACGACTGTGGACGCGAGCTACGAGGATGGTACAGTGGTCCTAACGGTCGACGACAACGGCACGGCCGTTGAGAACGTCTCCGTGGTCGCTAACAACATGTCCGCCGAAACTGACGCCAACGGCACGGTCACGTTCGACACGAACGCGACCGAACTCGACGTGGAGTTCACGAAGGACAACACCACGTTCGAGCGCTCGTACGTTATTGATGGCGACACGATTTCCGAGGCCGACAACGAGGAAGTCGAAGAGGACGAGTCCGCGCTCGCCGCGAACGTTACCTACGACAACGGCACTGTCGACGTTGAGGTAACCAAGAACGGCAGCGCAGTCGAGAACGTCTCCGTCACGGCCAACGATGAGGCGAAGGGAGTGACCGACGCAAACGGCTCGCTGACGTTCGAGACCAACGAGACCAACGAGACCGAAGAGCTCGAACTCGAGTTCGAGAAGGGCGAGATGGAGCTCGAACAGAGCTACACCATCGAGGACGGCTCGCTGGTGATGGCAGAGGACGAGGATGAGGAGGACGACAAGGAACTGAGCGCCAACGAGAACGCCTCCGACCGCGCACACAGCGTGCTCGCGGTCATCCAGCAGTTCCTCAGCAGTGGTGGCGAGGGGAACCTCGGCCAGCAGATCCAGGACGCACTCGGTGACGACCGCGGCAACTCCGAGAACGCCAAACAAAACGGCAACGAGGCGGGCGCGAACGGGAATGCGGACAAAGCCGACAACAAGGGCAACGGCAACGCGGACAAGGCTGACAAGGCCAACAACGGCAAGCAGAACGACAAGGCCGACAAGAAAGGGAACCAGGGGAACGGCAACGCTGACGACGCTGACGACGACGAAGAGGACGAAGAGGACGAAGAGGAAGAAGAAGTGGAAGACGACGAGACCGAGTCCGACGAGTAACAACGCGGTATCCGCTGACGCACACGACATGACACAGACAACGTGACAACTGCTGCGAGCTCTCCACCGCGGCCCGAACGGGCCGCACACACGGATTGGCTCTCCCGAGCCACACCCCGTTGCCCATCCTCTCGTGGGGCGAGAGGAGGCACGTTCACGCCGTCGTCGACGACGGTCCGCGGTCGCGTAGAAGCACCGCTGAGTCAGAGGCAGGGTGCTTCGGGCAACACTCGACCGTCCGTTTGTCGCGCGGTTCGAACACGGCGGCTCCGGAGCCGCCACGACAACCGAGTGCGATCGGACACAGACTGCCGCCTCACGCGCCGGCCCTGCTGGGCACGTACAGGCCGGGGTGGCGGCACGACGTTTCGGCGCTGTTCTCCCGCTGACGCAGACACGGCCCTCCAGCCGTTTCGAGCGCAGCCGTGCTCAGTAGTCGGGTTTTTCTTCCCGCCGGCCGACAGCCAGAGCGTGAACCAACTACCTGACATCCATCCCGACGCGGGTGAACTGCAGACTGAAGAGCTGGTCGTCGACGACGCCGTACTCGTCAAGGCGTTCTACCTGGGCCCGGGCGCCGAACTTGACAGCCACGACCACCCCGACAGCGTCAACGTGTTTCACGTGCTCCGGGGCACCGTCACCGTGATTCAGGACGGCGAGGAGGAAGCTATCGAGGCGCCGGGGGTCATCCACCACGAGCGCGGCGTCGAACACGGTGCCCGCAACGACACCGACGAGGGTGTCGTCTTCACCGCCAGCCTCTGCCCGCTGCCCTGATGGTCCGGGTCGACTCCCACGCCACTCGAACTATTCGAACGGCTCGTTCCGCTTCTCGATGGCCGAGGCGGCCGAGCGGGCTGGGTTGGACACCATCTTAATTCAAGCAGGGAATCCCGGCCTTCAGGCCGGGAGTGAATGCGACACGGTACTGAGTGGCCGCTACTCGGTGGCCGGGCCGGAATCCAACTCCCGTTGAGCGTGGAGTAACATCCCGCGCCACGTCAGGCCGTGACGCTTCTTCGTCTCTTTCAGACTCTCGTACTGTTCCTCGTCCACCTCGATGTTGATGTTCTTCACGTCTCATGGTTTGTGACCAATGGTGTTAAGTTTAACTAATACTATTGTAGCATTGTGTCCGAGACGGTGACAAAGACGCTACAGGCCACACTCGCCACGCCCACCACGGGCAAAGAGCAACGCCTACAGCGACTCTTGGACACCTACCGAACCGCACTCCACGACGCCTTCGACAACAGGGCGGACACAATGTCTGCCGTCAACGACGTTGTGACGCCCTACGACCTGCCGTACCAAGCCAAAGACGCGCTCAAATCCTACGTCCCGAAACTCCGTGACACGTACAACGCCGAGGAGTTGGACGACGAGCATCCGCTTCGACTCGTCAACCGGGCCGCAACGTTCGACTACTCCGACGAGCGCGAACACGGCTTCGTGTGGCAGGCCCCGCAACCCGGACGCGGCACGAACTTTTGGATTCCGCTTCGGATTAACCCCGAACAGGAATCGCTATGGTTCGACCTGCTCTCCGAAGACGCGAAAGCGGGCGAGTTGCGGCTACAGCGACACCGCACGTCGTGGGAGTTGCACGTCACCGTCGAATACGAGGTCGAAGAACCGACCGAATCGGACGACGAGACGTACATCGGTTTCGACGTAGGCGAGAGCGCGTTGATAACGGGCTGTGCCCTCAAACGCGACGTACCACGGAAGCCGATGCTCGTCAGCGGCAGTCGAGCGCGACACCTCCGCAAAGAGATGTTCACGACGCTCCGACGGCTTCAGTCGAGAGACGCCGCCGAGTGGCGCGTAGACGAGCGATTCGACCACTACCAGAACGCCCTCACCGACATCGTGGAGAAGGCGTCTCGGGAAGCCGTGGAATACGCCGATTCCTTCGAGAACCCGGTTATCGTCCTCGAAGACCTGTCGTACATCCGCGAACGGTTGGACTACGGGAAGTTCATGAACCGACGCCTCCACGCATGGGCGTTCGCCCGGTTACAGGGTCGAATCGAGGACAAAGCGACCGAGGCGGGCATTCGCGTCGAGTACGTCAACGCGGCGTACACGTCCCAAACGTGCCACGCCTGCGGCTGTCTCGGTCGGCGGAGCCAGCAAGCAGAGTTCGTGTGTCCGCACGACGACTGCCACGTATCGGAGTTCCAAGCAGATATTAACGCGGCGGCGAACATCGCCGGTCGCGCTAACCCGTGGGGTGAGAGCGTTCCTTGGAAACCGGAACGCGATGACACGCCACAGGACGGGAGCGGTAGTGACACCGCCACAGTCCACCGAGAGACGAGTCCGAGAACCGGACAGATGACGCTCTCGGCGTACTCGGACTGAAACCTGCCACGCCGGATTCCCACCGTGTGGGAAGCCCCGTCGTCGTCGGGCTACGCCCGACTGCCTGAGGGACGTAGTCCCTCTCTATTTACGACGGGGAGGATGTCACGCGCGTTCCTCGAGGGCGTACTGCTCCCGTTTCCCCTCGTCGGTTTCTCCGAGGTTGTCCGGAGCGGCATCGACCGCAGCGGTCGTGTCGCGGTGGTCGCCGAAGGAGGCGAGCGCACGCTCCTTGCGCAGGTAGCGCTCGCCGTCTGGGGTGGCGTAGACGAGGATGATGATGTTCTGTTCGTCGTCGGAGTAGGTGCGTTCGACCAGCCAGACTCGGATGGATTCCTCGTCGGCGTCAGATGCGCTGTTCATACTGACAGGTTGGTCGGGAGCTGAATAGCCTTTCAGGCCGACAGCGTCGTTTCCGGTCGTCAGTTCTCGTCGATGGCGTTACGCGGGACGATTGTCGGGCCCTCGGGTCCGAAGCCGACCTCCGCCTCGACGCCGAAGACGTTCTCAAGCAGCTCCGGCGTCACCACCTCGTCCGGCGGCCCTCCTCGTAGGGGGTGCCGTCGCGCAGCGCGATGAGATTGTCCGCGAAACGGGCCGCCTGCCCGATATCGTGGAGAACGACACAGACGGTGACGCCGCGCTCCTCGTTGAGCTCGCGGGCCGCGTCCAGCACGCGGAGCTGGTGGTGGAGGTCGAGGTACGTCGCCGGTTCGCGTCCATAGGCTTCCGGCGACCCTAAACAAACATAAACCCGTCGAAGTTTAGGCTGGCCAAATTCACGAATCGCTAACAGGAACCGGGTTACTCCGTGACGTCGACGACGTCGGCCCCCGCGAGCTCGCTGAGTCGTTCGGGGTCGACCGACCACATGGAGGTCGGCGTGCCCGCAGCCGCCCAGACCTGCTCGAAGGTCAGAAGGTCAGGGTCGAACAGCGTGCGGAGCTCAGTCTCGAGACAGAGCGGCGGGACGCCGCCGATGGCCCACCCAGTCGCCTCGCGGACTCGGTCGGGCGAAGCCATCTCGACCGCCGATTCCTCCACGCCCGCCCACTCCGCGAGCGCCGCCTCGCTCACCCAATTCTCCCCGGAAGTGAGACAGAGCACCGGCTCACCGTCTACATCGAAAACGAGGCTGTTGACGATCTGGGCGATATCGCAGTCGACGGCGTCGGCGGCGTCGGCTGCCGTCGGCGTCCCCTTTTCGGGGAATTCGACAGGCTCGACGGTCAGGTCGTAGCGTTCCGCTGCGGTTTCGACGAACTCTGCAACGCGGCTGTGCATGGCCTGAGGATGGCCAACTGGTAGAAAAAAGCTATCGAAGGAAGCACATACCGTCGATAGCCTTATACTGTNTGGTATGTTATAACTTAGCATGAATGGGGCGGATAACTCGGCTGACCAGCCACTGACCGAACTCGAACACGCCTGTCGAGGCGCTATCGGCGACCGGCTCCGGAGCGTCGCCATCGTCTCAACTGAGTGGACCGGGACGGTCTACCGTCGGGACGACCTCCCGCCAGGAGCAGACGAACGGGCCCGGACGACGGTGACAGCAGATCGGGCCACGTGCACTGATGGCGGTCGCACCGTCGTGCCGTTTGAGAACGGCTACGTCGCCCGACTGCAGTACGGCGGCACGGAGGTCATCGCCACCTCTGGGGGTATCAAAATGGACCGGGAGACGGAACTCTCAGCGGCGGTGCGTGGAGTACTCTCTGGATAGGCCCTCGCTTTTGTCACTCACAGAGGGTGGTCTATCAGTATAGGTTGCACGACGCTGCGTACAATCACTATCTACGTAACTCCACCTGGGAGGCACTCCATCCCACGCTTGCGCACGAAGGAGGAAGCCACATACCCGATTCCAATTCGGCACCCCCACACTCACTCGGCACTCAACACGTGCCCGCCCCACAGTCGGGCAGACCTGCTTCGATGCCACTTCTCTCAGTTTTCAACCCTGTCGCGGACGTGCGCTCCTGATTCTCCCAGAGCAGTGTCGTCGTCGATTGGCCGACACACAGAGTGACGCAACAGCTAGGGAGCTTGAAAAACTGAAAACGCTGCGCAGCGGTTACGCGAAGAGCGCGGCCGCAGCCTGCTGTGCCGTCTCGATGACGGGGCCGAAGCCGGGAAGCAGGAGCACCGTCCCCACCATCGCGGTGGCGACGGCAACGTAGAGCCCGACCGGGGTTCCGGCGAGGTCGTGGCTCCCCTCTTCGAACCAGAGCGCCTTGACCACGCGGGAGTAGTAGAACAACGAGAGCGCGCTGTTGATCGCCCCGACCGCGGCGAGCCACCAGAAGCCGGCGTCGATGGCGCCCGCGAACAGGAAGTATTTCGAGAAGAAGCCGCCAAAGGGCGGCAGCCCTGCGAGCGAGAATACGAACACCGTCATCGCCACGGAGGCGAACGGCTTGTTCGTGCCCAGCCCGGCGTAATCCTCGAAAGTCCGACCGACGCCCCACTGTTCGGCCATCGCGACGAACAGGAACGCGCCCGTGTTCATGAAGCCGTAGACGAACAGGTGGGCCATCGCGGCCCCCATCACGTCGCCGTTGGTGGACGCGCCCGCTGAGAGCGCGGCCAGCCCGATGAGCACGTAGCCTGCGTGACCGATTGAGGAGTACGCAAGCATCCGCTTGACGTTCTCCTGTGTTGCGGCTGCGAAGTTCCCGAGCGTCATGGTCGTGACTGCGAGCAGCTGGAACAGCAGCACCCAGTCGATGCCCATACCCTGGGACGCGCCCAGCGGGAAGCCGACGACGAAGACGCGGAACGCCACCGCGAAGCCGGCCGCTTTCGAAGCCGAGGAGAGGAACGCCGAAACGGGCGCGGGTGCACCCTCGTAGGCCTCCGGCGCCCAGAAGTGGAACGGCACGGAGGCGGTTTTGAAGGCAAACCCGCCCGCGACCATCAGCACGCCGATGCCGGCGACGCCGACACGACCCGAGAGGCCATCTGCGAACGCCGCCGCCACGTCAGGCAACAGCAGCGAGCCCGTTGCGGCGTAGATCAGCGAGACGCCAAAGACGAACACCGCCGAGGAGAGCGCCCCGACGAGGAAGTATTTCAGCCCCGCTTCGGTGCTCCCCTTGTCCTTCTTCAGGAACGCTACGAGGGCGTAGGACGGGAGGCTGGCGAGTTCGAGCGCGACGAACACCGTCGCCAGCGAGTTTGCGCTCGCCATCAGCGACATCCCCGTCGCCGCCAACAGCACCAGTGCGTAGAACTCGCCTTGGTGTGCGTGGTCGGCGAAGTAGTCGTAGGACGCCAGCGCGACCAGCGTGGTCACGGTGGCGAACAACGCGGTGAAGAACAACGCCATGCCGTCGACGACAATGGCGTCCGCGAACAGCGAGACGCCCTCCTCAGCTAGCCCGGTGCCGGCGGTGAGGAACCAGCCCGCGAACCCAACGGAGGTGAGTGCGCCGACGACAGTGATGCCGGCCAGCACGCCACGGTTGGTTGAGTCGGGCCAGATGCTGTCGTACGCCAGCACGACGAGCGCCGTGAGCCCCAGCGCGAGCGTGGGCGAAATCGGCGGTGCCGTCACCATCAGGCACCACCTCCCACGAGCGGAGCAATCGCGTTCAGGATCATGTCGAAGAACAGGTCAGGGGCCACGCCCAGCGCGATGACCGCCAACAGCAGCACTGCCAGCGGCGCCACATCGTGGAACGCCGCCGGGCCGACTTCGTAGTCGGTGTCCAGCCTGAACGGCCCGAACAGGGTGCGTTGCATCGCCAGCAGCAGGTAGCCCGCTACGATGACGATGCCGAACATCGCCGCCGCGGTAAACAGCGGCGCGCTCGGGATAACCGTCGAGTGGAACGCGCCGACGAAGATGAAGAACTCGCCCGCGAAGCCGGCCATCAGGGGCAGCCCCATGTAGCCGAACGCGCCGGCGATGAAGATGCCCACCGTCACAGGCATCCGGTCGGCCAGCCCACTCATGTCGCCCACCATCCGGGTGTGGGTGGTGTTGTAGATGACGCCGACGGCCATGAACATCAGCCCCGAAATGAGGCCGTGGGCGACCATCTGGAACGTCGCGCCCGCGATGCCGAACTCGGTGTAGGCCACCAGTCCGAGCAACACGTACCCCATCGATGAGACGGAGGAGTACGCGACGATGCGCTTGAGGTCCTGCTGTGCCAGCGCCAGCACGGCGCCGTAGATAACCGAGAGCACGCCCAGCGCCGCGATNACCAGCGCGAGGTCGGCGGCGACGTCGGGCAGCATCGTGAAGTTGAACCGCAGCAGGGCGTAGGTACCCATCTTCAGCAGCACCCCAGCCAGCATGATTGATGCGGGCGTGGGTGCCTCAACGTGGGCGTCCGGCAGCCAGGTGTGGAACGGCACCACGGGCACCTTGACCGCGAAGCCGATGAACATCGTCACGAAGGCAACCAGCTTCAGCGTGGCCGGCGCCAGCCCCATGAAGGAGCTGAGTTCGCCAGCCTGCAGCGCTTCGGTGACCGCAGGCAGCGAGAACGCCGTCACGCTGTCGCCAAGCCCGCCGAACACCAGCGCGATGAAGCCGATGAACATTGCCAGGCTGGCGATGTTGGTGTAGACGAAGAACTTGATCGCGGCGTACTTCCGCCGGGGACCGCCCCACACACCGATGAGGAAGTACATCGGGAGGAGCGTCGCCTCCCAGAAGATGAACCAGACGAAGAAGTCGAGCGCGGTGAACACGCCCAGGAGGTTCGCCTCCATGAACAGCATCAGCCCGAAGAACTGGGACTGGCGCTCGTCGATGGGCGTCCACGCCGCCACGATGGCGAGCGTCGAAAGGAACGCCGTCAGCACCACCAGCGGCATGCTGATGCCGTCGACGCCAGTGAACCACTGCACCGAGTAGCCCGACAGCGTGAGCAGGTCGAACTGTGTCTCGAACGCGAGCGTCCCGCCCATGAGGGCGTTGCCGCTCCCGTCGAACTGACTCCACATCCATAGCGTTCCCACGAGGGGAACGAGACTCAGCGCAGCCCCGACGCGGCCAGCAACCTCGTCAGGGACGAGGAAGGTGACCAGCGCGGCGACGAACGCGAAGCCAATGAGCGTCTCGATAATCATTCAGAACCACCCTCCGAGCAGCGCAAACGCAACCAGGATCGCGGTCAGGCTCAGCGTGATCATGGCGGCGTAGTGTGTTACCACGCCGTCCTGAATCCGCTTCAGTCGCGACCCGCTGAACAGGCTCACGGAGGAGACACCGTTGACGACACCGTCGATGATGCCCTGGTCGAAGGTATCCGCCTTCTTCGACAGGGGCAGCACGACGCCCTCGGCCAGCCAGACCTGATACTCGTCCTGGTAGTAGTTGTTGTACAGTACGTCCTTGATGGGACCGAGCTTGTCGGTGTACGGGTCCGGGTCGTCCCCACCGTAGAGGACGTACGCCGAGCCGGCGCCGAACAGTGCCAGCCCCAGCGAGAGCACCGCAGGCAGGAGCGACGAAAGCTCTGCTGCGTCCATCCCCGCACCGTACTCAGCGAACAGCGCGTCGTGGTACTGGGCGCCGCCGGTCCCGAGCAGTTCGGGCCAACCACCCTCCTCCGGGCCGTAGAGCCACTGGTGGAGGAAGTCGATATGCAGGCCAGTCAGCTCCTGGACCGGCACCATGTTGACGAAGCCGATCGTCGTCGCGAGGATACCCAGCACGACCAGCGGTAGCTTCACGTTCCAGCCCACACCGTGGGGGTCGCGTGCAGTGTCCGACCGGGGTTCACCGTGGAAGGTGAGCATCACCATCCGGAAGGTGTAGAAGCCGGTGAACAGCACGGCAAGCAGGCCCATGCCGTAGGCCACGAGCAGTGCCGTCCCGAGGCCGCCGGTGGTTCCGAGCCCGTGGACCAGTGCTTCATAGAGCACCTCGTCCTTGGACCAGAAGCCAGCGAAGGGGACGATACCCGCGAGCGCGAGCGAGCCCGCGAGGAACGTGTAGTAGGTGACGGGCATCTTGTCCTTGAGCCCNCCCATGTCCCACATGTTCTCGTTGTGGTGCATCGCGATGATGACCGACCCGGCACCGAGGAACAGCAGCGCCTTGAAGAACGCGTGGGTGAGCAGGTGGAACGTTCCGGCGACGTAGCCGCCGGCACCGAGCCCCAGCATGATGTAGCCGTACTGGGAGATGGTGGAGTACGCGAGCACCTGCTTGATCTCTTTCTTGACAAGCCCCATCGACGCCGCGAACAGCGCCGTGAAGCCGCCGACGAGCGCGATGACCGCAAGCGCCGTCGGTGCGACCGCGTAGAACCCGTACATCCGCGCGATGAGATAGACACCCGCAGCGACCATCGTCGCAGCGTGGATGAGCGCCGAGACGGGCGTCGGACCCTCCATCGCGTCGGGAAGCCAGGTGTGCAGCGGGAACTGGGCGGACTTGCCGATTACCCCGCCCAGCACGAGCAGGCCGATGACGGTGAACCACGCTTGCGGTTCGAGGCCGAAGAACGTGTTGACGGCCGCCTCGCCCTCGAGGGCGTTGGAGGCCATCATCGGGAAGCTGCCGGCACCGGCGAACTTCGCCGTCCCGAACGTCGCGAAGACGGCGACGACACCGATGAGGAAGAAGTAGTCACCAAAGCGGGTGACCAGGAACGCCTTCTTGGCCGCGCTCGGTGGGCCCGAGCGGCGGAACCAGAAGCCGATGAGCAGGTACGAGCAGAGGCCGACCAGCTCGAAGAACATGAACGCCATCAGCAGGTTGTGTGCGACGACGAACCCGAGCATGGAGGCGGTGAATAGACCGAGCCCGGCGTAGTACCGGAGGAGGCCCGTTTCGCCCTCGTCGTTCATGTAGCCGAGCGAGAAGACGTGGACCAACAGCGCGACCAGCGAGACGATGACGAGCATCATCGCCGACAGCGGGTCGAGCAGCAGGCCGAACGTCAGCTCGAGGGGCTCGCCGAGCGTCCCAGTGACCTGGGTGCCGGCCGCCCACGTGTATATCGTTTCGTTGTACGTCTCGCCCTGGCTCACTGCGAAGAACGTCCAGAGGGAGAGCAGCAGCGACCCCGCCGTTGCGGCGATGCCGGGGAGCGCCCCACCCTTGGGCAGCAGGTCCCGCCCGGAGAGGGCGACACCGACCGCGACACAGAACGAGAGAAACGGCAGTGCGACAATCGCCGGAGAGTAGTCGAATGGTCCTGCCATCTTACCACCTCATCGACCGAGGAACGGTCACGTTGATTTCCTTGAAGTTGCGGTACAGTACGAGGATGATGCCGATGCCGACAGCCACTTCGGCTGCCGCAAGCGCCATCAAGAACAGCGAGAACACCTGCCCGGTAAGGTTGCCCCACTGCAGGCTGAACGCGATGAAGTTGATGTTCGCGGCGTTGAGCATCAGCTCCACCGACATCAGGAACAGCAGCGCGTTCTCACGGGTCAGCAGACCGTAGAGGCCGATACAGAAGACGGCCGCCGAGAGCAGCAGGTAGTACTTCACTGGCACCATCACTGCTCACCCCCCTCGTCGGCAGACTGGTCGGCCACACCGTCCTCGCCGTCGCCGGGCATAGCCCGGCTGCTAGCGGAACGGTGTTCCTCCGTGGCTGCTCGCGTCGGCGAGCCTCCATCCGTCAGTGCGGTAACCATCCCTTTCACGCGGTCACTCTCGTGGCTCGCGAGCATCACGGCGGCGACGAGTGCGCCGACGAGGACGATGTCGACCATCTCGAACGCCGCCAGGAACCCCTCGGTGGGGACCGGCGACTGGCCCGTCAGGTCGAACATCGCGTAGCCGATGCCGGCCACGAGCGATGCGTCCTGCGGGAAGCCGGCGGGTTCGGGGAACGTTGTCGTCAGGAAGATGGCGGCGAAGACGACGAACAGGGCCACTGCTGCAAGTCCGTTGCTGAAGTTCGCGTTCTCGGCGAACTGCGGTTTGGTCACCATTAGCTATACACCTCCGCTTTCGGGCGTTCGCTTTGAGTGAGCATGACGGCAAATGTGATGAGCACCAGCACCCCGCCGATGTAGACGAGGATCTGCATGACCGCCGGGAAGGTGGCCTGCAGCATCACGTAATGCACCGCCAGGCTCGTCAGGGCGCCGCCCAAGAGGAGTGCGGAGTGCCAAACGTCCCGCACGAGGACGACGCCCAGGCTGCAGCCCAACGTTACGAGGGCGAACAGCACGAACGCGATGGTTTCGTGTAACATTGTGTGTGGGTCGAACTACTGTGTTGTTCAAGCTTTCGAGGTTCGACGACTACTGATAGTCGACCTCACCCGCGCCCTCGCCGACCCACGCAGACCGATCGGGGTTGCGAGCTTCCAGGGGGTCCATCCCCTTGTACCACGGGACGTTCTTCAACTGTTCTTTGTTGTAGACGAAATCGTCCTTCGTGTCCGCGGTGAACTCGAAGTTCTGTGTCAGCAGGATGGCGTCGGTGGGACAGACCTCCTCACACAGCCGGCAGTAGATACACTGGCCGATGTGGAGGTTGTACTGCTCGCCATTGCGCTGGTCGTCCATCACGATCTGGATGGTATCGTTGGGGCAGACGTTCTCACACTGCCGACACCAGATACAGCGCTCCTGACTGAACTTATGTACCCCNCGGAANCGGGGGCTGACTTCNGGCGCGACCTCCGGATACTCCACCGTGAAGGTCTTGCCGTCCAGTGCGTGCTTCATCGTCGTTGCCATTCCTTTCAGAATACCGATCATGCAATCACCCCCACGATTACGGCCGTGAGAACCAGGTTCGCAAAGGAGAGGACGAGCAGCCCCTTCCAGCCGATTTCGATTAGCTGGTCGATTCGCACCCGCGGCACCGCCGAACGGAGCCACTGGGTGAACAGGAAGAACGCCCAGATCTTGATGATGAACCAGAGGATTCCGGGCAGCACCGGGCCCGCAGGCCCGCCGAGAAACAGCGTCGCCATGATGGCGCCGCCGAGGAAGATGTGGAGGAACTCACCCAGATAGATGAGCACGAAGTAGACCGAGGAGTACTCGGTCTGGTACCCGGCGACAATTTCGGTTGGCGCCTCCGGGATGTCGAACGGGTTCCGCCCGATCTCCGCGACGTTACACACCATGAAGAGGACGAACGCGAACGGGTTGACGATCACGAACCACGACGGAATCGCCAGCCCGCCGACGCTGACCAGCGTCTCCTGCTGGACGGCGACGATTTCGCTCATCCGGAGCGAGCCGGTGAACAGCACCACCGAGACGGCGGTGATCACCAGCGGAATCTCGTAGGCCAGGTTCTGTGCGACCGCACGCAGCGCGCCTAGCATCGAGTACTTGTTGTTCGACGCGTAGCCGGCCATCACCAGCCCGAGGCTGGCGATGGAGGAAATCGCGAAGACGTACGCCAGCCCCACGTCGGGGTCTGCGAGGTGGATACCGTTACCCATCGGGATGACGGCGAAGCCGAGCATCGCGGAGCCGGCGACCACCAGCGGCGCGAGGTCCCATGCCGGGCGGTCAACGCCTTCGGGGACGATGAGCTCTTTGGCCAACAGCCGCACCGCGTCGGCCACGATGATGAACAGGCCGAACGGGCCGATACGGTTGACGGCGATACGGTCCGTGAACGCAGCCGTGATCTTCCGCTTGGCCCACGGGCCGGCGACGCCGGTCATCGCCATCATCAGGTTGCCGATGAGGAAGGCGGCGAGCAGCGCGGCGACGAACTCGCCAGCGAATCCGAACCCATCGAGGCCCAGCAGCCCACTGATGATGTCCGGGAGTGGCGTCTCCGTCTGGAGCGGCGTCACCGGTCTACCTCCCCGAGCACGATGTCGAGGCTACCGAGTGAGGCGATCATGTCGGGGATGTACTCCCCGTTGCTCATCTCCGGCAGCGTCTGGAGGTTCGAGAAGCACGGGCTCCGGATCTTAAACCGGGCCGGCTTCTCGGTGCCGTCCGCACGCATGTAGACGCCGAGTTCCCCTTTCGCGCCCTCGACGGTGCGATAGATTTCGGTGTCGTCGTCGGGGCGCAGCGTCCGGGGCACGTTGGCCTGGATGTTGCGCTCCTCCTCGGGCCAGTCCTCGAGGATATCGACACACTGTTCGATAATCTTCGCAGACTCCTCGACTTCCCGCAGGCGCACGAGCAGGCGACTGTAGTTGTCACAGCCTTCCTCGACGGGAACCTCCCAGTCGAGCTGGTCGTAGTAGCCGTACGGGTCGTCGCGGCGGATGTCGTAGTCGATGCCGGAGCCACGGGCGACCGGTCCGGTCGCGCCGTAGCTCTTTGCGACCTCCTTCGGGAGNACGCCGGTGTCGACCGTCCGCATCTGGAGGATCTCGTTGCTGCTGAGGAGGTTGTGGTACTCCTCCAGTCGCTCGGGCAGGTCGTCGACGAAGTCCCGGATNGACTCGAAGAACTCCTCTCGGGGCTCGGGCAGATCCCAGACGACACCGCCGAGTCGGAAGTAGTTGAACATCAGCCGCTGCCCNGTCAGGTCCTCGAGGATGTTCTGGACGACCTCGCGGTCCCGAATGGCGTACATGAAGATGGCCGTGAAGTCCCCGTACACGTCGAGCGCGAAGGTGCCGACCGCCAGCATGTGGGCGGCGATCCGACAGAGCTCTGCACCCAGCGTCCGGATGACCTGGGCGTACTCGGGCACCTCGATATCCGCGAGGTCCTCGGCCGCGCGGGCGTAGGCCCACTCGTTGAGCAGCCCCGCCGAGATGTAGTCCCAGCGGTCCGGGTACGGCATAATCTGGTAGCGATAGGTCCCGTTCTGGGCCATCTGCTCCTCACAGCGGTGGAGGTAGCCGATGTCCGGCTCCACGTCGACGACCTGCTCACCGTCGAGGACCGTCTTGAGGTGGAGCACCCCGTGTGTCGCGGGGTGGTGGGGACCGATGTTGACGAACATCGTGTCCGAATCCGAGTCGTCACGCTGGTCTTCCTGCAGCGGGTTCGCGTGCTCTCGGAGCGTCGCAATCTGGGGTCGGTTCTGGTCGTAGTCGAGCCCCAGCGGGTGGCCCTGCCACGTCTCGGGCAGGAGAATACGGCGCAGATCCGGGTGGTCGTCGTACTGGACGCCGACGAGGTCGTAGGCCTCGCGCTCGTGCCAGTCGGCGGTCCGGAAGACCGGTTCAGCAGATTCGCTGACGGGGTTCTCGGCGTCAGTCGGCACGACGACGCTGACCTCCTGGGTCGGGTCATCGAACTTCTTCAGGTGGTAGATGGACTCGAAGCGGTCCGGGTGCTCCTCTGCGGTCACCAGGGAGAGGTGGTCGAACCCAGCCTCTTCTTTGAGCCGCGTGAGGGTCTCCTGAACCGTATCGGGCCGGATGACGAACCCGGGTGCGTTCATGTGGTCGTCGCGGTCGATGACGAGGTCTCCGAGGAGCGCCTCGAGTTCCGCCTCGCTCTGCTCGACAACGTCGTCCGGGTTGCGTTCTTGGAGGCTCATTTGAGACACCGCTGGTGTCGAAAGTTAGCTAGCGAGTCCCAGCCCGCGAGCGAACGCGAGCAGGAACGTCTCGCCATGCTCATGGTGAATCAGCCCAGTTGTAGCGCATCACGAGGTCGTCCTCGTCGATCTGGTCGGCGAGTTTGTCGACCACTTCGTCGCGGTCGAGGTCGCCGAACTGTTCGAGTTCGTAGGGCTTCACCGTCACCGGGGAGGCCTCGCCGTTGGCGATACGCTCCTGGAGTTTGGCGACGCCGTAGACCAGCGCCTCCGGCCGGGGCGGGCAGCCCGGGACGTGAATGTCCACGGGGATGACCTCCTCGGCACCCTTCACGACGTTGTACCCCTCCTGGAACGGGCCGCCGGAGATGGTACAGGAGCCCATGCCGATGACGAACTTCGGCTCGGGCATCTGGTCGTAAACGCGCTTCATCCGCGGCGCGAACTTCGAGACGATGGTCCCCGGGACGATGATCACGTCAGCCTGTCGCGGCGACGCGCGCGGCACGCCGGCGCCGAAGCGGTCGAGGTCGTGCTTGACCGCGTAGGTGTGCATCATCTCGATACTGCAGCAGGCAATGCCGAACTGCAGCATGAACATCGAGGAGCCCCGCACCCAGTTCATGAACTTATCGAACTTTGTGAGGATGAACGGCGAGGAGCCGAACGCCTCACGGAGCCGAGAGTTGAACCGGTCGCCCTGCCCGGAAATGCGGGCGTCGCGGGTGTCGGTCAGTACTTGCGAATCGTCGGTCCGGAAGAGTTCTCGTTCGCTACTCATTGTTGGTTGTCTTACGCTCGAGCGCCCGCGGGCTCTTGACCCACTGCACAGCGCCCTGCCGCCACGCCCAGACGAGGCCGACGACCAGCACGCCGATGAACACGAGCATCGGTGCGAGCACCTGCGTTAGCGAGGCGCCCCCTTCGAGTGCCGGCCGGTAGATGACTGTCCACGGGAAGATGAGGACAGTCTCGATGTCGAAGACGACGAACAGCAGCGCAACCATGTAGTACTGGATGTTGAACCGGATGCGCGTCGTCCCCGTCGGAATCTCGCCGCTCTCGTAGACGGCGCTTTTCCCCTGTTCAGGCACGCTGGGCCGCAGGAGCGCCGACACCGCCATCATACCGATGGGGATGCCGATGCCCACGAGCGCCAGTGCGCCGATAGCTATCCATGGATTCATAACGGGTTCTCCGTAACGTCTGTCGGTTCGCCCCCACGGCTCTTAAGCATTCATTTTCCACCCGCGAGCGAGCGCGCCTGTGTACCATGCACTCAAGCACGGCGAGGTCGTAGTGGGAGGGACCTATCTTCCTCCAAGGAGAGAATCCCGCCGTAAACAGTAGTTGCCGAAGCTAACTGGTGGCTCGCATCGTAGTCATCAAGATGGTCGAAACAACCGAAGCAAAGCAGGTCTGTCGTGCTGCTTCCACGCTGCTGTATCCGGCGCTTGAGTTTGGAATCAAGCCCTGTGGAACCTACACGAGAGAGGAGTTCGAGGAAGTCCTCTCCCGGATCGCTTTCGATCAGGAGTTCGCCAACACAGGCGGTAAAACCGTCCAACTGGACCGGTCCGAGCCGGTCGACATCACGTCGACGGCTCGCAATCCCCTCGCAAAACCCCTGCTTTACCATCTTCGGCACCTCAACGCGGACGCCATCGACGCTCAGTTCGATGGCGTCCGCGACCGTCTCTTCCAGATCCTTCGCTCACAGCGGTTACTTCCTGACCGTGTTGACGTGGCGATCGATCTCCACGAGTGGCGATTCTACGGTTCAGCCGACACCGACCACGTCCTCATCACCTATCCTGACCTTGCAACGAACCGAGCGTACTGTTTTGCGACGCTCTGTATCGTCGCTCCGAGTGTTCGATTTACTCTCGCCGTGTCTACTGTTTACGGCGTTGACGAGACGCAAAGCATCTCGTTCGCACACCAGAACGCGTCGCGTTCTGGGGACGGGAGTGAATCCGACAACTCTGGCGCAACCCACTGACGACGTTAATACGGATAGAGGGTGTCATAGAACGATTCGCATAGAGTTCTTTTCGCCCCATTCGTGCTGAACTATCCGTTCACTATACCTGCGAATTTAGCGACTTAGAGAAGCCCGCAGTTAGGCGTATCTTCAGGAGGAGAAGCAGTCCCCGCGTAGTGCATATCTTCTATCGAAACCCATAGCCCGTATGAGGTCCCCTGATACTCAAGATACGGTTCATCGCTATCAAGCCGTCTTGCAAAGGAGTAAACCGGTTTGGGAATTTCCGGGCAGGTATGATAGAATTTCTCTTCAACGCCTGTTCGAACGATTTCTTGCTCCTCGTCCGGTAATTCGCTATATACTACATCAACAGTCTCTTCGACGGCAGGCTTCCGTTCTGCCTTTACGGTAGCGTCTTGAGGCATTCCTCCACAACCAGCAAGCGGGACTGTTCCGATAAGCGCAAGTAACCGTCGTCGTTTCATATCTGGAGTAAAATCCCTATTAGTAAGTGCTTTGTCTGTACTGACCGATTCCGAACAGCGGAGAACCAAGTGTGTAAACTGTTGTATGACACCCTCGATATTTAACTGGTGTCTGTTCATAGTATAACGTACACCGAGGCGGTGTCACCGCCACCTAACTGCACAATATCGGGACTCCGAGAACTAGAACGTTCGAGACACCCTCTCGAACCGCTGTGGTGTCTCGGTCAACAAGATAACTCCGAGTCCCATGCGGGATAGGAGTAACGGCGGTGTGGCCCCGCCAGTAGCCCCGTCATGCCGACCGGGTTACAAACCAGCAAATATCCCAAACCAGCGTTGCAATGCGGACGTGGGAAGCCCCGTCGTCGTCGTCGGGCTGCGCCCGACTGCCTGAGGGACGTAGTCCCTCTCTGTTCACGGCGGGGAGGAGGTCACCGCTCCCGGTTTCGGAATCCCTGCACACCGAGGTCGTGCAACGCTACGGAAACCTCGCCGACGCCGTCCCGGCGTTCATCGTGGAGCGCCACAAGCCGCTCCCGCAGTTCGTCGTGTTCCCGCGCCAGCGTCTGCACCGTCGAGAGGGCGGCGTTGTAGGATTTGCCGGCGTCGACAGCCGTGATGGGCGCTCCGGTGGGCATTCCGATGACTGAGTCCACGGACTTCTCCTGTACGGGAACCCCGACGACGGGGAGCGGGAACGCGACGGACGCGGTCATGTTCGGCAGGTCCGCGGATTTCCCACCCGCCCCGGCGATGAGGACGTCCAGCCCCCGCGCCTCGGCAGTCTCGGCGTAGGCGTACATCAGATCCGGGGTCCGGTGGGCCGAAACCACGTAGCTCTCGTAGGTGAACCGCTCCTCGGGTGGCTCTGCATGGTTGGTTTGCTCACCGAACCCCAGCGCGTCGAGCGCGTCGAACGCGCCCTGCATGGTGTCGAGGTCCGAGTCCGAGCCCATGATAATGCCCACATCGGGGGTTTCCTCGCCGGGGCGGTCGGCCGCGGCGTCCGATTCGAGTCGCTCGATGAGGTCTGTGACTGAAGGCATGACTACGTGGTGAACGTCAGATCGTCCCGGAGCGATTCGGCCGCGGTGAGGGCGTCGCTGGCGTCGTCCGCGTCCCGGTTGACCACCGTCAGGTGGCCCATCTTCCGCAGCGGCCGGGCTTCGCGCTTCCCGTACCAGTGGAGGCTCGCCTCTGGATGCGCGAGCACGGTATCGACACCGTGGAGTTCGGCCGGTTCGGGCTGGGCAACGTCGCCGAGTACGTTGGCCGAGGCCGTCGGCGCGACGCGTTCGGTTGCCCCGAGCGGCCAGCCCAACGCGGCCCTGACGTGCTGTTCGAACTGCGAGGTTTCGGCGCCCTCGATAGTCCAGTGGCCGGAGTTGTGCGGGCGTGGGGCGATCTCGTTCACGACAATCTCGCTGCCGAGGTCGAACAGTTCCACGCCGAACACGCCGCGGCCCGAAAGTTCCTCCAGCACGTTGGTGACGACTTCGCGGGCACGCTCCAGCGTCCCCTCGTCGACGCGGGCGGGCGACACAGTTCCACGGAGGATTTCCCCCTCATGGATGGTTTCGGTCACGGGGAACACCCTCGTTTCGCCGTCGACACCGCGGACGCCGATAGCCGCGAGTTCGCGTTCGAAGTCGAGCAACTCCTCGGCGACGGCGTTCCCACCCACTGCATTGAGTGCCCGTTCAGCGTCTTCGGGCTCGGTTACGGGCGTGTTGCCGCGGCCGTCATAGCCGCCGGTTCGGGCTTTCAGCATGACGCCACCGAACCGCTCGACAGCCTCGGCGACGGCGGCCGCGGTGTCCGCAGGGACGAACTCGGGGACGGGGATATCCGCAGCCGCCAGGGTCTCTTTCTCCCGGAGTTTGTCGCCCGTCATTGCCAGCGTTTCGGGCTTTGGGTGGATCGGCGTCCCCGTCTCGGCACGAACCTCTCGGAGGAGGTCGGAGTCGGCGGTTTCGATCTCGTACGTGAGCACGTCGGCGCACTCGGCGAGTTCCCGGACCGATGCCGGATCGTCGAGCTCGCCCTCGATCTGCTCGGCGACCCGTGCAGCCGGGCAGTTAGGTGTCGGGTCCAACACGACGATGTCGACGCCGAGTGGGGAGGCGGCTTCGCCCAGCATCCGGCCGAGTTGGCCCCCGCCGACGACGCCGACTGTCGGACCGGGGAGCGTAACGCTCATGGCTCGCGGTTCTGGAGGGATGTGAATAAGTGTTGCTCCCTCCGCTTGGAGGTATACACAGTCGTGTGACTCAGAGTGAGACGCCGGCCTCATTCATCGCGCCGCGGTCGACGAAGACAACGATCCGTTCGCCCCAGAGTTTGAACGGGTGCTCGGCGGCAGCGTAGCCGTCGAGCTGGGGTTCCAGCGCGCCGCGGTGCTTGGCTTTCGCAATCACCACTGGGGGTGCGTCGGTCGTGGCGTCGCCGGGGTCTGCGCTGCTCGGGACAGAGGTGAGTTCGGCGCCAGCGCGCTCGAAATACCACGGGAGGGGGAGGCGCCCGTGCCAGGATGGGCCACCCGGCGGTGGCTGGTCGAGGCTGGACTCGTTCGCGACGTGGAACTGGTCCCCATAGAGCAGTACGTCGGTCCCGGTGTTCTCTCGGGCGACGGCTTCGACGACAGCAAGCGTTGGCTGCAGGTCATTCCCGGGCTGGGCCCACTGGACCACCTGCCGGTCCTCCTCAGCGGCGCTGTTCCAGTAATCGGCGTTAGCTGCGACCACCCCGCCAGCGCCGGCAGTCAGGAGCAACGCTGCGACGGCGACCACCGCACGGTCGTCTTTCTGGACGCCACGCTCGCCGAACCGAACCAGGGTGGCGGCGCCGACTGCCGCCGGAACTGCGAGTGGGAGGACGACGTGAAACGCGGCCCACGGGGCTTGGATATCTGTCGCGACCGGGTAGCCGATAACGCTCACCGCACCCCAGTAGGCTGTGAACGTGACCAATCCCCTGGCGTCGCCGCCGTAGCCGTCGACGGCGAAGCCCAACAGGGCAAAAAGGAGCAACACGGGGGAGCCGTAGACCAGCGTCTCCAGCATATCGTGGACAAAGGCGAAGTACGGATGGTCACGGTGACCAGCATCGAGCCAGCCGTCGGCGAATCGCTCNGCAGCACCCAACGTACCTGCNTCGACGACGTTCACGAACGTTCCGGGACCGTCAAGTGCCGACCAGATTTCGGGCCGTGGGGCGTAAAGCAGGACANTGATGGTNATGAAGACGAGCAGCGCGCCCGCGAGTCCACCACCCAACCAGAGCGCCGGGTGGACCCGCCCAGACGCTTCCTCCACCCAGCCCCAGGTCCTGGCGAGGTCGGTTCGGACCCGCTCGAGAACGCTCACNTCGCGGCTCGCCGCCTGGACGAGATGGTGGTCGTAGAGCAGCACGGCCGCACCGCCCAGACAGAGAACGTAGACGAGCGCATTCTCCTTGCTCCCGAAGGCGAAGGCCAGCGAGACCACAGCAGCGTAGCCCAGCCACGGCCGCCGCGTGTCGTAGGCCCGGACCAACAGCGCGAACGCCGCGAACGCGAACGCGCCGACCAGCGCGTCCGAGCGCATGAACCGCGAGTAGTAGAGCAACAGCGGGTCCAGCGTGAGCAGCAGGCCGAGCGCGACCAGTTCGATTTCGTCGAGATGCCGTCGCAGCAGCCACGCGGTCAGTGGCACCCCTGCGGCNACGACAGCGACGGGGAATCGTGCCCAGAAATCCGTCGCTGGGACGACGTGGAACAAGAGGGCGTCTACGTGCTGGATGAACGGCCCGTGGATGATAGGTCGGTACTGGAACTGCCCCGTCTCGTGATAGCGGAGAATCCAGTAGCCGACGCGGCCCTCGTCCCAGTGGAAGATTCGATCACTGAGGCCCCACAGCCGGACGACGAGTGAGAGGAGGGTGATACCGATCAGCGCGAACAGGGCGCGCTTCCCGGCATCGTCGGTCGCCGCTGACTGGCGACCTGTGCCAGCCTCACCCGCCGCTCGGTGCATATCTCGAGTACCAGTCGGGGCCATGAAGGCTCTATGGGTTCGGCTTCACTCCCCGCCGACGGTGACGACGGGCACCGTTGCCGAGCGGACCGTCTTCTCCGCGACGCTGCCCAGCAGCACCCGGTCGATACCTCTGCGGCCAGTGGTTCCCATCACGACGGCGTCCAGCCCGTGACTTTCGACGTACGAAAGAATCACCTCGTCGGGTTTGCCGGCCTCGATATGGGTCTCAACATTCTCGAAGCCACGCGCCTCGGCAGCCTCCACGACGGCGTTGATGGCCTCCTCGGCAGCCGTGGCATTGGCGGCTTCCCCAAGCAGGGAGTCCGCCGTAACTGAGATGGCGTGGAGCGTCGCGTCGAGTTCGTCCGCGAGCGAAAGCGCGTGCNCGGCCGCCCGTTGGGCCGAATTGCTCCCATCGGTCGGGAGTAGAATCCCCTCGTAGGGGAACGAGAGCGCCTCCTCGTCGGCGTGAGCGGTCAGCACCGGCACCGACGAGAGTCGGACTACTTTCTCCGTGACGCTCCCGAGGAGGTAACGCGACAGCCCCTCGCGGCCGTGGGTCGGCATCGCCACCAGGTCGTACTCGTAGCGCTCGGCATAGTCGACGATGGTCTGTGCGGGCGCACCCTGCACAACGTCGGTGGTGTAGTCAACACCCAGCGAGTCGAGGAGCCGGCTGGTCTCGTCGACGAGGTTCTCGCCGCTCTCGACCAGCGTGTCGAGCACCTCCCCATCTGCGACAGTGACGCTATCCCGAGTGGTGTCGGCGACCGAGAGCAGCGTGATCTCGGCGTCGGCCCAATGGGCGATTTCGGCGGCGTGGTGGAGCAGGCCGCTGGACTCGGTCCCCTCGTCGACTGGGAGGAGGATATTCTCGTACATGAGACGGAGTTCTGCCGGACGGGTGAAAGAGCCTTCCCCCTTCCGTCGCCGGCTCAGACGCTGCAGTCGTCCGGCTCGGGTCGACCCAGATCGGCCGCTGGAAGAGTCGGGAAACGGCGTCACAGCCGTTCTCCGCGAGGTAGAGCGAGTCGGCATCGAACACGACGTAGCCCGCCTTGCTCGCCTCCCGGCCGCCGGCGTAGTCGAGGCAGCGCTCGGGCGTCCACTCCCGGCTCAGCGAGCGGCCGTCCGATAGCTGCAGTTCGATGCAGTTCGATAGCGTTGCTCGTCCCGACGGTCGTCGCGTCCGAACGCTCCCCGATACAGCCAGAACGTCCAGCGAGTGAGGCGGTGAGTGCACGGAACCGTCGCCTCGGGAGGGTCACAGCACACCAGTCGACTACCCGACGTGTATATTTTCTGTCCCGAGTGTCGAGCCTTCACCCGTGGCTCACGCCGTCGCGCTCGTCGGCTTTCTTCCGCCGAATTGCGGCTTGCGCGTTGCTGGCGTCGTAGCCGAAAAACACCTCGTTGGCGTACGCTTCTGCCACCTCAGCCGCGTGGATGAGGTTCTCCACATCCACGTCCACCGCGTAGAGTTCGATGGAGAACGGCGTGCCCGCCTCGGGGGTCTCGGGCGACCAGCCCAGCAGGTCCTGAAACCCCTTCGCGATGCTCTCCAGCCAGTAGGTCGTTCCGTAGTAGGTGTCATAGAGCGGGACGACGAACTCGTCGACGTATGCAGAGAGCACCGAGGGGTCGAGTCCGGCCCGCTCGAACAGGTGACCCGGATACGGGTCGGGGTAGAGCGTCAGATACGTCTTCCCCGGAATCCGCTCGCTGGCTTCCTTCACGAACTCGGTGATGACCGAGGCTCGCCAGTCGAAGCGGTTCTCGTACTCGCTCTCGGCGAACAGTCTGTCACACCGCTCACAGCGGCAGTACTCCTCGCGCGGGAATCCAACGTCGTCAAGGCGCACGTCTTCGTTGACGGCAGCGCAGTCCTCGATAGTTTCGAGCAGTCCCTCACGATACTCCTCGTGGGTCGGACAGATGTACGCCCAGTCGAAGTAGGGCTGCTCCCGGGTGGCGCGGTTACCCTCGTCGTCGATGGGCACTAACTCAGGGCTGGTCTCCCCTGCGGCGTTGTCGCCGAAGCAGGAGACCATATTCACCGCGGTCGGTAGCGGTTCGGCGGCCCGACCGGTCACGTCTTTCACCTCGAAGAAGCCCCGGTCGAAGGCGGGCCACTCGATTTCCTCCTCGTTCCGCGTCACGACCCCGTACATGTCTCTATCGAGGGTAGCGTCGCGGTAAAGTAGTTCGCTCCGCGGGCCGCCCGCGGGTGGCTACGGGGCTATTCGTCTTCGGTCTCGACNGCAACCTCGACCGGCTCTGCCTCGCCGCCGACGAGGAAGTACGCGAGCACGATGAAGCCGAACACGACGACCAGTTTCGCTTTGGTGGACATAGTTCTCGGTACGCNCGACCGGAGTATAAAACCGCCGGCCTCGGGCTGGCTGTGTGGCCGTGGCCTCNTGTCTAAGGACCCTTTNCCAGTATCCTCGCATCATAGTTGTTAGCACAGAACATTTTTGGGTTCTTCGCCGAACTGCGCTCATGTGTTGCAAACCCGAACAACTGCGACAGCCCATTGGAGGTGGTGACTGACTCACAATCACTGCAGTTTGCTCAGCGGTCATCCGATGTCTACATATTTCGTGCCGGATGTGTTGCCGACCTGGCAACACACCTACCCTGCCGCAGTACGCCGGTCTCCCGAACACCACTGCTTCCTGANAGCCTATAGCCGTTCGGCCACGTAGCTGTCAATCGCTCGTACTTCCTCGCGGTCGGTCGTGAAGAAGCCGTCCCAGATACCTGTCTCGTCCTGAATCGCCAGCAGTGCAATGGGCTCGTCGTCGGCGCTCGCTGGGCAGTGGACGACGAACCAAGAGTCCCGGTAGTCCTCGTTCTGTCCGGTGTGAACTGTCACGTCGAGGTCGTCCGGGACGGTCCCGGAATCGCCCATCCCGTAGACGTGTACGTCGGCGCCTGAGCCGCTGAGCTGGCGGTAGACCCGTTCGGTTCCGACCTCGTCACTGATTCGTGAGAGCCGTTGGAACGACGAACGCAGGGTGCCGCTGTCGTTGTGCCACGCGATCCGCTCGATATGGCGAGAGACACAGATGAGCAGCAGTTTCTCTTTGTGTGACGCCGGGTAGCCCCGGAGGCGGAACAGGACGTCGTCGAGGCCAGCGAGGACATCGGGAAGTTCGGACTCCTCGAGGCTCGTGCTGNCCGTAATGTAGGCGTCAGAGTTGGTGAACAGCAGCGAGTTCGCGACCGCGTCCAGCGGCGACTCCGCGATGACATTCTGCTCGCCATCGAGCAGGAGGACGGTGTCTTCGGGGTATGCTTCGACAATATCCTCTCTGACGGGGACTGGTTGGCGCTCGAACGCTCCGGTGAGCATCGAGTGAAGCTGCTCGGGCTGGGCGCGATTGACGAGCGCGAGCGCGCGCTCAGCACTCTCACGGCCGTCGATGAACTGCCAGAGCGACATCGCCTGTAGTTATTCGTAACTGGGTAAAATCGTTTGCCTTACTCAGCGCGGAGGTGTTCAGCGATGCCCTCGCGCACGATTTCGTCGCAGTACTCACACCGGACACCGTCGTTGAGGACGGCGAACCGGCTCCGAACCGGCTCGCCGGCGTTTGTGATACAGTTGCTGTTCGGACAGACTACGACTCCTTGGACACTCTCTGGACGCTCGACGCGTTTCTTCTCGATCACTTCGTACTCTCGGATAATGTTGACCGACGCCCGCGGGGCGATGAGTGAGAGCACGTCCACTTCGTCCTGAGAGAGTTCGCGCCCTTCGACTTTCACCACGTCCTTGGTGCCAAGACGGTCGGAGGGCACGTTCATCGCGACGCTGACGCCGGTGCCCTCGCTGCCGTCGATGCCTAGCAGCCCGAGCACGTTGAGCGCGCTCCCGCCTGAGAGGTGGTCGAGCACGGTGCCGTTGCGGATCTTGGAGACGCGGAGTTCGTGGTCACTCATTGCGAAGGAGGAGGTCGAGCAGTGCCATCCGAACGGGGACGCCGTTGTGGGCCTGTTCGAAGTATTTCGCGTTCTCGTACTCGTCGACTTCGGGCGCGATTTCGTCGACGCGCGGGAGCGGGTGTATCACAGTCAGGTCGTCGGCGGCGGCGTTGAGGCTGTCGGCGTCAACACGGTAGCGGCCCGCAACCTTGCGGTATTCGTCCTCGTCAGGGAACCGCTCGCGCTGGATACGGGTGACGTAGAGGACGTCCAACTGGTCGAGAACTGGTTCCAACTCCGTGTGCTCTCGGAGCTGAGCGCCTGCTTCGTGCAGGTCGAACCGAACCGAGCGAGGAAGTTGGAGCGACTCCGGGCTGACGAAGTGCATCCGGGCGTCGAACTCCGTCAGCGCGGTCGCCAGCGAGTGGACCGTCCGGCCGTATTTCAGGTCGCCCACAATACCCACGGTGAGNTCGTCGAGGCCGGCGTTCTCGCGGATGGTGTAGAGGTCGAGCAGCGTCTGGGAGGGGTGCTGGCCCGCGCCGTCGCCTGCGTTGACGACGGGGATATCGACGAACTCGGCCGCCATCGCTGCCGCGCCCTCGCGCGGGTGACGAAGCACGAGGCCGTCTGCGTAGCCTTCGAGGACGCGCACGGTGTCGGCGAGGCTCTCACCTTTCTTCACCGAGGAGCTGTCCACACCACCCATGTCGACGACCCGGCCGCCGAGGCGCTTCATGGCGGCGTCGAACGACATCTTCGTCCGGGTGCTCGGCTCGAAAAAGGAGAGCGCGAGCACCGCGCCCGCGTGGCGCTCTCGGAGGCTTGGGTCGCCGTCTTCGAGGGCAGCGTCGAACTCCGCCGCGCGGTCCAGTACCGTCTCCACGTCGNNCCGCGAGAGTTGTCCCGCGGAGATGAGGTGGTCCTGGCGCATTGTCGTATCTGGGGATGGGCATCGTCTTGAATCCCGCGGGTATCCCGCCGCCGTCGGCTATCCATACCCGTGTATGCTCTTTTGCCACGCGTTGCGAATATCGCAGTTCTGACTGAGTCGGCAACGGCCTCAGCTTCGTCCACCACTACCCCTACAACCCTCCTCGCTGACGATTTCCCCTATCCGCTGTTCAGCGTGCGGTAGCGCGGAGCCTCCGTCCTCAAGCGTGAGCCGAATGGCGAGCGGTAGGGCGGAGAGGAAGCGCGTTTGCGCACAGCTTAAGCCCATCCGGAACGTCCCCTGTGGTACTGCCGTCCTCGCACATGTCGAGGTCGGGAGGAGCCACCAGTAAACTGGCTCCTGTGGTGCGATTCCAACGCACCCGATACTCGGGAACGACGACCGCGAACGGGTTTTGACTCCCGTCCCTCGATTGAGGGTAGAGCGCGAGAACACCGGGGATTAAATCGGCGGGACAATCCACCGGACGGGTCGAAGGCGGGCCTGAAAGCCCCCGCCCGGCCAGTGGACGGTAAGAGGAAGCCGGGCCGCGCCCATACACGGGGTCGCGGGGCACAATGTCGNTTCGGNAAAGCCCCGCCCTCAAGGAGTGACCGACCGCCGCAAGGCGCGAGGGAGCGAGTAGGGCGGGGTAGTTTACTTCTCCCACTCCGCGTCGGAGAGCGTCCGCTGCACTGCCTCCTCGCCCACAGCCACAGCAATCGAACGGAACGCCTCACGCTCGTCGCGGTTGGCTGCGTTGGCGACCAGCCGCGAGACGATGAACTCCGGTGTGGACTTCCCGATGGTGCCGAACCGGGGCTGGTAATCCACCTGGAGCCGTAGGTCGTCGGTCAGCCCTTCTGCGAAGATCCCGTCGACGCGCGCCTCCGGAGGGAGCGGCGAGAGGTCCTCTGCGAGGTGGGTGACGTAGACACCCAGTGCGCCACGGGTGACTGTGAGATCTACCAGCCCATTGAGCAGATCTGCCGCCCGACCTGGTTCGGTAATGGCCTCGAACTCGTCGACCAACATTAGCGTCCGGCCTTCGCCCGTCAACGGCGGGACGACCGAGCGAAGCGTCGACTCCAAGACGCCGGCGTTGAACGAGGCGTGCCGGCGGTGAAACACCACAGTCGTGAACGCGCCGACTTCGGCTGCGTCGGCGGGCACTGGCAGCCCCATCGCCGCCAGCAGCGATATCTGACAGAGCGTCTCCAGCAGCGTCGTTTTCCCGCCGGAGTTCGCACCTGTCAGCACTGCCACGCGGTCACCGTTCGGTGGAGTCAGCTCACCGCAGTTCACGGCGTGCGCCCCGACGCCGTAGCTCACGGCCTGGGGGTCCTCGACGAAGAGGTTCCGAGCGTTACAGACCGCGAGGCCGTCCTCGACGAGCTCTGGGCGGCACAAATCCCAAGCGACCGCGAACCGGGCGAGCGAGAGTTCGAACGCCAGCGCGTCGACCGCGTCGACAGCGGCCTCTACATCCGCGCCCGCGGCGTCGATGGCGTCCCGGATGTCCTCGGCCACCGCCGCCTCCCGGTCGGCGACGCGGGACTCAAGTTCCTCGACGAGCGAGCGCAGTGTCGCGGTGACGAAATCAGTCTCGTCGCGAGCGTCGTCTGGTGCAGCGGCTCGGACTTCGCTCTCGGTCACGCCGGACTCCTCGGCGACGTAGGCGACGACCGCGCGCTGGAACTCCTCGAGCGAGCGCACGCCACGCCCGCGGACTGTCTCTAGCACGTCGAGTGCGGCGTCGTCCAGCCGTTGGACTGCAGCGAGTTCGGCGCGGAGGCTGTCGAGCCGTTGGTCGGCACCCTCACTAACCGTGAGCCCGTCATCGCCCTCGCTTTCGAGGACGCCACCTTCGACCGAACCGAGCGCGGTCGCGGCCGCCTGAAGCGCCGGCTCGTCGACGGCTGCGAGCCGTTCGAAGGTCCCGCCGTCGGCGTCGTCGGCGATGCTCACATCCCTGAGCGCGATTGCAGCGTCGACAGCCGCTCGGCGACTCTCGCTCGCATCATCGTACTGCTCGAACGCGTCGACCACAGCCTCGCGGTCGTCTTCGTCCAGCCCTTCCAACGCTTCGGTCGCGCGCTCGACTCTGTCAAGCCGTTCGCCCGCGGTCTCCTGGCTCTCGAGTGGTGTGAGTACGCGGATGCGGTCGGCCGCGTGTGCGGTGAGTGCAGCCTCGGCAGCAAGGTCCAGCAGGTCGTCGTACACGGCCCGGGCATCCCCGGTCGCGAGCAGTTTGAGTCCCTTTGCCCCAGTCGCCCGGCGGAGAATACGGGTCGCACGCCCCCGGCTGAGGCCCGCCGCCGCGAGCGTCCGAATGTCGGCCGACTCGATGGCGCCAATCGCCCGCTCTACGCCCAGTTCTCCCTCGAGCAGCTCGGCCGTCTTCGGGCCGATGCCCCAGTACTCCTGCAGTCGCATACAGACCGGTGCGACCGAGGGTTCTTCAGCGTTCGCAGTCGTCCGGAGTGGATTGGTCCCCCGCACGAAAGAGCGTATACTGCCGAATTCCGGAACAAGAGGATTTGTTGAAATGCTCAGTGGGAGACACAGTCAGTCCCGGTTCCAGCCAAGACAGACGTGAGAGAAACCATCGGCCACTTTTCTACCATACAACGGAATTAGATGTTGAGATACTGGCCACAATAATGGATATACACCGAACGATATTACTTCGAAATCCTCGTGGACGAAACAATGGACTACTACAGTCTGTCTTATCGCTCATCTGCATCCTTCTGTTCATGTGTTATGGTGTTTTTCGCAATGGTCTCAACATTTTGCAGTTTCAGGGTAATTGCGTTTGCTTTCATAGGGGTCGCTGAATCTCTGCCCACGGGCCGACGACGGGTAGCAGGAGTACTGCGAGTGAGCGGAATTGGTACCATGGTGGTTCACTGATCGTATTCTGGGTTCCTCCATCAGCCTTATTCATGTGTAGAGTCTACACATGGATATGATGCCAGAGGAGAAAACCCGGGTCGACTTCAACGCCCCCGTTTCGCTCGTAGACCAAGCGGACGTGGTCGCTGACCTTCTCGATGTCTCTCGGACGCAACTCCTCATCGAGGCGCTTCGGGACGAAATTGAAGAACTCGCCACCGATGACGGATTCCGGCAGATGATCAGCGACGCGTACTATTCCGGAGAGACTGATTTCGAGACCGTCGAATCGATCCTCGGTACAGAAGAAGCGATGCGGATGAAACTCTTTCGAGCCTCGCTAAACCGCGACCCACCCGAACCGCAGATCGAGAGCGAACTTCCACCACCAGCGGAATTTTACGACGGTGACATTCCCGAGTGGACACCTCACGACGAAGCAGACGATACGGAGTCACGCACATAGCGATGGGTGAACGGGCCATCATCGTCGTCGCTACGAACGTTCTGCTCAACCTTGCAACACCAGTGGTTGACGGACGCTCTCGCGCTCCGACTGGTGAAGACCCACTCAGAACGGTGCTAACGGGGTACGACGTCCACGTCCCGTCGAGTGTCCTTGGCGAAGTAAGTGAGGCACGGGGAAGCGACGATCTACTTTCGGCAGCTGCGGATCTGGTTTTCCAAGCTTCGCATCATCTCACCACTCACGACGTTGATGCCGATATTGAGGAGCCGCTCGACTTTGGTCTTGACCGGGGTGAATCACACGGAATTTGGCTTGCAAACGAGCTTTCTGCTGCGATGTTCGTCACCGACGAATTCAACACAAGGAACTATCTCTTCGTTTCCTTGGCACTAGATGACCGAAACATCTTGTTCACGACCCCACATATCCTGTGCGTACTGACCGATCACGGACTCTTCACTCCCCAGTACGTAGATGCTGCATTGACGTACTATGTTGAGACGAAACAGTGGGATCGACAGTACGTAGATCAACTGCGAAACACCTATCTAACCGAGTAAACCACTTTCACCGATTGATTCGAACGATAGGCATCACAACTATACGTGTCGTTTTGTCAGGTAGCCACAATGAAATATGCAAACTGTGTTCTCTATTGGAACTCTTAAATGTTGATAGTTTTTCGAGGCCGTGCTGCATAGAGGGCGCATATACAGCACGAAGTTGCCCTACTGGTAGGCCTGAAGGATCGGGAAAACCCCAGATTTTCCCCTCGTCAGCACCAACCCTCGTAACATGGTTGAGCACTGTGATAAGTGTGGGACTGAACTTGACCCATCTCAGACCCGCCACCAGCAATATCAAATCGAGCACCCATCGAATTCAGCCGATACGCTGGAGGGGCGTTTGTGTTCGGATTGTTTCTGGAAGTTCGAGGAGTGGCTCGAAACGAAAGAGGCCACGTAACGGCATTCCACCCGCTGACTGAGACACTCCCTATATTCAGCACGGAATTCCTGTCTGTCCCTGAGAATCTCACCAGAACCGAAGAAGCGGATACACGAGATTTTCAACAGGACTCAGGCAGGCGTCCCGGTGTGCTCCGTTTTCTCGAAATCCTTCGGCCCGCCTTGGAGACGACGCTCAGTCGGCCGTCGCTGCCTCGTCGCCGGCGAACACGTCTCGACCGACACCCTGGATGTACGCGCCCACGAGCATCCCCGCGATGCCGTAGAGGATTGGCCAGTTCCCGATCCCGACGCTGGCGTAGGCCGCGCCCGGGCAGATGCCGGAGATCCCCCAGCCAACCCCGAAGACGGCTCCGCCTGCGAGAACGTTGCTGTCCATCGTTTTCCGCCGCAGCGAATAGACCCGGTCTGTCAGCGGCGCGCGCTTCTCGCTCCGGGTCGCAATGTGAAACATTGGGCCGGCGACCAGCGCCGCCCCGCCCATCACGAACAGCAGGCCGAAATCCTCGAACTGGAGGAAATCCAGCACCACTTCCGGGCGGGCCATCCGCGAGACGGCAAGGCCGGCGCCGAACACGAGGCCGCCGACGAAAATCAGCGGCATAAACAGCGGGTGGCGACCACTGCCGCCCGTCTTCTGCTCGCTCATGGCGACACCCCCAGCAGCATCAGGAGCTGTGCTACGCCGGCAGCGACCAGCACGAACATAAGCACGTTAGTCAGGGACGCCTCAGATAGCGAGCCGACGCCACAGATGCCGTGGCCGGAGGTACAGCCCTTCCCAATTCGGGTGCCGATTCCGACGAGGGTGCCACCGACGAACAGTCGCAATGGCGAGACTTCGGTGGTCCACCACGGGTCGCTCGAGAGCGCCGTGTAGGCGGCAGCGCCGAGGACGATGCCGGCGGTGAAGACCAGCCGCCAATCACGCGATTCGACGAACCGGAACTGTTGGAACCGGTCGCGGTCTGAGACGTAAGAGAGCGTGCTCTCAAGGAACGTGCTCGCACCGGCGTGGATTCCCGTGCCCAGATAGATGAGCACGGTCGCCAGCCCGATGAGCACGCCCCCGAGGAGATACTGGATGACGCCGTTCGGGAACAGCGTCGCGAACTCGAGTGCCATAGCCCAATTCCGTTGCCAGAACGTTTTAACGCGTGGTTGTTCGGCGCCGCCCGTACACGAACGCCGCCGGAACCCCCAGGCATAACCGCTCCCCGTTCCAGCCAGATGCGTGCGCCGTCCCTCGCTCGACGCGGTTCGTGGGTTCGACAGAACGGTCTACATCGTCGCCGCCGGCCAGTTGGTGAACGTCTTCGGCGCGGGGCTAGTTTACCCGTTCGCGACCGTTCACTTCCACCTGCAGATCGGTATCGCGCTCTCGTTGGTCGGCTTCGGCCTGTTGGCGAAGAACGTCGCAACCGCGGTCGCAACAGCCGTTGGCGGCTATCTTGCGGACCGTATCGGTCGGAAGCCAGTGATAGTCGCCTCGATGGCGGGGAACGGGGTGACACTCACGGGATACGCCTTCGTGCCCGCGCTCGCCGCAGCGATACCGCAGCTCTCCCTCGCCGGCGCGTTCGTCGTTGTCTCCATCTTCGCGGGCATCTCGAACGGGCTCTACACCCCTGCGAGCCAGGCCTACATCGCCGATCTTACAGCGGGGAAGAACCGCGACCGGGCCTACTCGCTCCTGAAGGTGTTCAACAACACCGGGTTTGGGATGGGGTTCGTCGTCGGCGGCCTGCTCTACGAGTGGATTGAGGTCGCGGTGTTCATTGCTGACGGCCTCACCTCGCTGGTGGTCGCAGTGGTCCTGTTCTCGCTCGTTCCCCGGATTCACGCGGGACAGCAGGACGTGGCGTTTCGGGACTCCATCGGCGACTGGGGGCGGGCGATAACCAAGCGCCGCGTGCTGGCGCTGGCCCTGCTCAACGTCGGCTTTGCGGTGATGTACGCCCAGATGCAGACGACCGTTCCCGTGGTCGCCACGGAGACACTTGGACTCACAGCCTCTCAGTTGGGCACGCTGTTCATCCTCAATCCGCTGACGCTGGTGTTGCTTCAGATTCCGGTCGTCGACGCCGTCTCGGACTGGCGGCGCAGCCGCGGGCTGGTGCTCTCACTCTGTTTCTGGGCGGCGGCGATGGCGGCGGTCTGGCTGGTCTCCCTGCTCGGCTTGGGCCCGGCTGCGCCCGGGGGCCACAGCCTGCTCACCGTCGGCGTGGCGTTCGTTGGCCTCCACCTCGTGGTCCGCACGGTCGGGGAAATCCTCCACTCGCCCATCTCTACCTCGCTGATGAGCGATTTGGGAACCGATAGCGAACGAGGCTCACAGCTCTCGCTACTCGAAGTGGCTAAACGCGCCGGCTTCGGTATCGGCTCGTTCGCGGGCGGGCTCTTCTTCGACTACGGCTTTGCAGCGTGGCTCTGGCCGGCACTCATCGCTCTCGCCGGCGTGCTGGTACTGGGGCTCCTCCTGCTGGAGCGCCAACTCACTCCGTCGGAGAATGGCGCCACGACTGTTGGGTGAGACGGAGCCCACAATCGCTTCGACGGGTGTCTCAGGAGCAGCTTGCGATAATCCCTCACAGTTCGCCGCCTTCTGGTTCGACAGCGCTCTACCGAGGCGTCTGGCGGTAGATGAGGTTGCGCTGAATCTCGTTGGCACCTTCGTAGATGACGGGGATACGCACGTCGCAGTAGACGCGCGAGATGCGGTTCTCCTTCAGGATTGAGCGACCGCCGTGGAGCTGCATCGACCGCTCGGCGACGTCGACGGCCGTCTCGGTGGACTTTGTCTTGGCCATGGCCGCCCAGAACCCGGGGTTGTCGGACGCTTCGACCTTCTTCGCGGCGCGCCAGTTCAGCGCTCGCGCGGCCTGGAACTCCATCTGCATGTCCGCCAGGATATGCTGGACGGACTGGAACTCGTTGATTTTGCGGCCGAACCCTTCGCGCTCGTGGACGAACGCTTCCGCTTCCTCGATAGCTGCTGCCGCGAGGCCCAGCCCATGCCCACCGACGACAATACGGCCGGTGTTGAAGAAATCCGCGAGCGCGTAGAACCCACCGCCCTCGCTGCCCACGAGGTTCTCCTCCGGAATCCGGCAGTCGTCGAAGATGATGTGGCCCTGCTTGGACGCACGCATCCCCATCTTCTCGGGGATGTGCTCGGCGTCGTAGCCGTCGGTGTCCGTTTCGACGATGAACAGCGAGTAGTTGCCGTAACGGTCCTCGCGGTCGCCAGTCTTCGCGTAGACGGTGAGCCAGTCGGCCTCGACGGCGTTGCCGACCCAGTATTTCTCGCCGTTGAGCACGTACTCGTCGCCGTCTTTCTCCGCGGTGGTGGTCATCCCCGCGAGGTCCGACCCGGTGTCAGGTTCCGAGACTGCGAGCCCGGAAATCTGGTCGTTCTGGGCGACCGGCCGCAGGTATTTCTCCGCCTGCTCCTCGGTGCCGTACTGTTCGACCAGTTCACAGCCGAAGGAGGCCAGCATCAGCGTCAGCCCGATGCCGGCGTCGGCCCGGAACAGCTCTTCTGACAGCGCGAGAACCTGCTCGAGGTCGAAGCCACGCCCGCCCACCTCCTCGGGCAGGTCTTGGGCGACGAGGCCGGCATCCATTGCAGCCTCCAGCACCTCCCACGGATATTCGCCCGCGGCGAACTGCTCACCGGCGACGGGCTCGATATGTTCTGCGGCGAAGGCCCGGGCTTCCTGTTTCACTTCGCGTGCGTGCTCGGGAACCACGCTCGCGTCAAGAAGTTCCATGGGCAGAAATAGCGTGGCCGCGTCAAAGGGGGTTCCGAAACCGGACCTCCGTGGCCGGGAGTTGCTGTCAGTTTCCGTCTTCGCCCAGTTCGGCTGCTTCCTCGTCGACCGTCTCGCCCTCCGCCTCATCCGCTCTCTGATCGGCATCGGGATCCACGGAAACAGCTTCTTCATCAGGCTCATCTGCTGGGTTTTCCGGGCTGACCCGCTCTGTACCGAGCGCGGCGCCGGGCTCCGCTGTGACAGATGACCCGGTTCCGTCCACGACTGACCCGGTGTCGCCTGAGAGCGCTGCGGTTCCGCGTCGCTCCGGTGGAGCCCGAACGTCTTCAGCTGCTGTCTCGCCGGTCGGACGTTCCATCCCCTCTGGGCCCTGTTTCGAGGAGTCGTCGAGTACCGCCTGGAGATCGTTCTCCGCGTCATCGTCGTTCGGTTCGGACGCCGCCTCCGCTTCTACGTTCAGGCGCTGCTCCTCGTCGTCGATACCTTCGATAGCGGCGATTCGGTCGCTGCTCGCGGCCCTCCCGCTCGGCATCGTTCGGTCGTTGGTCTTGGTGCCCCCCTCCACCAACTGCTCGCGCACGGCATCACGCTCGACAGTCCCCGAGACAGTCCGGGGCAGTTCCTCGGCGAAGCCGATAGTTCGCGGGAGTTTGAACCCCGCCAGCCGCTCGCGGAGGAACGCCTCCAGTGCCTTGAGTTCCGGCTGCTCTTCGTCCGGCACGACGAGCGCGGCGACTTGTTCACCCCACTGCTCGTCGGGGATCCCAACGACTGACGCATCTACAACTGCTTCGTGGGCCCGGAGCGCATCGACGATTTCGCCGGGGTCCACGTTCTCGCCTCCGGTCAGGATGCGGTCGTCGAGCCGATTCAACACGTACAGTCGGCCGTCCTCGTCCTGATAGCCAACGTCGCCGGTGTGGAGCCCGTACGAGCCAATGGCTTCGCTAGTGACAGCGTGGTCGTCGTAGTAGCCGGGGGTGACGGTCGGCCCGTTGACGACGAGTTCGCCGGACTCACCCGACGGTACTGGTGAGCCGGTTTCGTCGACGACGGTCACGTCCGTCCAGAGCAGCGGCCGACCGACCGAGCCGGGGGTCTCGTAGGCCTCGCGGTGTCGTGCCGTAGCGATCTGAGAGGCGGTTTCAGTCATACCATACGTCGGGCAAACCGGCACTGAGAAATCCCGACACCGGTCGATGAGCTCCTCGGGACACGGAGCGCCGCCGACGAGCACGAATCGGAGACGGTCAGGCAGCGTCCCTCGGGCCGAGAGCATCCGGCGGAGCATGGTCGGCACTAGCGAGACGCAGGTCGCGTCGAAGCTGCGCAGGTCGTCGACGGTGCCACCGGCGTCGAACGACGAGCGGATGATGGCGGTCGTGCCGTAGAGCGTCGACCGCAGCACGGGCGCGATTCCACCCATGTGGTGAAGCGAGAGCGGGACAAGCCACCGGTCAGTCGGGTCGATTCCGAGTCTGAACGCGCTCGCAGCCGCACTCGCGAGTAGGTTCCCCATCGTGAGTTGGACGGCCTTCGGTTTCCCGGTGGTTCCAGAGGTAAACAGCAGCAACTGGACGTCTTCACGAGCCCACTCAGCCGGGGTGAACTCGACGGGGTAGGCGTCGGCCAACGATGTTGCGCCGCTCCAGTTGGCCTCGTCGATGGTGAGCACCGGAAGATTGCTGTCGAGCGTCTCTGCAGTCTCTCGGACCGTTTCCCCGGTGCCCGCATCACAGACGACTGCGTGGGCGTCCGCCCGCTCGATGCGTTCCTGGAGCTCGGGCGCGGTGAAATCCGGTGAGAGCGGGACCAGCGTCGTTCCCAAGCGCATCGCGGCGTGGATAAGACAGACCGCCTCGACACCCGTCCCGAGCACTGCTGCCACGTGGTCACTCTCCTCGACGTCCAGCGCGTGGAGCCGGCCAGCCATCTCCTCGACAGTCTCGTTGAGCGTCGCATACGACCAGGCGTTGCCCGAACCGGCATTGACGAGCGCCTCCCGGCCGGGGGTGGCGCGGGCTCGGTGGGCGAGCCAGTCTTGCATATCTCCCAGGAGGGTGGGCCGGCTACTTCCCTTTTCGGTCCACGGTGAATGTGTATTCTCGGGAACGATTCGCGCTACTGCTCAGTCGTGGTGACTTCGGCGAACAACCCCTCGATACGGTCCCGGAAATCCGGTTGGTCTGCATCGTACGCCCCGACGGCAAACACCGGGTCGCCCTCGATAGTTCGGCGGGCGACGACGAGCTGCATCTCCTGTCCCTCCACGGCGTACTCGCCGGCCGTGACAGTCTGCCCACCGAGTTCCATACTCGACTCACCCTCCCACGTCACTTCGGGCGTCTCCATCGGGAGCTGCGGAAGAACGTGCCGAACCGCTTGCTTCAGCGGGACATACGCGAGGGGGTTCGCCGTGACGCCAGCAACGTCCCAGCCCGGCAGTGTCAACAGCAACACCTGCACAGCCCCGTCCTGTGTCCCCGTGGCGGCGACGTAGCCCGTGACGTTCACGCGCTTTTCGACCCCGCCGGCTGTGATGGTTTCCTGAATCTCGACCTCCTCCACAGTTGGCTCAGCGAAGCCATGCTCGGCCGCGGTATCGGGGTTGACGGTCGCTGGTGCCTCGGCGTGGCCCTGCAGCGGGCCGCCGGCGACGAGCCACCCCCCGCCACCGGCGGTGCTCACCAACATGACGATGGCGGCGACGGTGAACAGCCCCCCAATCATGGGCCGGCGTTCCAATTCACTTGCCTTAAGTTTTCTTCCCTAATGCTCGACGAACTCGACCAGGACACCCGCTGTGTCCCGCGGGTGGAGAAACGCGATATCGTGACCCCACGCCCCTGGCCGTGGCTCGTCGTCGAGTGTCTGGATCCCGCTCTCACGGGCCCGGTCGAGCGCGGCCGAGGCGTCGTCGGTGGCGAACGCGAGGTGGTGAATACCCGGCCCGTCGCTTTCGAGGTAGGTTGCGATACTGCCCCCATCACCGAGGGGTTCGATAAGTTCCAGATAGCCGTTGCCGAGGTCGAGGAAGACGAAGCGCATGCCTCGGTTCTCGTCGGTTTCCTCGTGGACGTTCTCGGCGCCCAGCAGGTCGGTGAACAGCGCGGCGGTCTCGGCGGCGTCGGCGGTCGCGATGCCGGCGTGGTCGAACTCCATGGTCCAAGGCTCGATGGGGATTGGCAAAAGCGTGAGCTATTGGGCTGGGGGTGCTCGCCCAATCGCACTGTGACCCAACTTCGCTACCAGCACCACTGTCGGAATAGATTACAGAGCAGAGATCACTTACTAAGGCCTCGAGAACATGTAACTATTCCGTATGTTTAATACCGCATAATCTATTACCCATCTGATGGACTCTGGAGGCGGCTCTGCCAACGGCGACCAGGTCGCGCTCTGCTGTGATTGTGGCGCACGACTCACCAG
>Ga0065698_100039_pt1 | contig 49868 bp, 54 predicted proteins | sample AntLakMe24m_30um_FD_59087 | JGI IMG/M metagenome (GOLD analysis project Ga0065698, IMG submission 59087) | Hypersaline microbial communities from Antarctic Deep Lake - 24m 3.0um v2 (version 3) | ecosystem: Environmental > Aquatic > Non-marine Saline and Alkaline > Hypersaline | place: Deep Lake... | reverse complement strand
ACTTCGTCTTCCGTGATGACGAGACGCTTCGCGTCTCGAACCACTTGCCCCCGAGGTACTTCACATCGTCACCGTGACGAACATCACGTCGCCAGACGAAGCGTTCCGCTAAGCGCTCCCCGGGACGCCGTTGCCGTAGATTTCTGACAGAGGGGTGAGCTGGGGCTTCTTACGTGCAACCCTCCAGATTCTCCTTGTGAACCACAACCCAGACAGCCATGTTTGGTCGGACTGCGCCCTCGGTCTGCAGCAACCCGGTGACCATTCAGAAATCGCCGTTCGTCAGACCGAGACGCCCTGCTCGTACTCGCTGAACACCTCTCGCATGACGTTACAGACCTCCCCGACCGTCGCCTTCGCTTTCACCGCGTCGACGATGTAGGGCATCACGTTCTCCTCGCCGTCGGCAGCCGTCCGGAGGTCAGCGAGTGCAGTTTCGACGACCGGAGTATCGCGTTCCTCGCGAACCTGTTCGAGGCCGTCGATCTGTCGCTGTTCGTCCTCCTCGTCGATGGACTCAAGGTCCATCTCTGGCTCACCGTCCTCGACCTCGAACTCGTTGACGCCGACGATAATGCGCTCGCCATCCTCAACCTCCTGCTGGCGCTCGAAGGCGACCTCCTGAATCTGGCGCTGGACCCACTGGTCCTCGATGGCCCCGCGCATCCCGCCGCGCTGGTCCACGTCGTCGAGGATGTCGAACGCCTCCTCTTCGAGTTCGTCCGTGAGGCTCTCGACGTAGTAACTTCCCGCGAGCGGGTCGATAGTGTCGGCTGCGCCGGACTCGTGGGCCAGAATCTGCTGGGTTCGGAGCGCAGTCCGGACGGATTTCTCAGTCGGGAGTGCGAGTGCCTCGTCCTTCCCGTTGGTGTGGAGGCTCTGTGTCCCGCCGAGGACGGCGGCCAAGGCCTGGTAGGACACTCGAACGACGTTGTTCTCAATCTGCTGGGCTGTCAGCGTCGAGCCACCCGTCTGGGTGTGGAACTTCAGCTGCTTCGATTTGGGGTTCTCCGCGTCGAAGCGCTCCTCCATAATCGTCGCCCACATCCGCCGCGCTGCGCGGAACTTCGCCACCTCCTCGAAGATGTTGTTGTGGGCGTTGAAGAAGAAGCTGAGCTGTGGCGCGAACTCGTCCACGTCAAGGCCGGCGTCGATGGCCGCCTCGACGTACTCGATGCCGTCGCCCAGCGTGAANGCGATTTCCTGTGCCGCCGTCGAGCCCGCCTCCCGGATGTGGTAGCCCGAGATGGAGATGGTGTTGAACTTCGGCGTCTCTTCTGCGCAGAACTCGAAAATATCCGTGATGAGTCGCATCGACGCCGCGGGCGGGTAGATGTAGGTGTTGCGCGCGGCATACTCTTTCAGGATGTCGTTCTGGATGGTGCCCCGGAGCTCCTCTCGGGGCACGCCCTGCTCGTCGCCAACGGCGATGTAGAGTGCGAGCAACACGCTCGCAGGGGCGTTGATGGTCATCGAGGTCGACACCTCGTCCAGCGGGATGCCATCGAAGACGGTCTTCATGTCCTCGATGGAGTCGATCGCCACGCCAGACCGCCCCACCTCCCCCTCCGCCATCGCGGCGTCGGAGTCGTGACCCATCTGGGTTGGGAGGTCGAACGCCATCGACAGCCCGGTCTGGCCTTGGTCCAGCAGGTAGTGGAACCGCTCGTTGGTCTCGTTTGCCATCCCCATCCCGGCGTACTGGCGCATCGTCCAGAGGCGGCCGCGGTGCATCGTTGAGTAGACGCCGCGGGTGTAGGGCTCCTCGCCAGGGAACCCGATATCCTCGTCGTACTCCGTCTCGGCGATGTCGTCGGGCGTGTAGAGAGGGTCGACCTCCTGACCGCCGGTATCGGTCGTGAACGGCTCTTTGCGCTCGCCGAACCGGTCGACGGTCGGGCCGTAGGTCTCCGCCTCCCAGGACTCCTTACCCTCCCGGATGGCCTCGAGGTCTTCCTCGTCGAACATGGCTGTACGTCGGGCGCCTCCGGACTTAAGAGTGCGGAGATATTCGCCCAGCCCACGGACCGGTACAGCCGAGTTTATCCGGGGACCGGTCGACCGTCTGTCTATGTCGACAGTGTACACGGTGTTCAATGCAATTCACCTCCTGTTTGCCGGCCTCTGGGCTGGCGCAACGGTCTTTTTCGCGTGGCGAGTGCAGCCGCTGATTGCAACGGGCGACATCGGCGCGGTGCCGACGATGGCGATGGGCTCCGGACTCCGCTGGCTCACCCGAATCGGTGCCGTGATTTTTGTCGTGACTGGTGGCCATATGGCGGCAACGCGGTACGGAGACGGCGCGCTCTTCTCGACGCCGCGGGGCCACATCGTCCTCGCGATGCTGGTGCTCTGGCTAGTCACCACCGGACTGGTCGAGATGGCCATGAGCAAGATGGAGGGCGAACTCGACAACGGGCGTATCCAGACGGCGGGGAAGGAGATTCGAACGCCGCTGCTTGCCGCGTCCGTGCTCCTGAGCGTCCTGCTGCTGTTGGGCGGCTATCTGGCAGCCTGACACCGAGAGCGACCAAACGCTTACCTCCCTTCTCCGCAACGTATCGGTATGCAGTCAGATGCCATCCAGCGATATATCCGTGCGACGGGCGCGAGCCACAGCGAGGTGCAGGGGGAGATGGTGGCCTACGCCCACCAGCATGAGTTCCCCATCATCGGCCCCGATGCGGGCGCCGTGCTCCGGCTGCTCGCCCGGATGACCGATGCTGGCACCGTCTTCGAGTTCGGCTCTGGCTACGGCTACAGCGCCTCGTGGTTCCTCGCGGGCGGCGCCGACGAAATCGTCCTCACGGAAATCGACGAGGCAGAACTGGACATGGCGCGGTCGTTCCTCGCCCGCGCGGGCCACGGCGACCGCGTTCAGTACGAACTCGGCGATGCCCTTGACGTCGTTGGGGAGTACGACGGCCCCTTCGACCTGGTGCTCATCGACCACGACAAGCCGCGCTACACCGACGGCTTCGAGGAGGTTCGGGAGAAGGTGCCGGAGGGCGGTGTCATCGTCGCCGACAACATGATTCGCGGTCCCATCGACGTGGAGGCACTCTCGGCGTTCTTTGCGGATGAGGAACCCCTGNCGGAGGACGCCAGCGAGGAGACGGCGGGCATCGCCGACTACGTGGACCACGTCCGGGCCGACCCGGCCTTCGAGTCGTTCATCCTCCCCGTTGGCTCCGGAATCTGTCTCAGCACGCGCGTCGCGCCGCGGGAGTAGCCCCGGACGAGGACGCCGTTTCCGGGAGCCATAGGNTTTAGCCCCGTGTGAATTTGTACCACAGCATGGCGAGAGATCTGGAGTACGGCGTCGCCGTCACCCACGACGTCCCGGTCACAACACGGGATGGCGTCGAGCTAGCGACCGACATCTACCGACCCNCCGACCCGGAGACGGGCGAGCCAGTCGAGGAGCCCCAGCCGGCGCTGCTCTACCGGACCCCCTACGATAAGCGCACGCGGAGCCACATCGAGGAGCAGGGGCGGTACTACGCCGCCCGGGGCTACGTCGTCGCGCTGCAGGACGTCCGCGGCCGCTTCGCGAGCGAGGGGGAGTTCTATCTCCTCAAGAACGAGGCCGAGGACGGCGCCGATACGGTGGAGTGGCTCGCGGGTCGCGACTACTGCGACGGACAGGTCGGCACGATGGGCACCTCCTACATGGCCTGGACGCAGTCCGCGCTGGCGACGCAGGACCCCGACGGGCTGGCCGCGATGTTNGTCAATCAGGGCGCTGCGAGCGCGTGGGACGCCGTGCTCCGCCACAACGGCGCCTTCGAGCTCCGCTGGCTGACGTGGGCGTTCACCCTCGGCGGCCCGGTCGACCCCGAGTTTACGGCCGACGTGGTCACCGGCGAGTCGGGCGACCCGGCTGTTCAGCGTCAGCTCGTCAACACCGATACCGGCGACCTGCTGGCTGACTGGCCCGTGCTGCCCGGTCAGTCGCCGCTCCGGCACGCGCCGGCCTACGAGGAGTGGGCGTTCGACTTCCTCACGACGCCCGGTGAGTCGGCGTTCTGGGACGACCCAAGCATCAACTTCGCTGACAACTACGAAGAGCTGGCCGACGTGCCGACGGTCTACTCCGGCTCGTGGTACGACTCCTACACGAAGGCGACCTGCGACAACTTCGCGGCGCTCTCCGATCGGCAGGAGAGCGACCAGTTCCTCATCATGGGGCCGTGGACTCACGGCGGACAGAGAACCTGGACGCGAACGTTCTCCGGCGAAACCGCGTTCGGGGACGCAGCTGCCGTCGACTATCTCGCGACCCGACTGGCGTTCTTCGATCAGTACTTGAAGGACCGTGAAACGTGGGCCGACCAGCCCGCTGTGTCATACTTCCGGATGGGCGTTGACAGCGGCGAGGAGACCACTGCTGCCGAACCCGAGGAGACCGTTCTCCCGGCAGGTGCGAACCCCACGGTGGTCGACGAGCCCCGGGGGAACGGCGAGGGACGCCTCAGTCACGGCGGCAGGTGGGCCGAGGCCGACTCGTGGCCCCTGCCGGGGACCGAGTTCACCCGATTCTACGCCCACGGCGACGGCACGCTCTCGCGCGAGCAGCCTACCAAGCAGGTCAGCGCAACGACGTACGAGTTCGACCCGCGCGACCCGGTGCCGACAGTCGGCGGCAACTGCTCGTCGTACTACACGTTCGAGGAGTGCGACGAGTCGCTGGCGGATCTCCCGGTGTCGAGCCGGCGGACGGAGAGCCTCACGGGCCGCGGCGGCTTCGACCAGCGCAGCCGCGAGTGGAGCGTCGGCGTCGACGACCCCCAGCCGCTGGGTGAGCGCGACGACGTGGTGGTGTTCCGAACGCTGCCGCTCGAGGAGCCGGTCGAGATTGCTGGCCCCATCCGGGTCTCCGTCTACGGTGAGACCGATGGGCCGGATACGGACTTCACCGCGAAGCTGATTGACGAGTATCCCGCCTCAGCGAAGTACCCCGAGGGGTTCGCGCTCAACGTCGCGGACTCCATCTGCCGGGGGCGCTACCGCGGCTGGCGTCGCGAGGCGGACCTGCTCACCTCCGACGAGGTGTATGAGTTCGAGATGGCGCCGTATCCGACGGCCAACCGGTTCGGCGCCGGCCACCGCATCCGGCTGGATATCTCCTCCTCGAACTTCCCGCGCTATGACGTGAACACGAACACGTCGGAGCACTCCGGCACGACGCGGGAGCTCCGGGTCGCCACCAACACCGTCCACCACAGCAGTGAGTACCCGACTCACGTGGAACTCCCGCTCCGGCCGCGCTAGCTGGTCTTCTCGTTCCAGCCACTCTTACCGCGGGTCACGTTCTGGCCGCTAGAGCCATTCCCCTTGGTTCTCGCGACGGCTCCCCGGCTCCGGGTCGACGTGAGTCTCGGGCATCAGGTCCGCAAACCGTTGATCGTCGAGCCACTCCAGCAGGTGGACCAGTTCGTCGCAGGCCGCCTCAAACAGCTGTTCACCTTTCTCGGCGGACGCGTCCGTCTGGTCGCCGAAGGCACCGTTGTCGGCGTTCTCGATGGCGTCGTAGTGGACGCGGGCGCCGTGGTGTGTGTGGCCCGCCGCGGAGAGGTCCTTCAGGCCGCCGTCGCGGGCGTTCTCGAACTCCTCGGGCTTCACGTTCTCGCGGTCGAGATGCAGCAGCATCGAGGTCTCCTTCGGGCCCGCGTGGGGGCCGTTCGTCTCGAACACCTCGTCGACAAGCTCCGGAATCGAATCATCCCACATCCACGGCGTGGCGAACGCTTCCTCTGTTCCACGGAGTCGGCGGCCGACCTCCTGGAGGTGCTGGCTGTTCCCGCCGTGGGCGTTGACAAAGACGACCCGGTCGATCCCGTGGTAGGTGAGGTTTCGCGTGAGGCTCTCGACGTACTCCCGGAACGCCATCGGCGAGACCCACATGGTGCCGTGGAACTGGCGGTGGTGCTCGCTGACGCCGACGTTCACCGTGGGCGTACAGAGGAACCCCGTTCGCTCGGCGGCTTCTCGGGCCAGTCCCTCCGCGATGACGTGGTCCGTCGACAGCGGGAGGTGCGGGCCGTGCTGTTCGGTCGATCCAAGCGGGACGATGGCGACTGACTCCTCGGCCACATACTCTGCGAGGTCGGGCCACGTCTGATCTGCGACGTACATGAACGACCCGATGGTGACTGTTACCTAAAGCGTGTGTACGTCGGCAGCCACACAGTCGGATTCGGACGAAGGGCCGTTTCGGCCTCAAGCGCGGGCTTCGCCATGCTTTTGCCTGCCCGCCACCCAGACACGCCCATGTTTGGAGGCGGCGGACTCAACCCGCGCAAGATGCAACAGATGATGAAGCAGATGGGCATCGACGTCGAGGATATCGACGCCGAAGAGGTCATCATCCGGACCGAGGACGAGGAACTCGTCTTCGAGGCGCCGGAGGTGACCCAGATGGACGCCCAGGGCCAGCAGACCTACCAGATCGTCGGCGAGCCCGATTCGCGCCCGCGTGGTGATGAGGGCGCCGCCGCGGCTGTCGAGAGCGGCGACGGGGAAGGCGAGAGTGCCGAGAGCGGCGGCATCCCCGACGCCGACGTGGAGATTGTGGCCCAGCGCGCGGGCGTCACGGAGTCTACCGCCCGAAAGACGCTGGAGACGCACGACGGCGACCTCGCAGCGGCCGTCTCGGAGCTCGAGTCGTAACCACGTGCGCGCGCTTCTACTCGTTCACGACGACAACCGCGAGTACGTCCGCCATCCCGGCGACGAGCTGCAGACCGACCTTGGGGTACTCGATGTGCCCGAGGACGTGGAACCCGGTGATGTACTGGAGACGCATCTCGGCGAACCGTTCACAGCCCGCGAACTCCGCGGGCCGGACCTCTTCGAGCATTTCGAGCGCACCGGCGCACCGATGATGCCGCGAGATATCGGGCTGGTGATGGGCCACACCGGCGCTAGCGGCGGCGGCCGTGTGCTCGACGCCGGCACCGGGACCGGTGTGCTTTCGGCCTACCTCGGCCGCGCAGGCGCCGAGGTCACCACCTACGAGACGGACCCAGAGTTCGCTGAGGTCGCTCGCGGGAACATGGAGTTGGCGGGGGTCGAAGACGCTGTGGACGTCCGAGCCGGCGATGTGACGGAGGCACTCGACGATCTCACTGCGGGCGAAGGGTTCGACGTGGTGACGCTCGACACCGCCGACGCGCCGTCGGTCGTCGAGCACGCCGGGGACCTGCTGGTCGACGGTGGGTTCGTCAGCGTCTACTCGCCGTTCGTGGAGGCCGTGCGGGAGACGACCGAAGCGGCCCGCGAAGCCGGGCTGACGGATATCCGGACGTTCGAGACGATTCAGCGCCGGATGGACGTGGGTGACCGTGGGACTCGGCCGTCGACCGCGGGAGTCGGNCACACGGGCTATCTNACGTTCGCGAGACAGCGATAGCGGGTCGAGCGTCGAAGCTGTTTCTGCAGGCGAAAATTCCGAAAAATTGGTGGAAACGCTCGGCCGGGTTCTGAACTGGCTCCCCGAGTTAGTGGTCGTCCTCGCGCCACTTGTAGCCACACTCCGTGCAGGTGAAAAACCGGGTCTCGGACTCGTCGGCCGAGCGGATCTGCTGCATCTGGAAGCTTGCGCGGTCGTGGCCACACTCGGGACAGCGAGTCTCCGTCGTCGGGCCCATCGCCTCCTCGCCCACGTCAGACATGTCGACGACGTCGGACTTCTCCTGATTCTGCTGGGTCGTCATTCCCGACTCGTCGTCGCCACGAGTCTCTGTGTAGCCACAGGTACAGACCCACTCGTCACCTTCTGCCTTCATCATCGAGCCGCATTCGTCACAGAACTTCATTAGGCGATGCGTAGCGTGCCGCCCTGTTTAAACGGTCGGGTTCGGGGAGGAACACTCGACCGTCCAAGCGAACGACCAGATTCACCCCCGTTGGTGGATCGAACCGTCGCAGCGACGGCACGCCGGCCCATGCGGACGAGGCGACGGCCGAAACTGCCCGATCTGTGGCGAACCGGACTGTGAGCGCCTGTTCCCCGTTCATCTCCCGGGACCTCGGCTGCGCTCGACGACAGGGACTGCGCACTGACGGGGCCACTACTCACCTGACTGGTCCGTGGTTTCGGCGGACGTCATCGACGGCGTCGACGGAGAACCCGCCACAGCAGGGACAGACGTGAAACTGGACCTCGTAACGGCCGCCACAGCGACGGCATTCGAACTCGGATTCGGACTGTTCGCTTGGAAGCAGCCACTCCCCCATCTCGACTAGCGACATGTCACCCGTGCACAGGGCTTACAGGTTAGTTAGGAGGTGCATAGCGGCTGGCCCTGTCGCTCGATCACTCGAACTCCGGCTCGCGGTCGTCGACGAACGCCGCCATCCCCTCACGCTGGTCGTGGGTACCGAACAGGCCGGACCACGCGCGTTTCTCGTACTGGAGCCCGGCGTGCTGGGGCTCTTCGTGGACCATGTTGAGTGCCTCCTTAGCCGTACGAAGGGCGTATTTCGGTTTTGCGGCGAGCGCCGCAGCCATCTCGGCGACGTCGTCTTCGAGTTCATTGTGGGCGACGAGTTCGCCCACCAGTCCGAGTTCGTAGGCGTCCGAGGCGTCGACGCGCTCCCCGAAAAACACCAGCCTGCGGGCGGTCTCGTCGTCGACGAGGCGGGAGAGCCGTTGGGTGCCGCCCCAGCCAGGGACGATGCCGAGGTCGATTTCGGTCTGGCCCAGCACCGCGCGTTCGGAGGCGACGCGCAGGTCACACGCCAGCGCGAGTTCACAGCCGCCGCCGAAGCAGTAGCCGTTGATGGCGGCGATGACCGGCGCCGGGAATGACTCCAGCCCATCCGCGACGCGGTGGCCGAGTTCGGCGTAGGCCTGCGCCTCGGGCGTCGAGAGGTCCTGCATGTAGCCGATATCGGCGCCGGCGACGAACGATTTTTCGCCTGCGCCAGTGAGCACGAGCACGCGCGCGTCACGCGTGGCGGCCTCGCGGATGGCCTCTTCCAGGGCTTCCAGGGTCGCGACGTTGAGGGAGTTCAGTTTGTCGGGGCGGTCGACGGTGAGCGTGGCGACGCCGGCGTCGTCCACGTCGAGGGTGACGGTGTCCCAGGACATGTCTGACCACTCGGCCCGATAGGGCGTAAACGTTGCCGACTCGCGGTCAACCTCGGCCTCTTCTAAGCGCCGACGGCGGCCGGAACCGCTTTTCCACTACCCACACAACCCACAGCCATGACTGACGCCCCACCCACGACCGGACTGCACCACATGACGAACAGCTGCACAGACATGGCGGAGACCCGCGCGTTCGGCGTCGAGGACGGGGAGACGTTCGCGGAGTGGAAAGCGCACCTCGACGCACCCGACGTACGGGGCTCCGGTCCCCGCGACCGGACCTACTTCACGAGCCTCTCCATCACCGATCCACACGGCCTGCCCTTCGAGCTCGCCAGGGAGGAGCCGGGATTCAGGGGAGACGAAGCGGAGCTGGGTAGCAACGGTATCGACCCGTGCGCGGAAGGCTACGCTGGTGGGTCCTGATGATTCGCTCTGGTGCGCCCGATGAGTTCGGCTCGGCCTACCGGCTGCTCTCCGGTGCGGTCACCCCGCGACCCATCGCGTGGGTCTCCTCACGCAGCCCCGACGGCCACGACAACCTCGCGCCGTACAGCTTCTTCAACGTCGTCTCGATCGACCCGCCGGTGCTGATGTTCTCGCCGGTTGGGCGTGCTCCTGATGGTCTGAAAGACACGGCACGGAACATTCTCGGCGACGCCGGCACTGGCGAGCGTGGCGATGGTGACGCTGCGGGGAGTTCAGCGTTCGTCATCCAGTTGGCCTCCGTCGATCTCGCCGAAGCGATGAACGCCTCCTCGGCCACACTCGACCACGGGGAGAGCGAGTTCGAGCACGCGGGTGTCACGCCCGTGGAGGCCGACGAGGTCGACGCGGCCCGCGTCGCCGAAGCGCCCGTGGCCTTCGAGTGTGAACTCTACGAGGCACACGGCGTCGGTGGCTCGACGATGATTCTGGGCGAACTGATTCGGGCCCACGTCGACGAGGTACTGCTGACCGACAGTGAGTTCGATATCACAGATTATGACCCGCTCGGGCGGCTCTCCGGCGGGCTCTACGCTGACACACGAAACCGGCTCGAACTGGAGCGACCCGACTGAGCCGGACTGAGCTGGACTGAGCCGAGCGGGCTGGCTGCGGGTCGGGGCCACTCTGTTGTCGGTTCCCGGAGCTACCNCGACAAGCCAGATGGCGGTCGAGTTCCACGTCGCACTCGCGCTGGCGTTCGTCTTCGTACATCGACGTCCGCCATTCTTGGCGCCTTCTTCGCCGGCCGCATCGTCGCCGAGTCCACCGAAGGCCGCGACGGCTTCACCATCGAGAAGACGATGAAACCGGTCCCAGACCTGCTGACGCCGGTTCTCTTTTTGACGGGCTCTGTTGNGGCACTCAGTGTTTGATAGGAGTGCCGTGCTGAATATAGAGGGGGTGTATTCAACACGGAGGCCGGTTCGTTCCCCATATGAGAGCTGAACCAAATTCGCAGCAGGACTGCTTACTTACTTATAAATCATCTGTCGGAACCACTAGAAAGATCAACGTATGACAGCTATTTGGAGAATGCCGCCTCATACTGTTTCAGCAGTTGAACGAGTGGCTCCACCTCGGAGAACTTCGGCCCCTTGGAGATGGCATCCAACTCACAGTCCCACTCGATATATCCGGAGTGGACCAATTTGGGTAAATGACTATGGAACACCCGTATTTGGGGATCTTCGACGCGTAGCCGTTGTTCGAGGGTGGCGATGCTTATCTCGGGGGTATCCCCTAACAGCGTCATGAGAATGACGCGTCTTGTGCGATTTGTGAGTGCGTCCATCATCGAGTCGATGGCTTCCGAAGAAACGGCGCGCGCCTCGATAGTATCGATACGCGTCCCCCGAATCGGCGATTCATCCCAGTGGGTCAGTATGTACCCTACCCACTGGCTGTACATCTCGACAAGGGCTTTCTCTTGGTCGATGAGTGGTTCATCACGAGCGGCGGTGTCCGCAAAACAGAGCGTTCCATAGAGTTCGCCGGCAACAGAGACCGTCGTCCCGAGGTAACTCTCAAACCTCAATGTTTCATATGCTGGGTCATCTTCCCATCCTTCATCGAAGGCATTACTGACGGCTATTGTCCCTTCTGGATCCGCGATGGTTTTCCGACAGTAGGTTTTGGAAAGTGGGGGAGTGGCACCCGATTGTAGAATCTCGTGGGAGCCATGTACGGTTTCGAAACGCTCCGTCTCGTTTTCTAGATCGATGTACGACAGAAACGCGTACGGCAGGTCGAACTCGGCGGTTTCGTGTTCAAACAGCTGTTCGAGTCTGGTTCGTGGCTCGATAGTGGGGGCAAACAACGTGCGCCCTATCCGCTGAAAATGGGATACCACTCCGCTCGAATCCGATGTACAGATGCGATGTGGCATTGAATGACTCACGTAGCGTGGTGGGTTGCGTGTTCGTTCTGATAGCTTAGACAATGGACATGTGTGCTACGATATCATATGACTTTCGCAGCGGTCCTGAACTGGCGCCCCGAGGGAGTGGTCTGCGGGTACTCAACAGATCCTTCTACGTCGGTCTGCAGGCGGACATCCCCAAGCCGAGGACGGCGAACATACTCATACTCAGGGGTGCTCGCGGTCTGTTCGGCATCGCGACGTTGCTCCCGGGAAGCCTGGCCAACAGTATCACGCGGCTCGCGATGAGCGCCGTTGACGGACGGTGTACGCCACCGTGAGTGGCTACGTGCTACTTGGAGTAGGGCGTATTTCGGCGTACGGCTCCTCCGTGGACCGTGTAGATATGGGCGCACTCACTGACCGCAGTTCCGCTTATTCCACGTACGGGCGCTCGATGTCGCTCTCGGCGGCGATGCGCGCGTTGATCCCGCGGGTCAGCCAATCGAACACCGTGATGATGGGCGAGAGCACCGTCTCCACCAGCGAGACGACGGGGGCGACGGTCAGCGACCAGGTTTCGGCGTTGCCCAGGCCGTAGGACTTCGGGACAATCTCGCCGAAGACCAGCACCAGCACACTGGTGATCGCCGTCGTCGCTACGACCGCCGGTCCGGGCGGGAGGTTTTGGACGACCAACACGGTGACGATGCTGGAGATGGCGACGTTCACGACGTTGTTCCCGACGAGCAGCGTCACGAGCAGGCGGTGAGGGTCCTCTCGGAGGAGCGCAAGCGTGCGGGCGTTGTCGCTCTCGATCGCTTGGTCGGCGACCCACTCCGCGGGCACAGTGAAGATGGCTGTCTCTGAACTGGAGAAGAAGGCGCTCAACAGTAACAGGACAGCGATGGCGGCGACCCCGACGAGAAGCAGCAGTTGGGACATGGCGGTGACTGGCCACGGGAGCGTAATGAATCCGCCGACGAGGCGGCACCGACACCACTAACACCGCCCGGAGAGCACTCCCGGCAACGATGTCCATGAAGGCCACCGCGAAGGCCCACCCCATCCAGGGCCTCGTGAAGTATCACGGGATGCGCGACGAGGAGCTCCGGCTCCCCTATCACGACTCCATCAGCGTCTGTACGGCCCCCTCGAACACGACAACGACCGTCGAGTTCCTCCCCGACGCCGAGGAGGATACGTACGCCATCGACGGCGAAGCGGTGGAGGGCCGCGGCGCCGAGCGTATCGAGCACGTGCTCGATTACGTCCGCGAACTCGCGGAGTTCGACTATCGCGTCCGATTCGAAAGCGAGAACTCCTTCCCCTCGAACGTCGGCTTTGGCTCCTCGTCATCGGGCTTTGCGGCGCTGGCGATGGCCGCACAGGAGGCTGCTGGTCTCGCCCTCGACCGCCCAACGGTCTCGACAATCGCGCGTCGGGGCTCGTCGTCGGCAGCCCGCGCGGTGACGGGCGCCTACTCGGACCTCTCGGCCGGCCTCAACGACCAGGACTGCCGGTCTCACCGGCTCGATACTGGATTGGGGCAGGACGGATTCGACCCGGAGACCGACCTCCGTATCGTGGCCGCGCTCGTCCCGGCCTACAAAGAGACCGAGGAGGCCCACAAAGAGGCCGAGCAGAGTCACATGTTCGATGCACGGCTCTCGCACGTCCACGACCAGTTGGTCGAAATGCGTGATGCACTCCGAGAAGGGGATTTCCACCGCATCTTCGGCACCGCCGAACACGACTCGCTCTCGCTGACGGCGGCGACGATGACCGGCCCGTCGGGCTGGGTCTACTGGAAGCCCGAGACCATCGCGGTCTTCCATGCCGTGCGGGAGCTCCGCGAGACGGGTGTCCCGGTCTACTTCTCGACTGACACCGGCGCATCGGTCTACGTCAACACGACTGTGGAGTACGCAGATATCGTCGAGGAGAAAGTCGCGGAGACGGGTGTCGAGACCGAAGTGTGGGAAGTCGGCGGCCCCGCGCAGCTGTTAGCGGAGAGCGACGCGCTGTTCTGAGTCGCGGCACTCCGATATCTCTATTCAGCACGACGTCTGAGAGTACGTAGTTGATTCGGTAAATGGGGCCTGCGACGGTAACAGCTTCGCCCACCACAGACGTCAGAAACAGTCAAAAAAGTTCTACACGAGTTTCATCATCCGCGTCTCGAACTTGCCGACACGCACACGCCACCAGCCCTGAAGGTCCTTGTCCAGCTCCGTGTCGTCCGTATCCGCCCGGAGCACGCTTACGCTGTCGAGCTTCGACCGGGAGGCGACGATCTGCACTGAACACCGCTGGATCACCGCAGGCGAGAGCTGNGGGTTGCCGCGGCCGAAGACGAACCCCTGACCGCCGATGGGCGAGACGACGATGACGTTCTCCCCCGCCGCGCCCAGCGCCGCCAGAATCTGCTCTTCGGTCGCGTCTTTCACCACCACTTCGCCGTCGCGCCACACGTCGACGCCGATGGGAGAGCCCTCAAAGCCGAGTTCGACCTTCACAGCGCCGACAGTCGAACCCGGTGCGAGGACGTAGGTCTTCCCCGGGTCGGCCAGGATGTCCTGGGCCATTCCTTCTGCGAGGGCCTCTACTGTGCCACCGCCCAACTGTTTGGAGGACTGTAACGACTCTCCGACGGGGACGTGTGCGACCGCGCGGAGTTCGGGGTGGACCTCACCCTCTCGGTACTCGTCTTCGTTGATGTCCATCACCTCGCGGCGTTCGGTCCGCTCGAAGGTCGCGGCCGCGTGGGCGGCCTCCTCAGGTGAGACGGCGAAGACAGAGGAAAAAACCTTCACACCCGCAGGGATTCCGAGCATCGGAACTTCGGTGCCTTCCAGTGCCTCTGCAACGTCGGCGGCAGTGCCATCGCCCCCGACGAACAGCACGAGATCCACTGTCGCCTCGAGAAACGCCGCGGCGGCAGCGGCGGTGTCGGCGCTACTCGTCTCCTCGCCCTCGGGCTCTCCGAGCACGTCTGGGTCGTACCCCGCTTCTCGGACCTGCTGCTCCCCCATGGGTGTGCCCCAGGTCAGTAGTTCGGCGTCGGGAAGCCGGTCGTGGAGTTCCGCGAGCGCGCGCTCGGCGCGCTTGGGTGCACGGGGTTCGGCGCCGCGGGCGCGGGCCTCAGCGACCTTGTTGTCGGTCCCTTTCAGTCCGACCCGGCCGCCCATGCCCGCGATAGGGTTGAGAACGAAACCGATACGCATGGAAGAGTAGTGGCGTCCCACAGGCAAAACGAGGAGGGATACAGGCCGACTGAGCCGGACCAGGAGGAATTAAGCCCCGGACGGTCGAACCGGGGAGTATGATACCGCTCGCAACCGACGGAACCGTTCTCCCGGCGGCCGAAACCGGTGGGGTCGCACTCCTCCTCAGCCTGCTGTTCGTCGTCGGTTGGACGCTCTATTTCTACCGATAGAACCCTACTCCTCGATGGTTTCAACGTGCTCTCGGAGCCATGCGGCAGCACGCTTGGCTGCTTCGGGGTCAGCTGCTGTCAGTTTCAGCGTCACCGTCTCGCCGGGGTAGGAGCCGACGCTGACGGCGAACTGCTCTTGGACGGCCGCGAGCCTGTCGAGTAACGCACTCTCCGGTTCCCCTGTCTCGACGCGCTCGACGTAGGTTCGCTCGCCCTCGAACGCCTCGGCCACGGTGGCGAACATCGCCTTCATCTCGGCGGGCACGCCCGGCAGGACGTAGCAGGACTCGACTACTGCGCCCGGCGCAACACCCTCGNGGTTGTGCAGCGCGCGGGCGTCTGTCGGCAGGTCGGCAGTACCTGCTGCGAGGTCTGCGGCTGCGTAGCCGCCTTCCGCTTCCAGCCACGCGAGCACTTCCTCGTGCGGTTCTACCGCCCGGCCGAAGGCGGCGGCGACGCCCTCCATCGTCACATCGTCGTGGGTCGGCCCCAACCCACCGGTGACGATGACCGCGTCGTACTCNGCGTGGTACTCGTTGACGACGCGGGCGATGTCGGCGACCCGGTCCGGAACGGTCGTGACCCGCTCCACGTTGACCCCACGGTCGTCGAGGGTCGAACAGAGCCACGTCGCGTTGGTGTTCTCGNTGTCACCGGTGAGGAGTTCGTCGCCGACGGTGACGATGGCGGTTTTCATTAGTAACCAAGAGGAGCGAGCAGGTGAAAAGCCCGACGACGACGACGGCTGCCTACCGCGTCGTCACGACCGCATAACAGTTCCCGCTCGAAACTTCTACGGACTCCACGACCAGCGCACTCTCGGCCACCTCCCGGTCAAACTCGGCGGGGTCGTAGACGTGGTAGTACCGAGGCACCGTCTTCCCACCGGGGAGCGTCCAGTCGACTTCCGTATCCAACCCTTTGCCGTCAGTTTCCTCATCCTCGAACCGCGTGTGGGCGGTGCTCCACGCACTCACGAGCGCGTGGCCGCCGGGTGCGAGCACGCGGGCGAGTTCGTTCAGACTCGCGAGGCGGCGTTCACGGGGGCGCAGGTGGTGAATGGTGGCGACGTACACGGCAACGTTGACAGCGTCCGCGTGTAGTGGTATCGTTCCGGCGTCGCCCGCGACGAGGTCCAGTGGGAACTCGCGTTCCCGTGAGCGGTCCGCGGCCTCCGCAAGCAGGCCACGGCTCGCGTCGACGCCAACGACGCGCTCGGTGTGGTCGGCGAGCAGCTCCGCGTGCCGGCCGTTGCCACAGCCGAGGTCCAGCCCCCGCTTGCCCGAACGGCCGTCGAGGAACTCCTCGATTTCGGGCCAGGCGTACTCACGAGTTTTCGAGAAATGCGACGCGATGCGGTCGTAGGTGTGGCCAGCGTGTGTCATTAGATGAAGAGAAACGCCACCATCGTTGCGCCCAGCAAGACGACGACGTGTTTCGCGCCGTCCTCGATGGCACCCTCACCGAGTTGTCCAGCGACCAACCCGGAGAACGTCGCCTGAATCACTGCGGCGTGGAAGAAGATGAGCTCGTAGGCGTCGGTGTCGACGGTTCCGATACCCGAGAACACCCCCGCCGAGACGCCGCCCGGGAGCTGTCCCACCCCGCCGATGTTGGCCGATTCGATGGCGGGGATGAACGAGGAGGTCAACGCGACGACGATGCCGACGAACACCGAGAAGGAGATGTAAATGACCAGTAGGTAGGTCAGCATCTCCTGACGGCGCTCGCGCTGGAGCCGGCGGCCCGCACGTGCTTCGTCGGCAGCAATCTCGAGCACGGGTGCAATCTCACCACTCGCAGACATCGCGTTCGTGATGAGCACCGTCGCCCGGCTCACCATCGGTGAGTCGATGCGGCGGTCCATCCGGCGGAACGCCTGACGAACGTCGGCGCCCCACTGAACGTCACGCCAGGTGCGCTGGAGCTCGGGGGTGAGCGCGTCGAGGTCCGACCGGCTCAACCGCTCCAAACTCTCGACGACGGACATCCCTGCGTCGTTGATGCTGGCCAGCCGGTCGAGGAAGTCCGGCACTACCTTCTCGACGGCGCGCACCCGCCGTTTGTTGAGTTCGTGCACCAGTGCGAAGATGCCGACCGTGAACAACGTCACCTCGACCAGTGGGCCGTCAACGGTCCGCAGCGCCGCGAGCGGGTCGAGGGGGACGGAGCCAACCCGGACGCCGAGCCACCAGAGCGCGATGGGCAGGGAGATTGCGAAGCTGTAGCTCGGGTTCCACAGGATGAGCTGGCCGGGCTGGCGGAGCCACCGGAGCACGGTTTCGAACTGGTCGTAGGCTGCCAGCCGGTCGTGGCTCGGTCCCCATCGGTCCTCGCTGACCCCGGGGACACCGCCGTCGGAACGGGCAGCGCCCTGCCCGTCGGTGACGCCGTCGATGCTCACCGGCTCGATTTCGTCGCCCTCGCCGATCATCGAGCCACCCACGCTCTGGGTGACGGTGTTGATGTAGGCGAGAAAGGCCACACTGGATAGCGGGACACCAAGGTAGACGACGACCCGCAGGATGGGGAGCGTGCTCTCGAGGACGAGCCCGATGACGACCAGAATAGTGATGAAGAACANCGGCCCCGCCACCAGCACTGTGACGTACGCTTCGGCGAACGCCGACAACAGGTCGAGATACTGCCGCTGCTGTGCCTCGGCTTCCTCCTGGTACTGGTCGTACTGGTCTTTGAGGAACACCGACAGCGACTGGCCCGACCCCAGGACCGAAGCGAGATTCTCGCCGAACTCGTCGAGGCTCTCGCTGGGGGTGCGCTGGGCCATCCGGTTCAGCGCGCTCAGCACGTCGGTTCCGAACGTGTTCATGTCGCGGACGGCGACACCGATCTCGCTGGCCGCCTCGCCGTAGACGTGCTGATTCTCTGTGAGCGTCTCGAGGATGGCGGGGAACGCCATTCCGGAGCGCGAGAGCGCGTAGATGAACGCTATCGTTCGAGGGAGCGTCGCCTCGACCTCGCTCGCTCGAGCATTCGCCCGATGGTCGAGGAGCTTCCATCGGACGGAGTAGGTACCCAACGCCAGCGCGGCGCCGATTGTTGCACTGGAGGCAAGCAGCAACACGAACAGCTTCGTCAGCGGGAGTTGGGTTACGTGCGTCAGCTGTGCGACGAACTCCAGTGCGGCCGGCAACGCTTGTTGGACCGTCTCGCCGCTAATCTCGAGCAGCCAAAACCCCGCCGCCGCGAGGTAGACCCCGAAGACGCTGCCGCTCACACCGAACAGCAAACTGTAGAGCAGCGTCCGGGATGCGTACACCCGGTGGGTCGTCGCGATGTGGGCGGCCCGGAGTTTCGCCTGCTGGTCGCGCTTGTGAGGGCTCTCGTTGGCGACGTAGTCCCCGAACAGTGAGAGGGCGACCCGCTCGACTGCGAGCGGAACCAGCAAAAGCACCGCAATCACCAGTGGGAGCGTCCAGAGAAGGGACATCACTCCACCACGTCTGCGAGTTCGTCTCCACCCTCCAGTTCCACGTCGGATGCCTCGACCCGTTCCATCACGCGCTCCGGATGGCCGTAATACTCGTTGACGAGGGCGGTAAACGCTCGGTAATCGGTTACATCACGTTTCTGCAGGAACTCCAGGAATCGCTCGCGGTTGCGCATCTCCCGCAAGAGCTCTGAGCGACTCCAGCCGCGTTCCTCTTGAATCTCGTCGAGCAGGTCCGACCCCTGGCGTTCGACGGTGTCGTCTTCAGCCCGCCAGCGGAACGCCGAGGAGTAGTCGAGTTCGCCGGTTCGCTGGTCGATGCCGCCGATTTCGCCGATAGTTTTGGCCCGGCGGACGCGCTGCTCGCCTTTCCGAGTCAGCACCTGAATCGAGATCATGTCGAGACTCTGGACCATCGCCCGCGGGACGTTGATGGGCTCGTTCTCCAGGCGGTTGATAACCGTCTCGATGGAGTCGGCGTGCATCGTCGAGAAGGTGGTGTGCCCGGTGTTCATCGCCTGGAACAGCGTCACCGCCTCCTCGCCGCGTACTTCGCCGACGATGATGTACTCCGGCCGGTGGCGGAGCGCGGACCGCAGCAGGTCGTACATGTCGATGTCGTTCCCCTCGTCCAGCCGTTCCCGTGTGATGGAGGAGAGCCAGTTGTCGTGATAGAGGGAGAGCTCCCGGGTGTCTTCGATAGTGAGCACTTTCGCCCGCGGCGGGATGAACATCGAAACCGCGTTCATCGAGGTGGTCTTCCCCGACGCCGTCCCGCCCGCGAAGATGAGCGATTTGTTGTGCTCGATACAGAGCCAGAAGTACGCCATCTGCCCCACTGTGTACGTGCCGGTGTTGATGAGGTCGATCGGCGTGAACGGCTCCTCGGCGTACTGGCGGATGGTGAACGCAGACCCACGCGGCGTGACCTCCTCACCCAGTGCAAGCTCAGCACGCGACCCATCGGGCAGCGTCGTCTCGACCATCGGGTCGCCGACAGAAATATGCCGCCCGGACTGTTGGGCGAGCCGGATGACGTAGTTGTCCAGTGCGTCCGCAGCGAAGGAGATGTTGGTCTCGATGTCGGTGTAGTCGTCGTGGTAGACGAAGATGGGGAGGTCGTAGCCGTCACAGGAGATGTCCTCGATGTGACGGTCGTTGAGCAGCGGGTCGATCTTCCCGAATCCGCGGAAATCACGAACCAGGTAGTAGAGCAGCTTGTGGAACGTCCCCATATCGGCCTCCACGCCGTACTGTTCGAGCAGGGTCGAGAGCTCTTCTCGGAGCATGGACTCGTCGGCAGTGCTCCTGTCGTCCCGGTAGAGAAGCGGGTCGCGGATATCCTCGACGACGCGCTGGATCAGCAGCGACTCGAACTCATCGAGGTCCGGTTCGACCACGAAATACTGGTGTTCACTCGCGTCCGGGTCGTGGGTGATGACGACGTAGGCGTATGGCGCGTTCACCCAGTAGCGGTCGACCTCTTCGTGGCCAGCCGGCGGGTCGAAGGCGGCAAGTGGGCCGTCTTCACCGGGACGGAAGGGGCGCACATCGAGCTCTGAACCGCGAAACATCTCGACAGTACGGCTGATGCGACGCTTAAGCGCTGACAGTGTGCTTTCACCCCCAGGCGCACTCGTTTCCCCGGACATTATCGTCGCTAACAGTCGTACCCCGGCGATAACCTTAAAACCGCGCTCATGTCTCGTCGCTTGGCCTCGGCCTCACGCGTCGTCGGCACGACGCTCAGCAGTCAGGAGCACGGCTCCGAACAGGCCAACCAGCACTGCGCCGAGTGGGATGGGGACGCCGGGGAACTGCCCGGAGGTGAACACTGTGGCGACACCGAACGAGCCCGCCGCGAGCAAGAGCAATCCGCCGAGGAGCCGAACCGGGTCGACTGACCAGGACTCGACACGCGCTTCGTCACGGTAGTATGCGATGGAGATGCCCAACGCGAGGAGGTAGACCAGCGCCCCAATCGCCCAGATTTCGTAGGCCGTCGTGAGCTGGGCGTTGTCCTGGAACCCAATGGCGGAGACGACAAAGCCCGTGCTGTCGACCAGCGGTGGGGGTACCGGTAGCCCGATCTGCGTGCCCCGGAGGAGTTCGAGCCCGAAGACGTAGCGCACTTGGAACAACGGGAACCGAATCCAGAGAACACTCGCGGCGTCAGAGAGCGGCGCGTAGTGGATGTTCCACGGCACCAGGGCCGTGAACCACGTTGTCAACACCGCGAGTTCTCCTGCATACTCCGAACGAACCCAGACCATACCCGCTCCCCGGCGCGGGTCGGGTAAAATCTGACGGGGTATCCCTGATAAACTAGATAGCGCGATACACAATGTAAGTCCCGTGGCTCAAGCGCGGACGTCCGGCCCCGCGGGCGTCACGGTTTTAGGTACCGACCGCAAACTATGATATACGGAATGAGGCGCGACTACTTCGAACTGGAGGTGACGAACATCGACTGGGTCGGCGATGATGGTGACCCCCAACAGCCGCTGGTGGAGATCGAGTTTAGTGGCCCCGGCGAACTGCTCCGGGACCGCCTCAGTGATGCTGAGGGCGAGCCCCTCACTGGTGAGGATGTCGACGTCGCCTTCCGCCTCCAGGGCGACCTCGAGGCGGACGCTGCGGCGCCCGGCGTCGTCTCGGTCACGAACCGCATCACGGGCGATTTCGTCCTCGAACTTAACGAGACTGCTGACGACGTGCTCCAGTTCATCGGGGCCGCGAGCGCCTACGGCGACGTCGTCGAGCGTAACTCGACTGGCAGCGAGGGACGGAGTCCCTCGGGCAACCGGGCTTCGCCCGGTGACAATCAGGCGTCGCCTAATGAGACTGTCGAGGACGGCGGCTACCGCGTCGTCGTCTCTATCGACGGCGAGCAGCTCGCCGACTACGAGAAAGATACGTTTCTGGTCTACGATGCCGACGGGGAGTTCCTTCGGGAGAAGAGCCTCATCCCCTCCGGCGTCGAACTCTGAGTCGGTTCTGTTTCGGCCTCAAATGGGGAGCAACCCGAACAGCCCAAGCTGCAGCCCACAGATGACCTCCAGCAGGGACGGGGCGGCGACACCCTCCTCGCCAATCCAGTCGTAGACGTCGGCGTGAGCGGGTCTGGATGCTCGTCGCTGAACGTCTCGGGCGGGTCAGCCACGTCTCGCACACAGCGCATCGGCCCCTGATAGCAGGGAGTATCACCAATGCACACTCAGTTCATGCCCTGGGAATCAGAGCACAAATGAGATGATCGCCAGCACGATGAATATGATGATGAGCCACTTTGCGATATCCATGCTCAGTCCGGCCACCCCACGCGCTCCAAGGACTGCAGCGACGATCGCGAGAATGATGAAGAAGATCGCAAGCTCGATGAAATCACCGGAACCGATCTGTAAGGGGTGGAACGCGCTGGACGGAGCGGCCGCCGACATGGCGGCTGGGACAATTGATACCATATGAGACCATTTGGGTGGGTGCCCCATAGTAATGAATATCATACTGACTACTCTCTGGTTCTCGTGCCGGAATTTGTGTGACTGCCGGGTCTACGGTTGCTGTGTCCGTCGTCGTTCACCGTGGGGAAAGTTGTTAAACTATCTCACATTCGGAGAAAAACCCCCGAAGGGAGCCCAATCTGAGGTCCGGCACCTACCAGGCCTCCTGTTCATACGGCTCTACTGAATCGCCGTATTGTGTCGGCTATTGGGTGAGTAATGTCGCTCTACGAGAGTTCGCTACGTGGGCATCGCTTTGTTTTTCGAACACCGGACCAACAGCTCTCGATCTGTGGCCACTTGAGTCGGATACTCTCCACCGAAGGAGTCGCAGTCTCGTGATTCACCAGCGCTCAGAAGAGACACCAGCTACGACCGATACTCCAAGAGTGGCTTGCTACCGCTACGCAACCGAGTGTGAGGCGTTGCTACCGACGAATGACACAGCCATTTCTACCGAAATAACACAGTCGTAGCCTTGGGGTCTCGCGAAACGACAGAGCCCTCAAGAATGATGTTCGTTGAACGCAAACAATCTGTACGAGCCACATGGGCAACGATGAACGAGACGAGACGGCACGCGAACGGATGAGCGAAAACCGGCTGCGATACTGGATCTTGATGGATGGGGACCGCTGGCTGGTTGCGGCTGGGTTGACAGTCGGTCTCTTCGTCGTGTTGGTCCTCGGTGGGGCGTTCGGCCCGTCATCGTTTCGAACCGTTATGGGAAGTACGAATCAGGTCGCTATCACGTTTCAGGCGCTCGTTGCCTCTCTCATCACCGGCGTGACGCTCGTCGTGACCATCGGACAACTGGTTCTCTCACAGGAACTCGGCTCGTTGGGCAAACAACGCGAGCGGATGGGCGGTGCGGTCGCGTTTCGACGCGATCTGGACGACTCACTTGGGTCGGTCGGCCCGCCGGACCCAGCGGCGTTCCTCCAGTGGCTTATCGAGACGAGCAAGCAGCGTGCGGAGGCGCTCGGTGAACTCGTCGAAGCGAACCGCGATGACGAGTTGTGTGAGCAAACTACTCGGTTCGTCGAGGAACTTGTAGTGAACGCCGACGAAGTCGAACAGCGGTTGAGTGACACACAGTTCGGGGAGTTCGAACTGCTCCGGGCGGCGATGGACTACAACAACTCGTGGAAGATCTACGGCGCACTGTGGCTTCGCTCGGAGTACGACAACGAGTTGAGTGACGACGAACGCGAGTCGTTCGCGGCGCTGCTCGACGTGCTCACGTTCTTCGGTGCGACACGCGAATATTTCAAGTCGGTGTACTTCCAGTGGGAACTCGTTCGGCTCATTCGGGCGGTTCTCTACACAGCGATCCCCGCACTGGCGATCGCAGTCGCAACGTTGCTCTTTTTAGCGCCATCTTCGTTTCCGGGGAGCATCTTTGGAACGGCGACCATTATCTGGGTCGTCAGTGCAGCCGTGGCGCTTTCAGTCGTGCCGTTTTTTGTCCTCACGTCGATAGTCCTGCGGGTCGCTACCATTGCAAAGCGGACGAGCGCTATCGGGCCGTTCATCTTTCACGAATCGGACCGAGGCGACGACATCGACGTCGAGGGATAGACACACGAGACGCTCACAGCCGGCCCCTCGACGGCATCTACTCGAACGCCTCTCGGAGCGCGTCGCCGGCGCGTTCGTGAAGGTCGGCGGCAGCCTCGATCCCGGGGAACGGCTCCGCGAGGCGGCGCATGTTCGCGAAGTCGTGGATCATGTCGTCGTAGTGGGTGTGTGAGACGGGGACGCCGGCGTCGGCGAGCACTTTCCCGTACGCGAACTGTTCGTCGCGGAGCGGGTCGTAGCCGCACGTGAACAGGGTTGCGGGCGGGAGTTCGGCCAGCGTCGCCTCGGGGGCGCGGAGCGGGGAGGCCCGGAGGTTCGCGCCGTCCATGTCGTCGCGAAGGTAGTTGTTCCAGAACCAGATCATCCCCCGGGTGGTGAGGAAGTAGCCGTCGGCGTTCTCCTCGTACGAGCGGGTGTCGAACGCGTGGTCGGTTACGGGATAGAACAGGAGTTGGTGGTCGATCTCCGGGGCGCCGACGTCCCGCTCGACGGCCAGTTGGGCGACGACGGTCGCGAGGTTGCCGCCCGCGCTCTCTCCGGCGACGGCGAGGCCCTCGCCCGCCCCGATTTCGTCCGGGTGCTCGCCGACCCACTTCGTCGCGAGGTAGGCGTCCTCGACCGCGGCGGGGAACGGGTGCTCGGGGCCCTTTCGGTAGTCCACGGAGACGACGACGCAGTCGCCTTCGATCGCGAGCGCGCGGGCGACCGTGTCGTGCGTGTCGAGGTTCCCGGCGACCCAGCCTCCGCCGTGGAAGTAGACGACCGCGGGCAGCGCCGTTTCGGGGTCGGGGTCGTAGGTCCGCACACGGACGTCGCGTGCGTACGCTCGGATCTTGCGCTCGTCCACCGCCGCGACTGGTTCGGGCTCGACGTCGGGGGTGAAGAGGTCGCCGAGGAGTGCCCGCGCCTGCTCGACCGAGAGGTGCGTGAGGTCCGGGGCGCCCTCGTCTTCGAGGGTCTCCAGCAGTTCGCTCGCGTCTTCGTCCAACTGTGAAGCGCGGCGGTCGTCCTGCTCCGTCGTCTGTCCTGAGTGATCGATCTGTGTCTGAGTTATGGTCTGGCGTGCCGGCCGGATGGGACCGTCCGATTGCCCCGGGCTCCGGCATTCCTCTCGAGGGACACAACTCACCGACGGGGAACGTTATACACTCTCCACCTGACAGTATGGGTATATAGACTCTGTTGCAATCCTATTCCGCAGACAGACAGTACCAAGGCTCTTTACAGTCCAATCGCTAACAGAAATACAATGAAACGACGGACGCTATTGGCTTCACTTGGTGTCGGTAGCGCCACAGTTGCTGGAATTGGCGCAGTGAAACTGACCAGCAAAACACAGCCCGAGTATCTAAAGGACAAACGCGTGGTCTACGAGCGTGATGACCTGACGCTCGAAGTTATTCAAGACTCCATCAGAGTTGGTGAGGAAGTAGTGTTTCAGGTAACCAATACAGGGGATTCGAGGACTGTCCTCGGATGTCACAACCCATGGGCAATACAGAGGCACTCAAACGGTGCGTGGCAGCTGATTGCATGGACTAGTGAGAAATACTATCAAATGTGCGCCACAGCACTGTCTCCGGGTAGTACTCTCGAGGAGAGCATTGAACTCTCGAAATCCGGCCTCAAAGAGCAAGCAGGGACGATTCAGTCTGAGCTGCGTTCCGGTCAGTATCGGTTCCTGATTATCGGGACATCGCCCGTCTTGGCGATTGATTTCGACGTTCTCGATTCAGAATAGTTCACATGATGGGTTGACCGACTTGCGCTCTGTATCTCGACACCTGGAATGAACTGCAGCCGGTTCACAGGGGGTCGAACTCGGTGTGATAATCGTGATTCCTCAGAGCCACACCATCAAGATGTGCCCGCTGACTAGACAGTGCCAGCAACTGCGCGCCAATCGGATCAACGGAGTCGGTGTTCCCTGGAATCCATGAAAGAATCGCGTGTGAGCGTGGAGGTCTACTGTGAACATGCTAGCTCTGATCAATACTCAATCTCTTGCAGTGGTATCGACCAATACCCACCTTCTCAGTCAGGATTGGAATCGTACGTCTCTCCGACTGCCACGGTAAGTGTTTGTGGGCGGACAGTAAGTGATAGCTCTTGCTCCCGAATAATCTCGCCGTCCAGACTGAATCTGGTCGCATCCGGATTGTCTATCTCAATCTCAACTGATGAGCTCTTGAACCGCTTTATAGACGCTGAATCGCGCCCGAACATCCGTTCGACGACAGTGTCACTCATCAGATCCAGTGCAGAGACGTCTTCGATAACAACGACATCAAGCAGGCCGTCTTCCATATTGGCCTGACTGGTTCCACTGGTTCCATACCGACGACCGTTTCCGACCAGTACACAGAGGGCATCACCGGCCCACGCGGTCGTCTCCTGGCCGGCGTCTTCGATGTCGACTGTGAGACGAAGCAGTTCGAAGTCCGACACGGTTCGAAGGGTCGTGAGCACGTACGCCAACACGCCAAGTTGACGTTTCATTTCTGACGGTGTCTCGCTGCTTGACTCCGCAGTTAGGCCTGCGACACAGGAGTTTACAAAGAGGCGTTCGTTGGCGTAACCGAGATCGATTCGACGTCGGTCACCGTCCTCGAGAACGGCGAATGCAGTCTCGAGGTCAGGAATGCCGATCTGTTCTGCAAAGTTGTTGCCAGTTCCGAGCGGGAGTATGCCGAACTCGACGTCGTCGAACGCGTTGGCCCGATCGATTCCACGGACAACTTCGTTGACGGTTCCATCACCGCCAGCAGCAACGACGGTAGAAAACCCTGCTTCGGCAGCCTCCGCTGCGAGCGTAACCGCGTCACCTGCTGTTTGGGTTTGTTTGAGAGTGTATCCAAGTTCATCCGCACGACGGCGAACGCTCTCATCGTGGTCTCCGCGTCCACTTCCCGGGTTGTGGATTATGATCTTCTGGGTCATACTGGTATCTTACCGGTCATGTATCGAACACAGAGTCAGCACGTTCGGCTGTCCGTTGCTCTTCGTAGTCGTCTTGGGACACAGTATTAATTGGAGGAGAACTATCATAAAGTATCGCCAGCATTCGAAGGTCGTGTTCAGATACGCTGATTTCATGCGAAGGTGAACGATCTGAGCCACTCATTAGCAGTTTCTGCGTTGGCGTTGCTGAAACAGTTTGAGAAATTGGCAGTTTTGCATTTTACCGCACAAAAGACACGTTCGACGCTGTTCCGATTCCCATGCCGTTCATATCTCAAATCGAGGCCGTGTTTGTGACAGGCTCGCTGAAGTGGAACCGCGCCATCGACGAGAAATATCGCGTCATCAACATCGTATCATCCATAGAGTTCCGCAAAAAAACTGCTCTGGGTTCACGTTATTTCTTGTCAGTTCAAGCATTGTATGTCGTAATTCGTTCGAGTCAGGATCGACGGCGGCGTACAGCCAATACTGTTCATCGTCAAGCTGAATCACGGTCTCGTCAACCGCAACGTGATTCGGGCCCCGACCAGTTTCTGGCTGTAGATCGGCCTGTGAACCCAGTTATGAACGGTGAATCGAACCCGATCAACACCGGATATCTCAAGAAACGAAACAGTATTTGAAAGCGATAATCCAGACAGATGAAGCTGAATACTGAGCATCATCAACAGGCGCGGTGTTACTTCTCGCCCTACAAACTCTACGTTGATCTCGTCCAAACAGCCGCTGAGGTGGTTGTCTTCGGACATACGCAAGTTTGAAAACGCACCGCCTCACTCTCCAATTCTTATCTGAACACCGCCCAAGAGGTGTCTTTAACTGGATGCATCAGTAAGGTGGTACTCATGAACTATCGGAGCATTGAGCACTTAAATACGGATATCCAGAATTGGCAAAGAGATTTGCCGGCTGATTTGGATTTGATTGTGGGTGTTCCCCGAAGCGGCCTTCTTGCCGGGAATCTTCTATCACTCTACTTGAATCTACCACTAACGACTGTAGACGGACTAGAAGAACAAACGATTCTACAAGCTGGCCGAAGGCTAGACCAGAATGATAGTATTTCTTCAGTTGATAATATTCTCGTAGTGGATGACTCTGTGAATACGGGAGAGACGATTGAGGAAGTGAAATCACAAGTTGAGGCACTGAAACTTTCTAAGAATATCAGTTACGGCGCTGTTTACGTATCCGAACAAGGAAAAAACCATGTCGATACGTATGCAGACGTAGTCCAAACCCCAAGGGTCTTTGAATGGAATATGATGCATCATCCAAATCTATCCAATTGGGCCATCGATCTTGACGGGGTTCTTTGTCGAGACCCATTACCCTCGGAGAATGACGACGGCGATAGCTACCGACAATTTATCCGAGAAGTAGACCCGAGGGTGGTTCCGTCCAAAGAAATCGGCTATATCGTGACCTGTAGACTGGAGAAATATCGTGATCTTACTGAGGAATGGCTCTCAAAGCATGGAATCGAATATAACCAGCTAATTATGATGGATTATCCCTCTATTGAAGCAAGACAGGCCGCAGGGAATCACGCAGAGTACAAGGCGAATGTGTATGAGAATACGGATTCAAAGCTGTTTATCGAAAGTGACGAAAACCAAGCGACCAAAATCGCTCGCTTAACGAGAAAACCGGTCTTCTGCGTTAATTCGAATTGTATGTATCGTCAGGAATATCTCACAAGAGTTGGCCGTAAAACAGTTAATTCAGTGGAAACTGTAAAATCGAGACCGAGGAAATATGCACGAATGCTGCTTAATAATCCGGTCGATTTCTACAAAAACGCCACTGATCGGTTATTTGGACATAGATGAGTCAAGATCGGAATGACTGCAATGATGGATTCCTTTAACAACGACTTCTTACATGCCCTCGCCAAACACATCGTTGGGCAGTGCATTGACCACGAGGTTGGTCGTCTCGCTGTTGGCGACCTGAGCGACATTCGACAGGGCGAGAACGGTGATGCTCGGAACTGGGGCCGGAGTGGGAACAAGAAACTCCACGGGTGGGAGTTCGACCGCTTCACTAGGTTACTTGAATACAAAGNAGAGGAACACGGTATCCTCGTTGACCGAAAGAGTGAGCGGGATACGAGCAAGACGTGTTTGTGTTGTGGTCGGAATCGTGACACGAATCGGGTGGAGCGTGGCTTGTACGTCTGTGGGTCGTGCGGTACGACGATGAACGCTGACGTGAACGGCGCAGTGAATATTCGCAGAAAGACAACGCAGAATCCTCCGACGGAGAATATGAATAACAGTTGTTTGGCACGGCCAGCAGTTCGCTTGTTCAATCAAAGCTCGGGGCGTTTCGCACCGAGCGAACAGGCGAGTTGCGAACCCTAATTCCCATCTCCGGTCGGGATTCCACCGCGTTCACGCGGAGGAGGATGTCAACTGGTCCTCGGATACTGACTCGCGGCGGTCTGCCGAGAAGCCCTACGAGATCTTCCTACCGCATCCACCCTCGTCTATACCGTGGACACCGCGCTTCTAGGAGTCGAACCGACGCCGAAAGAATCCCGCAAGCGGGGTGAAGTAGCCGGAGCCACCGACGGCCACGATCAGTCCGCCGACCGTGTTGAACACCATGTCTGTGACGATATCGTCAACGCCATAGACGACCAGCGGTGCCTCGATACCGAGTAGCTGCGGTACCTGTCCGGACGCAAACTCGAGTAGCTCCCAGACGACGGACACAGCGAGGACAAATACGACGATGAACACGGGTCGGAGGCTGGCCGGGACGTGAAGTTCCTCCGAGTGCTGGTCAAACCCGCGGAAGGTCGCGTACCCCAGCCCGGCGACGACAGTCGCTGAGACTGTGTGCGTCACGCTGTCGAACCAAGAGAACCACGAGTAGGGGCCGAGCGACCCGACGCTGTGGAGACTGACGGCGAAGGTAATCCACAGAACCAGCGCGGGACTCATCGTGTAATCGTACTCCCGGCGGATCGCGGCCGGGATCAACGTGAGTGCCAGACCGAACGCGCCGTTGACGGCCATTCCCAGGCGTAGTGTGACCAACCCGGTGAGGCAGATACCCACCAGCACGAACTGCAGCAATCGGGTCAACAGGCGTTGTCTCCGTTTCGAGAGGCCGATGGTCTCGGAGACTGTCATGATGTCTCCTCCGGGACGACCGGTTGGTGACGTGAACCGACGTGTTCGATACGGTCGAAGTACCACATAAAGAGTCGACCCATAACGAGGCTGACAATCATAACGGCGACGAGATCCCACTGAAGTTCGGCCTGTGAGTGGATGAACGAGGTGCCGAACCACTGGTCCGAATAGTAGCTGGCGATCGTCCACCACGACTGGAAGGCGATAGTCGTCATAACGGCGAACAGCACTGCAAAGCGGCGACTCATCTCCACGTCGGTGAATGAGTCGAGCTCGACGACAGCCGCGAGCGCGACGGACGAGATGGCGATGTACCCGNTGACCTCCGGGGCGACGCCGAACGTCCGTGCGGTCACTCCGACAGCGACGACCAGTCCGAGTGGCCACGGGAGCATCACCCGCCAGTCCCGTCGCAGCACCGCCGGAATCACGAGAATTCCGGCAGCGACCAGTGCGAGCAAACCCTCGAGTAGTGGCGCCATAAGGAGGCTAATGGCGGCGATCAGGATCACGACTCCGACGAAGGCCCACCCAAGCGTTGCGTTCGTTGTCACGTTTCGAGCGAGTGAGTGTGTGATAGTCATAACTGTCCGTCGTCAGACGAAACTCGGTCGCCGCCTAATGTGTGAATCTCCGGATGCTCGTCCCGTCACGATTCCTCAGTCCGCGGCCAGATATATACGGGTCCCGCACGCGGTCGACCCGCGTGAGTAGCGAGCTGCGACCACGCCAGTATCAGACGTACAGCCAACTTCGGTATAAACTGCCCTCGCTGCCAGACGCTAGTCAGGGACGGAGTCCGCCGCCAATACATACGTAGCCTTCGGTTCGGAGGGACATACCTTTACCCCCTTGTATACTCTCTCGACGGTGAGACTGGGTCACGCTCCGTGACGGGCGCTCACGCGTCGGCGTCGACGACCTACGGCCTGTCACGGAAGAGCGCGAGATGCCGGAGCGCCATCCGATTTTCGATACCGCCGGCGAGCGCGCCCGAAAGCACACCGAGCGTACTGATGAACCCCCCAACACGGACAAGGTCGACGAGCCCAACCGTGGGTTCCTCGAGGCTCGGCCAGTTCGTCATCAGGTTCGGCGGGAAGACGGCGAACTCAATCAGGAGTATGATTGACCCGACGAGGACGAAGAGTCCCATCATCGCCACGANGAGGATGAGAAACACGGCCACGTTCACCAGTGCCATATGTTCGGTTAACACCTGGTTGCGCTCCCGTGGGAACGTTAGGCGCTGAACGTACAGGAGATGGACTGCGGCAGCGATGACACTCCCTATCGCGAAGAGTGCCGCGGTGCGGTTGGTCAGGTTCAGCCCGACGTCCCATGCCTCGGCACTGAACACGAGTATCAGTGTCGGCGTCACCGCGGCCGTCGAGAGACGCGGAAGTGAGAACGGGAGCAGCGGTGCGCGACTCTGTAGCAGTGTCGCGGCGACGATACCCGGATTCCGCATGAGGCTCACCGCGTGCAACGCCAGCCGTCGAGGTCGCCCTCGTGAGACGTCCGCTTGGGGGATGCGGGTCGCGATCTCTCTGAGATGATCCGTGATATCCGCATCGAACGGCGGGACGCTCCGTCGGGAGGGGTCAAACGAGAACGGAGCCATGACGCCGCCATCATTGTGGTCCGCACGAAACACATGTCCCAGGAGGTGAACGAGGAGGGTCGCAGCGTTCCAGCGGACGGCCGGTGAATCGAGCGCCCTGACCGCCTCTCGGTCGTGCGTCCGCAGGAGTCGTCTTGTGGAGACGACAACGACGCGGGCAAGCGGGGAAGCGAGTCCCTCGACGGATCGCTCTTGCCTTGTGGTGAGGGGCACGTCGGTCACGACGACGACCAGGTCGTACGGGCGTTTCACCATGTGAAGCACGGCTTCATCGAGGAACTCGGACGGCCGTCGGGGATTGCGGTCGGTGAGCGGGTCCGGTTCGGCACAATGGACCCGCCAAACTGCGTCCGTGGCCGCCGCCAACTCGTCGACACCGTCGCGGGCCATCCGCTCGGCGAACGACCGGAGCGGGTCGACATCCCCACCAGGGGAATGCGCAACGAGGACCCCAACGTCGATTCGTGACCCGGCCTCATCGTCACTCCAATCGTCCACAGTCGGCTGGTCGGGCAGATCCGCCTCATCGCCCTCAGGCACCGCACCCCCTGTAGAGTTCCGGTCGACGTCGGAGTGCTCGTGATTTCTCGCCTGAGTATCGTCCATCACCAGGCGACCTCAGAGATACGCATCGTCCCACTCCTCGGCAAGGTGAGCGTTGCCACAGTTCCCGCACTCGAGCCTGTCTTGCCCGTCGGCGGAGATGTCAGTACTGCCGCACTGTGAACAGAAGTACCCGTACGGCTCCTCCTCGTCATCCGCACGGGACACCGTGAAGAATGGGGCCTCCGTGCCAGGAACGCTCTCGTCGCGGTTGACGGGCCGGGCAACACCGTCGACGGTGACAGACTCGGGGATCGGGACGTCGGGTTCGTTCGACGTATCCGTCTTTTCGCCCTCAGTGAACACGGTGACAGCGAACTCCTCCTCGCCGATCAGTATGTGATCGTTGCCGCTCTGTTTGAGGCCAAACCCTTCGAGGAACTGGCCGCCCTCAACGGCGTCGTCGAGGACAGACGCTGCAATCGGCTTCTCAGCAAACTCTTTGCGAACGCGTTCGAGCAGCGCCGTGGCGATGCCTCCTCCCCGAGCCTCCGGGTCCACGTGGAGCCACCGGATCGTCGCTTGTGCTCCGATTTCGACGGTGATGAACCCGTAAACCGTCTCTGTGCCGTCGACCGTCTCGTCGGCGACGAGCACCGTCCTATCAGAATCGTTGAGCAGGTCGTTCAGTGACGTGTCGTCGAACTCCTGGTCGAGTATCTTTTCGATCTGCTGTGGGCTGAGCGAGTACGACGATTGCAGTGAGTCGCGCGTGATCGCTCTGATCCGTTCTCGGTCAGTCGACTCCGCAGGGCGAACCTCCATGTGGTAAGATATCGTTGAATAGGCATAAGTCGTCGGGCGGGGCACACCTATAAACGTCCGCTTGAATCGTGGGACGGTGAACGTGAACGGCGATGCCGTGGGGTGGGGTAGTTCACTCGGTGTCCTTCCACTCTCCGGGTTCGTACTTGCCGAACTCGCCCTTCGAGTGACGCTCGCGCGGCCAGAACGCAATGGCGATTATCGCGAGATAGAACAGACCTACAACCCCGAACACGGCTTGTCCTGGCACTCTCCCTACCGCAGCCGTTTCGAGGATCGGCTGATCGGAAAACGCCGTAAGCTTGAACAGCCAGGCCGCGAGCATGAGCACGAAAAACGGCAGATAGATCCGGCGGAGCCGCCGCGCGACCGCTTCGAGGTAGGGCGTCTTGATCGTCGGGTTCCGATAGTCCTCGCTCAGTTCGCGGCGCCAGTCGGGGTGCTCAACGCCCTGAGAAGGATCGAGCGTGTTCGCAAAGAGGTTTTGCTGGAGCATTCGAGTGCGCGCCCGGTAGACGTCGTAGGCCTGGTACCGGCGTGATTCGATCCCAAGGAATATCGCGACGATGACCATCCCGGTGAGCAAGATCACATGATTGCCATCAGTCGAGAAGGCGTAGATGAGGATCGCCGAGATGATCGTCACCGCCCAGTTAATCGTCTCGTCAAGACGGCCGCGCCAGGCCGTAACGACGCTCATTTCCCCGCGATAGAAGTGTGCAACGACCGATCCTAACCCTGTGCTCTTCGAAACCATCTCCCGGCCGATCTCGCTTTCCTCTGGCGCTTCCGGGTCGAACTCGTCCCAGTCGCGCTCTGTCTCATCTTCACTCATCAGTGTGGAGATAGATGTCACAAACGTAAAAACCGGAGGCCTGCATCGGCGGAGTAGCCGCGGGTGCGAGGGCAGGAAGGGCTTTTAGCGCCAGCGGACGGAGTTGGCACATGGGAACTGATCGGGAACCCGCCGACACAGACTGGGAGTACGAAACTCTCAGACCGCCGAGAGAGGAGACACAGAAGGAAGCCGAGGACCCGAAAGCCGAGTTGAACGAACTCGCCGCCAAGGGGTGGCGACTCGTTGAGACGATCGACTACACTGGCGGCGGGACCAAGTTCCTCGTGTTCGAGCGCCCAGCCCGTTCGGACGCTGTCGACTCCGACGATGAGGTCCGCTCGTGAGTGCCGACATTGACGAGCCGAACGTCGACACGGACATGGACGTCAGCACGGCCAATACGATGCGTGAGCGCGCCGGCGAGAGCCGCCTCAAGCTCTGGATCCTGCTGAGCGCGAACCGCCTGGTTGTCACTGCCGTGCTGGCACTCGTGATCTTCGTCGTCTTCGTCGTGTCTGTGACGGTTCTTCCACCACCACTGGTTCCACAGCTCGAATCCGGCGATACGATCGAGACGATGTTCTCAACGATGATCGGTAGTATCATCACCGGCACCACGCTGGTCGTCACGATCGGCCAGCTCGTGCTCTCTCAGGAGGCCGGCCCACTCGGTGAACAGCGCGACCGAATGGAGAACTCGATGGACTTTCGCGATTACACAGAGGAGCTGATCGGGGCACCGAGCCCCGCAGATCCGTCGGCGTTTTTGGCCAGTCTCATCGACGTATCACAGGACCGCGCCGAGGCGGTGCGTGAGGGACTGAGCGACATCGACAGCGACCAACTCCAATGGGAAGTCGATGAGTTTACCGAGAGCCTGATCGGCAACTCCGAGACGGTGCGCGACCAGCTCGACGGCGCGAAGTTCGGCAGCTTCGACGTGCTGTTCGCGGCGCTGAACTACAACTACGGCTGGAAGATTTTTCAGGTCGAACGCCTCCTGCACGACCACGAGGAGGATCTCGGTCAACCCGAGAACGAACTCCTCGACGAGCTGAAGACGGCACTGTCGATGTTTGGCCCGGCCCGCGAACACGTAAAGACGCTCTACTTCGCGTGGGCGCTGGTGACGCTCTCACAGTTGATCCTCTATGCGGCGATTCCGGCGCTCATCGTCGCGGGGGTCATGCTCACCGTCGTCGACGTGACGACGCTGTCCGGAAGCACGTTCGGCGTCGAGCATATCGCTCTGTTGATCGGTGCTGCCTTCACCGTGACGCTGGTACCGTTCTTGCTGTTCGCTTCATACGTTTCGCGGATCGTAACGGTCGCTAAGCGGACGCTCGCCATCGAACCACTGATTCTCAGGGACTCACAGCGATGATCGGTAGTTCCCATCAAGACAACCGGTAGCCACGACGAAGGCTGCACCTCGACTACCACGACTAGCTCCGGCCCGACGGGATGCCTCCTGGCAGAACACCGAGAGACTGTGTTACATCCTCTATACTCAGTACGCTACTGCAGTCACATTCTGCGGGTTTCAACAGANCCGCTGGACTGCGAATGTGGTCGAGGGGTCAGTTCCCGCGGTTCTGCAGCTTCTCCTCCTCCGGCAGGTCGACGTTGGCGTCGCCCTTCATGCTGCTGCCGATGTCGGAGGCGATCTCCATCAGCCGGTCGGCGTCGTCCCAGTTGTTGACGGCCTCGACGATGGCGTTGCCCATCTTCTCGGGGTCCTCTGCGCCGAAGATCCCCGAGCCGACGAAGATACCGTCACAGCCGTGGTGCATCATCAGCGCCGCGTCGGCGGGGGTGGCGATGCCGCCGGCCGCAAAGTTCACGACGGGCAGGCGCCCGAGGTCCGCGGCCTCGTGGACGAGTTCGCGGGGGGCCTCGTTCTCACGAGCCCACATTTCGCGCTCCTCGAAGTTCATCCCCGAGAGCTTGCGGATGGCGCTCCTGATGTTGCGCTGGTGGTGGACAGCCTGGTTCACGTCGCCCGTGCCGGCCTCGCCCTTGGTTCGAATCATCGCCGCGCCTTCGTCGATGCGCCGGAGCGCCTCACCGAGGTTGCGCGCGCCACAGACGAACGGCGTGGTGAAGTCGCGCTTGTCGATGTGGTAGTTCTCTTCGGCCGGTGTGAGCACTTCACTCTCGTCGACCATGTCCGCGCCCGCGGCCTCCATAATCTCTGCTTCCTTGTGGTGGCCGATACGGACCTTCCCCATCACCGGGATGGAGACCTCATCCGTAACCTCGGCGATTTCGCCGGGGTTGGCCATCCGGGCGACGCCGCCGCGCTTGCGGATGTCGGCCGGGACGGCTTCGAGATGCATGACGGCGACGGCGCCGGCGTCCTCTGCGATACGAGCCTGTTGGCGGTTCACCACGTCCATGATGACCCCGCCTTTCTGCATCTGTGCGAACCCGCGCTTGACGAGCTCGGTGCCCCGCTGGAGTTCCTCGATATCGTCGACTTTGTCCATGGAAATCCTTGGGTTGGGCCGTACTTAACAGGGGTGGCTTCGGTCGATTCGACCGGCACTCCTTTGCCCGATGGCCCCCGTTCGGCGAGTATGCTTCCCGGCTTTCTCGACCGCTCCCGGCTCCCCGACAGGGCGTCACTGCCCCGCTGGCTCGCCCCACTGCCCCGCGCAGTCGAGGACCTCGGCCTCCGGGCTGTCTGGCTGGTCGTGCTCATCAACGCCGTCGGCACGGCCTTTGGCTTCTGGTACTACGGCTTCCACCCAATCCCGCTCTCTGACCCGCTCATCACCGGCCAGCTGGCTCGGGAGCCAGCGCTGTTCTGGCTGTTCGTCCCAGACAGCCCCGGTGGCACACTGTTCGTCGGCCTCGCGTTCGGGATGTGGGGGCTGGGTCGGCGCAACGAATATCTGAACGCACTGGCGTTTTTCGGCTGCCTAAAGCTCGGCTTCTGGACGCCGTTCGTACTGACCGTCTTCGCTGAGGGGTTCCTCGCGACCACGGCTATCCCGATGTATCTCTTCCTCTTTTTCAGCCACCTCGCCATGGTGGTCGAGGCGTTCGTCCTCCATCGCATCTCAGATTTCCCGGTCAAAGCGGTCGCCGTCGCGCTGTTCTGGTACGGCCTCAACGACGTGGTCGACTACTTCGTCCCAGTGCTGGGTTCGGCCCACCACACGTATATCCCGGGACAGCTCGTGAGTGAGGCGGGCTTCTACACGCACCCACCGGAGATTCACACTCTCGCCGCCGCTGGTGCAGTCGTGTTGACGCTGGCAGCGACGTTCCTGGCGCTCGCGACGAGAGTTCGGAAACTCGAACTGAACGAACTCGGCTTCTAAGGAGCTGGTCGAACTCGGCTGGTGAATTACTCTTCTTCGCCGCCGCGCTGGTAGACGCTGCTCGTGTCGGGTGCCCCTCGCCGTGGGGTGTGGTCCATATCGCCAATCGTGTCGTCGTCGTGTTTGGTGGCGTTTGCTCGTCCACCGTCGGCGGCGACGACGCGTCCACGAGCGTACGCGACCGTCTCGCCGAAGGATTCGTCGGTGTACGGGTTGGTGTGGCTGGCTTCACTCATCGTCTGTCGGGCTGTCTCGGTGTTTTTTCGGTCGGTCATGTTGGATACGCTGGTTTGGGTAGTTTGTGGTTGGTGCCTCGGCCGGTGGAGGAAGTTGTCGTGAGGTCAGAAGACCCCAAGAATACCGAGCGTGGCGCTCACACCAAACGAACCGAACACGTGGTGGAGCGTCATACCTCCCCTAACATACCGGTCGTGATAAGCCTTGTCGTACTGCGCGAAGGAGTACCCTGTGAGAGGTTAGTCGACGTACGGGAGCGAAGCGGCCGTTTCAGCGACCTCATCCGGATTGGCGCCGAGCATCGCCGTGGTGTCCCACTCGCCTGCGACGAGCGCGCGGCGCTGTGTCGGGTCCACGTTGGCGTCAACCGTCTCGCCAGCGTACTCGACGATCTCATCCTCGACGTCGACAGTCAGTTCGGTGTCAGGGTTGGCTTCGACGTAGTCCTGGAGCGCCTCGACGGCAGCCGTATCTGCGGTCACCGTGGGAATCCCCAGCGCCAGGCAGTTACCGGCGAAAATCTCGGCGAAGGATTCGCCGACGACGGCGTCGATTCCCCACCGTTTCAGCGATTGGGGTGCGTGCTCCCTGGAGGAGCCACAGCCGAAGTTGGCGTTCACGACCAGCACGTTCGCGCCCTCGTACTGCGCCTGGTTGAACGGGTGGTCGGTCGGCTCCTCGGCGGCTTCCGGGTCCGACGCGCCCGGCCCAGCAGTCTCATACCGCTGGTCGAAGAAGGCGAACTCCCCCAACCCGTCGAAGGTCAGCACCTTCAGGAACCGCGCAGGAATAATCTGGTCGGTGTCGATGTCGTTGCCGCGGACCGGGATTCCCGTCCCGCGGACCGTCTCGATGCTCGGGACTGAGCTGTCGTCGCCGTTATCTGCACCACGGTTGGTGTCCGAGCTCATTCCCGAACCACCTCCGCCGGCGCGTCCAGTTCACGTACGTCAGTCACTTCCCCAGTCACCGCGGCCGCGGCGACCATCTCGGGGCTCATCAGCACCGTCTTGCCTTCGGCACTGCCCTGTCGCCCGACGAAGTTCCGGTTGGAGGAGGAGGCACAGACTTCGTCGCCGTCCAACTGGTCGTCGTTCATCCCGAGACACATCGAGCAACCGGCGCCGCGCCAGTCGAAGCCGGCTTCCTCGAATATCTCCGCCAGCCCTTCTGCTTCGGCGGCGGCCTTAACTCGTTGGCTACCAGGCACGACCATCGCACGCACGTCGTCGGCGACTTCCCGGCCCTCGACGACTGCTGCGGCCGCGCGCAGGTCCGAGAGCCGCGCATTCGTACAGGAGCCGAGGAACGCCACGTCGATGGGGTAGCCCGCCATTGGCTCGCCCGGTTTCACGCCCATGTGTGCTTGGGCGTCGCGGGCGCTCTCACGCTTGTCCGCGGGCAGATCTTCTGGATAGGGGATAGTCTCGGAAATGCCGATACCCTGTCCGGGCGTGGTGCCCCAGGTTACCATCGGCTCGATCTTGCTGCCGTCGATAGTCACCACGTCGTCGTACTCGGCATCCGGGCCAGACCGGATCGACTCCCAGTACTGCTTCATCTCGGCGAACTTCTCTGGGTCATCGGCGAAGGCGTCCGTCTCCTGCATCCACTCGTAAGTGGTCTCGTCGGGGTTCACGTAGCCTGCGCGGGCGCCGCCTTCCACGGACATGTTGCAGACGGTCATCCGGCCGGTCATCGAGAGCGACTCGATCGCCTCGCCGCCGTACTCGTAGACGTAGCCGACACCGCCGTCGGTGCCCAACTCACGGATAATCGTGAGAATCACGTCTTTCGCGGAGACACCCGGCCCGAGTTCGCCAGTCACTTCGACGCGTCGAACTGCCTGCTTCTCCATCGCGATTGTTCCCGTTGCCAGTACGTCCCGTATCTGGGAGGTGCCAATACCGAACGCCAGCGCACCGAAGGCGCCGTGGGTTGCGGTGTGGGAGTCACCACAGACAATGGTCATCCCCGGCTGCGTACGGCCCTGCTCCGGGCCGACGACGTGGACGATTCCCTGATTCCCGGTGTCGGGGTGGTCGAACGTGATGCCGCTGTTGGCGACGTTCTGCTCCAACTCCAACATCATCGACTCTGCGGCCTCGTCAGCGTAGGGGCGGTCACGCTCAGCCGTCGGGATGATGTGGTCGACCGTCGCGTGCGTGCGTTCGGGGTACGCGACCTCCAACCCCCGCTCTTCGAGCATACCGAACGCCTGCGGGCTGGTCACCTCGTGGATGAGGTGGAGGCCGACGAACAGTTGGTCCTGTCCGCTGGGGAGGCTACGAACTTTGTGGCGGTCCCAGACCGTATCGTAGAGCGTGCCTCGGCTCATTCGTCGTCGTCCTCCGCTTGGTCTGCCGGTACGTCCTCGGATTTCCCTTCCCCACCGCGTTCGTACACCTCACTCGCAGCCGGGGCATCCTCACGCGGGGTGTGGTCGATTTCGCCCATCGACTCCGCCTCATCAGCCCCCTCGTCGGGCTCGCCCTCTGCTTTGCCGCCGTCCACGATGGCGACGCGCCCGCGCGTGTAAACCTGTGAGTCGCCGAAGGATTCGCCCGTTTCGGGATTGGTGTGGTTCACGCTGCCCATCGTTTGGCTGGGGGTCTCCGCTGCCGGGTCGGTCCCGTGGGTGTCAGTCGTCGCTCGGTCCCGCTCGGAATCGTCGGTCGGTGTAAAGACGGTCATTGCTCAGTCGTCCGCTGTGGTCGTCGCTCGTTCCCGTTCCTCCTCGCTCTCGGTGTCCTCGCTCCAGGCGAACAGCGACCGAAGCTCTCTGCCCACCTGCTCGATGTCGTGTTCGGCCTCCGCGCGACGGCGCTGGCCGTACTCGGGGCGACCCGCCTGGTTCTCGACGACCCACTCGCGGGCAAATTTCCCCTGCTGGACGTCCTCGAGCACTTTCTCCATGTTCGCCCGCGTGTGGTCGTCGACAACCTGCTCGCCACGCGTGAGACCGCCGTACTCCGCAGTGTCGGAGACGGAGTCCCACATCTCGCCGAGTCCGCCCTCGTAGAACAGGTCGACGATGAGCTTCATCTCGTTCAGACACTCGAAATAGGCCATCTCACGGGAGTAGCCCGCATCGACCAGCGTCTCGTAGCCAGCGCGGATGAGTTCGGTCACGCCACCACAAAGCACCGCCTGCTCGCCGAACAGGTCAGTCTCGGTCTCCTCGCGGAACGTGGTCTCGATGACACCCGCGCGAGTACAGCCGATGGCGGCCGCGTAGGCCAGCGCCTCCTCGCGTGCTTCGCCGCTCGTGTCACGGTAGACCGCAAACAGGCCCGGCGTGCCCTCGCCGCGCTCGAACTGGCGGCGCACGATGTGGCCGGGACCCTTTGGCGCGACCATGGTCACATCGACGCCCTCGGGGGGTTCGACCTGGTCGTAGTGGATGTTGAACCCGTGGGCGAACTGGAGCGTATCGCCGGCATCGATACCGTCGGAAATCTCCTCGTAGACGGCGGGCTGCACGCTGTCGGGGACGAGCATCGAAATCACGTCCGCTTGTGCCGCCGCCTTCGTGGGCGTCGTTACAGTGTGGCCGTCCGCCTTCGCGACGTCGCGGGAGCCGGAATCGTTCCGGAGCCCCACCACCACGTCCACCCCGCTGTCTGCGAGGTTACTGGCATGGGCGTGGCCTTGGCTGCCGTAGCCCAGGACTGCGACAGTCTTGTCAGTGATATAGCTCGATNCGGCGTCGTCGTCGGTGAAAACCTTGGTGTCAGTCATCAGCGTGTGTTGGTGGTCGCGTGGTCGTCTCACTGTTCGTGTGGCCGGGGTACTCCCCGGCGTCAGTCATGCGTTCGTAGCGTGCTTCTTCGGCGTCGGTCGTCCACTCGTCGCCACGGGCTAGCGCGGTGCTCCCCGTCCGGGTGAGTTCGCGGATGCCGAACTGCCGGAAGGCGTCGATTGCGTCGTCGACCTTGGTGGGTTCGCAGGTCACCTCCACCGTGATGGTCCACGGGCCGACGTCGAGCACAGTGCCGTCATGCATCTCCGCGACGGCCTGAACTTCGGCGGGCCGGTCGCCGTGAACCTTCAGTAGCACCAGTTCGCGCCGGATCGAGTCTCGGCCCAGTTCGCGGACGGAGATCACCGGCACGAGCTTCTGGAGCTGTTTCTCGACCTGTCGGACGCCTGGTTCTGGCTCCTCAACGACCAGCGTCAGGCGCGCCGTCTCTGGGTTGGTCGTCTCGCCGACAGTCAGCGAAGCGATGTTGAACTGCCGGCGGCTCACGAGGCCGGCGACTGCTGCCAGCACGCCGGGTTCGTGTTTGACCAGTGCAGAGATGGTGGTCCGTCGGGGGTCGTGGCTCGCCTCTGCGTCTGGGTCGACGCGAACGCCCTGGTTCGACCGGCGCCCGCTGGGTCGTGGCCGCTCCTCGGGTGTCGGGCCGTGCAGGCCCTTTCGGTCAGAACCCGCCTCGCGGTTCCGGCTCATAGCTGCTCCTCCGTCAGCGCGAAGCCGCTGTTGTCGCCGCCACTGGCGACCATCGGGAAGACGTTCTCCTCGGGGTCGATGTGGGCGTCGACGACCGCGGGGCCGTTGTACTCCCGGGCGGCCGTGAGGGTGTCTGCGACGTCGTCGTAGCTGTCGAGTGTGAACCCTTTCGCACCGAATGCGTCCGCGATGGTGGCGAAATCGGGCATCCAGCCGTACTCCGAGGCCATCCGCCGTTTTTCGAAGAAGGCGTCCTGCCACTGGCGCACCATCCCGATGGCTTCGTTGTTCAGCACGACGACAGTGATATCGAGATTCTCCCGGACCGCAACCGAGAGCTCCTGTAGCGTCATCAGGAACGACCCGTCGCCTTCGAAGCAGACGACCTCTCGGTCAGGCGTCGCGGTTTTGGCGCCGATGGCTGCGGGCAGGCCGTACCCCATCGTCCCCAGCCCGTGGCTGGAGATCCAGCAGCGCGGTTCGCGGTAGGTCCAGTACTGTGCCGCCCACATCTGGTGCTGGCCAACGCCCGTCGTGACGATAGTGTCCGCCGGCGTCGCTTCGTCCATCGCCTCGACGACGAACTGGGGCTTCAGCGGCTTGTCGTCCGGCGCCGAGTAGGTCATCGGATACTCCTCGGTCCACTCGACGCACTGCTCGGCCCACGTTTCGTAGCGCGCCGGGTCGGTCCTCGCAGCGTCGAAGGCGCCGGGCATAGCGGTCTGCAACTGCTCGAGAACACTCCCGGCGTCGCCGACCAGCGGGTAGTCGGCGTGGACGTTCTTCGACATCTCGGCCGGGTCGATGTCGATGTGGACGATTTGGGCTTCAGGGGCGAACGAGTCGATGCCGCCGGTCAGCCGATCGTCGAACCGCGTCCCGACGGCGACGAGGCAGTCGGTGTGGGAGATGGCCATGTTGGCCGCGCCCGTTCCGTGCATCCCGGCCCAGGAGAGACAGCGCTCGTGGTCCTCGGGGAACGTCCCGATGCCGGGCATCGTCGTGACGACGGGGAGTTCATACGCATTCGCGAACGCGCGTAGTTCCGCGCTCGCCTCGCCTTTGCACACGCCGCCGCCTGAGAGCACCAGCGGGCGCTCTGCACGGGCGATGGCCGCCGCGGCCGCAGTCACCGCATCATCGTCGGCCTCGTCGGGCACTTCGTAGTAGTCCGGAAGCTTGCCGGGCTCGGGCTGGCTGTCGGTCTCAGCGCTCGTCACGTCTTTTGGCAGGTCCACTAGCGTGGGTCCGGGTCGGCCGGCGCCAGCCAACTCGACTGCCTCGCTGACGGTCGAGCCAACCGTGTCGGCGTCGCTCGCGAAGTAGTTCTGCTTCGTCACTGGGCGGGTGACGCCGATGGTGTCGACCTCCTGGAACGCGTCGTTCCCGACGAACTCCGTCGGTGCCTGCCCCGTCAGCGCGACGAACGGGTCCGAATCCATGTCGGCGTCCGCGATGCCGGTGATGAGGTTCGTCGCGCCAGGGCCAGAGGTGGCCATGCAGACGCCCGGCTCGCCGGTCACCTGCCCGTAGGCGTCGGCGGCGTGGGCCGCGCTCTGCTCGTGGGCCATCGTGACGTGGGCGGGCCCGGCGTCGTAGAGCGCGTCGTAGACGGGCATGATCGCCCCGCCTTGCACGCCAAAGACGTGCTCAACACCTGCAGCGTCGAGGGATGCGATGGCGGCGTCGGCGCCGGTCCGCGGCTTCGTCGGCTCGTGGTCGTTCTCGGGTCGATTCTCGCTCGATTCGGTCGTATTGTGGTCGCCANCCTCCCGGGGGTCGGGGGCAGTCTCCTCCTCGGGATAGGTGGCGCTCGCTCGGTCACTCATTGACGGTGGTCTGTGGGTTGCAGTCGGCAGGCAGTGCGACGGTCGGGTGAAAAAGGGTGGAGTGAGGGGTTAGGCAGCCCCTACAATACCGAGCGAAACGCTGACTACGGGCGAATCGGGTGCGCCGTGTCGCGTCATTACCGGAGGGTTGGCCCCGGTTGATATAACCCTTGCGCCTTGGTGGCAAGCCGTCAGCCCGGCCGGTCGCCCGACGAGCTGACTGCAGTAGCTGCAGCTGGAACGGGGAGGACTCGTTGGGGGACCCCATCAGGCACGCCCCTCCGTCACTCGCTCGGGTTCGGCGTCGATATCGTGGTCCTCGGCGAACGCCGCGAGGCGTTCGTCGGTGATGTCGGTCCCAGTCGCACCGGTGTCTTTCACCTCGCGGGTAACCGCGCGGACCTCGGTGTCGGTGGGGTCGAACCCGATCTCCTCCAGTCGCTTGCGGACNGAGTGGGTACCCGTGTGCTTGCCGAGCACGAACTCCCGTTCGGCGCCGACCATCTCCGGGGTCATCACGCCCGGCTCGAAGGTCGCGCTGTTCTCCATGACGCCTGCCGCGTGAATGCCCGACTCGTGGGCGAACGCGTTGTCGCCGATGACCGGCGCGTTCGGCGGGATGTCGATGCCGCTCCGGGCCTCGACCATCGCCGCAATCTCGGAGATCGCGGTCGTGTCGATGCCGGTGTCTGCGCCGTGGATGCTTTCGGCAGCCATGACGACCTGCTCGAACGCCGCGTTGCCCGCGCGCTCGCCGATGCCTGTGACCGAGACCTGGGCCTGGTCGGCGCCGGCTTCGAAGCCGGCCAGCGCGTTTGCGCTCGCCAGCCCGAAGTCATCGTGGGTGTGGACGTCGATGCGGGCGTCGGTGTGCTCGCCGACGAACTCGACCAAGTCCGCGAACCGTGTCGGGGTCGCGACCCCGCAGGTGTCCGGGATGTTGATCCAGTCGGCGCCGGCCGCAGTGACCGCCTCGACGACCTCGGCCAGATACGCCCGTTCGGTTCGGGTGGCGTCCATCGGCGAGAACATCACGTCGGCGCCGGTTTCGGTGACGCGCTGGACGCTCTCGACGGAGCGTTCGATGACCTCCTCGCGGGTGGCGTGCATCGAGTCCGCCAACTGGACCTCGCTGGTCGAGGCGAAGACGTGGACCATATCCACGCCCGCGTCCAGGGCGGTTTCGATGTCGCCCTCGACGATTCGCGCCAGCCCACAGACCGTCGCATCGCTGTGGGTAGCGATGTCGGCGACAGCCTCGAACTCGGCGTCGGAGTTAACGGGGAATCCAGCCTCGATGACGTGGACGCCAGCCTCGTCTAACTCAGTGGCTACTGCTCGCTTATCGGCGTAAGAAAACGACGTACGCGGTGCCTGTTCACCGTCACGCAGCGTGGTGTCGAAGATCCGAGCGGTGGCGAACTCGGAATCAGTTCTCAGCGTGCCGTGGGAGAACTCGATCCGCCGTCTGAGACGACGTATCCTCCATGTCGTGTGACATTGTACTTCACGGTAAATGGTGATCTGACTTAACCCTTCCGCATCGTGTGGTGAGATACCACGCCTCGGGAAGGAAGGGAGTTAAGGGAGCCCGGCCGATTTCGGGGGTATGAGCCAACACCGAGGGGCAGACTCGGAGTCGCCCGCCGACGGGGACGACCGAAAACCCGACCACCTGCGGAGTCGCGACGTAACTGAAGGGCCCGAGCGGGCGCCGCACCGCTCGATGTTCCGGGCAATGGGGTTTGACGACGACGACCTCAACTCGCCGATGGTCGGCGTCGCCAACCCGGCTGCGGACATCACGCCGTGTAACGTCCACCTCGATGACGTCGCGACCGCTGCCATCGACGGCCTCGACGAGGCGGGCGGGATGCCCATCGAGTTCGGGACTATCACCATCTCCGATGCCATCTCGATGGGGACCGAAGGGATGCGCGCGTCGCTCATCTCTCGCGAACTCATCGCCGATTCGGTCGAACTCGTGGCCTTCGGCGAACGCCTCGACGCATTAGTGACGGTCGCGGGCTGTGACAAGAATCTCCCCGGAATGATGATGGCCGCCATCCGGACGGACCTGCCAAGCGTCTTCCTCTACGGGGGGTCCATCCTCCCGGGCCAACACGAGGGCCGAGAAGTGACCGTTCAGAACGTCTTCGAAGGTGTCGGGACCTACGCCCAGGGAGAGATGAGCCGGGAGGAACTCGACGACCTCGAGCGCAACGCCTGCCCGGGCGCGGGCTCCTGTGGTGGGATGTTCACGGCGAACACGATGGCCTCCATCAGCGAGGCGCTGGGACTGGCACCGCTCGGGAGCGCCTCCCCGCCTGCTGAGAGCGAGGGCCGGAAGGCAGTCGCCCGCCGCGCCGGCGAACTCGCACTCGACGCCGTCGAACACGACCGGAAACCCTCCGATATTCTCTGTCGAAAATCCTTCGAGAACGCCATCGCGCTCCAGGTGGCGATGGGTGGCTCCACCAACGCGGTGCTCCACCTGTTGGCGCTGGCGGCCGAGGCGGGCATCGGCCTCGATATCGACGATTTCGACGAAATCGCGCGCCGGACGCCCAAAATCGCGAATCTCCAGCCGGGCGGCACGCGGGTGATGAAGGACCTCCACGACGCTGGCGGGGTGCCCGTCGTCGTCCGGCGACTCGTCGATGCCGGCCTGTTCCACGGCGATGCGATGACTGTCACGGGCCGAACCGTCGCAGCGGAACTGGAGACCCTCGATCTGCCCGACGACGAGACGCTCGCGGAGGCGGACTTCCTCCAGCCTGTTTCGGACCCGTTCCACGAAGAGGGCGCTATCAAGGTGCTGAAGGGGAACCTCGCGCCGGATGGTGCCGTCCTCAAAGTCACGGGCGAAGACCAGTTCCACCACGAAGGGCCCGCGCGGGTGTTCGAGAGCGAGGAGGACGCGATGCAGTACGTCCAGGAGGGCCATATCGAATCGGGCGACTGCATCGTCATCCGTAACGAGGGCCCGCGCGGCGGGCCAGGGATGCGCGAGATGCTCGGCGTCACTGCCGCAGTCGTCGGGCAAGGCCACGAGGACGACGTGGCGATGGTGACCGACGGCCGGTTCTCCGGCGCGACACGAGGGCCGATGATTGGCCACGCAGCCCCGGAAGCGTTCGACGGTGGCCCGCTGGCCGCGCTCGAGGACGGCGACCACGTTACGATCGACATCCCCGCGCGCACGCTGGACGTTGACCTTTCCGACGAAGAACTCGAGAGCCGTCTCGAAGCGTGGGAGCAACCCGACCCCGCATATCCGGGCGGCGTGCTGGCGAAATACGGGAGCGCGTTCGGCTCTGCGGCCAACGGCGCCGTGACGAACCCAGCGCTCCGCAAGGACTGAGGCTGTCGCTGGAGTTTTCTCTCTTTCGGCCGGATTGTGATTATGGCCAACCCCGTTCCCTACGCTCCCGTCGCCGAGCTCCCGTTGACTGTTGAAGCGCTCGACTACGAGCAGTTCGAACAGAAGACTTCCTCGGAGTTCACTCGCGTGACGACCGTGTTCGCCCTCAACGGAGACGGCAAGACTGGTCGCGGCGAGGACGTTGCCTACGACACGGCAGACCACGAGCGCCTTGCCGCCGCCATCGACGACGGCTCGTTCTCGCTTCCGAACGGTTCATTCAGCTTCGGGGAGTTTTCAACCGCACTCGATGCGGTTGCGCTCTTTCTGGGTGAGGGGCCGGAACGCGATGCCTCCCGCCACTACCGCCGGTGGGGCGTCGAGTCCGCAGCGTTGGACCTCGCGCTCCGACAGAACAACACCTCACTCCCGGCGCTGCTCGACCCCGAACACCAGTCGGTTCGGTTCGTCGCCAGCACGCGACTGGGCGACCCGCCGACGACGGACCGCGTCGATGCGATCCAAGCCCGAAGCCCCGGGATCGGCTTCAAACTGGACCCCACGCCAGACTGGGACGACGAGCTCGTCGAGGACCTTCGCGGGCGCAACGCAGTCAGGGTCGTTGACTTGAAAGGCCATTATGAGGGAACGAGCGTGGACGCTGAGGCGAGCCCTGCGTTCTACAGCCGTATCGTCGAGGGGTTCCCCGACGCGGTCGTCGAAGACCCGCTACTGACCGAGGAAACACGACCACTGTTCGAGGGTGCCGAGGGGCGGGTCTCGTGGGATAGCCCAATTCACAGTCTCGGGGACGTGCAGGCGCTCCCGTGGGAGCCATCGTGGCTCAACAGCAAACCGTCGCGGTTCGGCACCGTGGCGGAACTGTTCCGGGTGATTCGCTGGGCGCTCTCGAATGGGGTGAACCTCTACGGTGGCGGCCAGTTTGAACTCGCAGTCGGCAGAGNGCAGGCTCAGGAACTTGCGTCGCTGTTCTACCCTGACGGCCCGAACGACTTGGCGCCGAGCAGCTACAACGAGGCGTCGTTGCCAACGGAGCTCCCGGACAGCCCTCTCGCCGTCCCGCTGGACCACGTCGGGTTTGGCTTTTAAAACGAGAGGTGTGAGGAGGAACTCGGGCCTGAGTCGTCGTCGATACCGCCTGTCCGGAGAAACTCGTAGTTCTCGTCGACCAGGTAGACGGTTCCATCCTCGACGGCGATGTCGATTCCCGGGAGCGTCGTGCCGGCGGCCTTCCCGTTGTCACATTCGCCAGAACAGGCGTCGAAAAACGAGCCGTGTTTCGGGCAGATGAGCTGCCCGTCCCGCATCGCTGCGCCATCCCCCTGGTCGAACCGCTGGGCTTCGTGCGTACAGCTGTTTATCCATGCTTCCACGCCGGGCTCTTGCTCACAAGGAACGAGAATGGCTTCGCGTTCGTTCGTGAAGGCGTCCTCGACGGTGAACAGGGAGGAGCCCATGTCGGGGACGTCGTCGACGGCGGCGATAGGCGTTCCTTCGGGCATACCCCACGTTCGGGGCGGTGAGCCTAAATCGGTGATGGGCACTCTGCGAAGCGACAATCCTGCCGTCGTTCACTCGCCCGACCTGGGTACTAATCATTATTAACTTCCGGCCCTTGAGTTAGCAGTATGACCGTCGTTAGCGTCTCGATGCCGGAGGAACTGCTGGAGCGAATCGACCAATTCTCGGAGGATCACGGCTATACTGGCCGGAGCGAGGTGTTCCGTGAGGCGAGTCGGAACCTGCTCGGGGAGTTCGAGGACAAGAAACTCGAAGGCCGTGACCTGATGGGTGTCGTCACCGTGGTCTTTGACTTCGAGACGACCAACGTCGAGGAGAAGATGATGCACCTTCGCCACGAACACGAATCACTCGTCGCGTCGAACTTCCACAGCCACGTTGGCCAACACCACTGCATGGAGTTGTTCGTCCTTGAGGGCTCGCTCGAGGAAATCTCGACCTTCGTCGGGAAAATTCGCGCAACGAAGGACACCCTCACCGTCGACTACTCAGTCCTGCCCGTCGACGACTTCGGGCCGCTGGCGGACATGAGCTAACGCGTTCTGTCGGCGAGCGATTCTCGACTCCTTCTCCGAATCTCTCGACTCTCAACTGGCTCCAGCGAGCCGCTCTGCAGTTCCCACTCACATATTCGGATGTAGCGACCGGTTACGAATCCGCGCAGAACTGGCTGACGACGACGTTGTGGCCAGTGGAGCTGTCGTGAGGGTCCCAACTAGCGAAGATGTTCCACTACCCGCAACCCGAAAGCGAGGATGCCGGTCAGAGTTTCGGAGGATGGCTAGTACTGCGTGGGTTTCCTGGAAATTTGAGAATTATACCGGGTCAGTCGAGGCTCAAACGAACTGATGAGAGGTCTTGTTTCCAAGAATTGTGGAATCCTTCAACGAGTTCTCGCGGGGAGAACTGTTTGACGGCTCGAAGATGTGTATCACCGTGCGGTCCGTACTCGTTGCCTCGCCGGAACTGGAATCGGGCGGCTCCCTGTGCAGTCCCACAGCCAGTCATCCCCATGAACGTTTGAAGTTCGAAGAACTGGGTATCGTCGTACGTCGAGTTCGTTGCCCGCTCTGAATCGAACGACAGCTGACTGAACGGACACGTGCAGCTAACTACGGGACCCTAGACTATTGGATTAGAGCTCATCCCAATTTCTCAGTAGTTACCACTTATCTGCACGTCCCCCTTTCTCCAGACAAAGTACTCAAATCTACAGAACAGGATATCTACTGATGAATCGCAGATCTGCGCTAACGATGTTGATTAGTGTTACCGCAGGCTGTGCAGGCCTGAGTTCAAGCGAAGATAATACTAACTCAACACCAAACGAAGGGACTGATACGAAGGAGAATACAGAAACCACTCCAGAGCCGTTCCCAGAAATCAAAAAGCCAGATGAAAACTGCGAGACATACGAACTCCCAACAGCCAACTATCCTTCTTTACCAGAGTCAGTAAATGAACAGTCTGTAAAGGAGTTCGCCCTTGAATTCGAGAAGGCATATTCATCTGCAAACATGGATTCTCAGGAGGATATGAATCTTAATGGATTTGATGGGTCTGCGGTGGAAATTTGTGAACGATCTAAAAATGGGATTTTAGCGGTTGCGGTGAGGGTGCCAAGCCCCCGTCCTCAAGACGAGGCGAAGTCGAGCGAGTAGGGCGGGGATACGGCACCCGCACGAGTCTCAAACACGACAAACCAGAATCTTTACCATGGAATATGTCGTAATTATAGACACATCGTATGATGTAC
>Ga0065698_100178_pt1 | contig 51257 bp, 45 predicted proteins | sample AntLakMe24m_30um_FD_59087 | JGI IMG/M metagenome (GOLD analysis project Ga0065698, IMG submission 59087) | Hypersaline microbial communities from Antarctic Deep Lake - 24m 3.0um v2 (version 3) | ecosystem: Environmental > Aquatic > Non-marine Saline and Alkaline > Hypersaline | place: Deep Lake... | reverse complement strand
CCTGTCCCGCCTGCGGGTTTGAGGCGGACAGGGACGCGAACGCGGCGTGGAACATTCTTTCTCGTGGCCTCGGAGATGTAGGAGTGGGACACTCCGAATCAACGCCTGTGGAGACTGCGCTCCCTGTGGATACAGCAGTATCTGCAAAGCGCGTCCTGGAAGCAGGAAGCCCTACTCTCAAGGAGCGAGCGGCGTCAGCCGTGAGCGAGTAGGGGAGGGTAGTTCACTTGACGGCCTTGGAGAGCTCGGCACCCGCCTTGAACTTGACCACGTTCTTCGCCGCGATCTGGATCTCTTTTCCGGTCTGAGGGTTTCGTCCGGTCCGGGCAGACCGCTTTGAGATGCTGAACGTGCCGAACCCCTTATTCTCGTCCTCTTCCTCACCCAACGACAGCCGATCACCTTTCTTCAGGGCCTTCGTCGTCGCGTTGATGAACGCCTCGAGCGCCCACTTCGCGTCGTCCTCCGATAACCCCTCGTGCGAGTTGCGTCTCGTTTCACTCGCGATGTACTTCGCGTCGATCACCACGTCGGCGTCCCGGCACTTGGCGCTGGCCTCGTCACCCTTGCCGGGGTTGAGATCGAGGGCGGCCGCGAACTCCGGGCAGGCGTCGAACGTCACCGGCGAGTCGTCTACAGGTCCGTTTCGGGAGCTCGGATTTCGCCCCGTCCGGGCGGAGCGCTTCGAGATACTGAACGATCCGAATCCGACCAGTACGGCGCTGTCGCCCTTCTCCAAGGCTTTCGTCGTCGCGTCGGTGAACGTGTCGAGCGCCCGCTTCGCGTCCGACTTGCTCAGTCCGGATTCACTCGCCATCGACTCGATCAGTTCCGCTTTGTTCATCGCCGCTGCCTGACCGGTCGTCGCTAACAGGGCTAGTCCGAGGGACGTCGAGAGGATAGCACCCCTCCGCAGTACGGTTCGCCGCGAGAGCTCGATTTGAGACCTGATATTTTTACTCACGGTACTCTATCGCTGGATTAATATATGAACCTATTGTTAATTTCATTTTTAATATATTCTCGTATGATAATTTTGATTAAAAGCGGATCCCGACCGCGAGAGGGTTGGAACCCGCGAGAGGGTTGGAACGTGTCTCCTGCTGCTGATAGGAACGGAGCCGAGGCGCATCCCCCGCGGCCTACCGCTCGAACAGCGTCGGCTCAGAAACGTCCTCGTTGGCCGCCTCGCGCCACGAGCGCGAGGGCGTCCACCCGAACAGTCGCTCGGCCTTCGCGATCGCGTACGCGCCGCGATCGTCGCCCTCGGCGAGCGCGCTCCCGTCGACCGCGCAGTCGTCGGGGACCTCGCCGTACGCCTCCCGCAACAGGTCGAGCAGGGGGCGACCGAGCGCGTTGTCGGCGGCGACGCAGTTGACCGCCTCGTGGGTTCCGGGCGCTACCGTCGGGTCCGATCCCGCCGTGTCCGCGAGCGCAGCGGCGACGAGGTCGGCCACGTCGCGGGCGTCGATGTACGACCAGAAGTTACCTGCGCCGGCGTCGAGGTCGTTCACGTACCCGTCGCTTCGGCAGGCGTACTCGCCCGGGAACTGGATCCACGAGGGGCGGATCGAGACGGCTGGGACGCCCTCGCGGCGCGCGACCGCGCCCGCGGCCGCCTCCGCGGTCACCTTCGAGAGGCCGTACGGGTCTTCTGGTTGGAGGGGATGGTCCTCGGTGATCGGCAGCTCGTCGGGGAACGGCGTCGGATCGGCGAAGAAGAACCCGTAGGCGCCGTCGCTCGACGCCTGTACGATCCGGGCGTCGGCGCGTCCGGCGGCGTCGAGGACGTTCTTCGCCGCGTGGACGTTCGTCTCGAACACGCGACCGTCGGGGTGGGTGCCCGCGACCGGGATCGCTGCCCAGTGGACGACCACGTCGGGGTCGACGGCGTGGACCACGTCGAGCGCCTCGCCGCGGTCGGCGAGGTCGGCTGCGCGGAACGAGACGTGGGAGGTCGGGTCGACTCCCGGACCGGGATGTTCGTAGTCAACGACGACGACCTCGTAGTCGCCCGCGAGTCGGTCGACGATCCAACGCCCGGAGGCGCCGCGACCGCCGGTGACGAGAACGGTTTCCATGCGTGCGGGTCGCCCGGGCGAGGGAAAAGCGCTACCGTCGCCGTCTCCGGCAGTCTTTAACCGACTGAGGGGTACAATACAGGTATGGAATGGAAGACGGATTGGGGATTACGTGGACGGATGGGGTTCACGATGTTCCTGCTCTTCGCCCTCTACGTCGTGTTCATCGGTGTCCTGATCGAGGTATTCAACGTCGAGATCATCTTCACCCTCGCGATGTTCGGCGCGTTCTCGTTCGCCCAGTACTTCTTCAGCGACAAGCTCGCCCTGCGGAGCATGGGCGCTCGCAAGGTGAGCCCCGAGGAGTATCCGGATCTGCACCGACGGGTCGAGCGCCTGAGCCAGCAGGCCGATCTCCCGAAGCCGACCGTCGCCGTCGCCGACACGCAGGTGCCGAACGCGTTCGCGACCGGCCGGAACAAGAAGAACGCGACCGTCGCCGTGACCACCGGCCTGCTCCGAGCGCTCGACGACGACGAGCTCGACGGCGTGCTCGCCCACGAGCTCGCGCACGTGAAGAACCGCGACGTGATGGTGATGACCATCGCGTCGTTCCTCTCGACGATCGCCTTCTTCATCGTGCGGTGGGGATGGCTGTTCAGCGGCGACAACCGGCAGGGCGCGCCCGTCATCGTCGCAATCGTCGTGTCGATCCTCGTCTGGATCGTCTCGTTCCTGCTCATTCGCGCGCTGTCGCGGTACCGCGAGTACTCGGCCGACCGTGGCGCGGCGCTCATCACGGGGAAGCCCGGCGCGCTCGCCTCGGCGCTGATGACGATCGACGGCCGGATGGACCGCGTACCCAAGGAGGACCTCCGCGAGGAGGCGGAGATGAACGCGTTCTTCATCATCCCGATCAAGGCGGGGTTCGTCGGCAAGATCGCCTCGACGCACCCCCCGACGGACGAGCCGGATCGAGCGGCTCCGCGACCTCGAACGGGAGATGGAGACGGCCTGAGCCGGAACCGTCGCGACGACCGCCCGCCGGACAGACCGCACCTCCCGAGTCCCTTTTTGCGAGCTGAAGGCGAAACACGCCGAAGCATCGCCCGCATCGACCCCCCGTCTCGTATTCGACTCCGTCGAACGAAGTCGATCGACGCGGTCGGCACCGGAGCCCGATCGATCACGGACGGAGTACCGGTGGTGAGCGCGGAAGCCGCGCGTTCCCCATTCGGCGTCGGTAACGCTGTCGTATCAGAAATACATACAGATATGGAATAATATAAGACTCATATAGAATCTCACATTGCACGCCGAGCGTCAGGGGGAGGACTTCGAGCAGACCGATGAGCAATACGAGACGATCCGCGAGATCCTTTTAAAACCACAGTCGTACGACGGTTTATAAGCTAAGATGTCGTTTTATCCGTGAATTATCACGATCGGAGAGTCACGGTCGGGTCACTCACAACTCGGTGTCCGGAGATGGATCGTCGAGTGACGGTCCGAGAGCGACCGAAACGGCCGAGCGAATATCAGTTAAAATATCAACTAGAAATCGAGAGTGTTCGAGAATTTTATATGAGTAGGTCGGAGCGGACAACGCCGGACAGAGAGTCCGAACCGCTCGGCAGGGATGACTCGCCGTCTGAACGACGATTCTCTCGGCCGATTCAAATAACAACAGTACTCGTGTTATTTGAATCGACGACACCGACTTCCCTTCGAGCCAGTGACGGCGTCTCTGTTCGATGTCGTCGAACGAACTGTCGGCGGCGGGGAGGGGTTCGATCGCTCGACGGCGTCAGGAGTGCGCGATGTTGAGTTCGAGTTCGTTGGCCGCCCCGAGCAGCAGGTCGGGGAGGTCGGATTCGAGCCGCTCCCCGTTCAGGCGGTGAGAGGGACCGGTCACGCTGATCCCGCCGATCACGTCGCCGTCCGGGCCGCAGATCGCGACGCCGACGGCGTGAGTCCCGCGGAGCGACTCCTCCCGGTTGAAGTAGTATCCCCGCTCCCGCCCCGCTTCGATTTCCGCGCGAAGCTCCTCCGGGTCGGTGATCGTGTGCTCCGTTACCGGATCGAACGACATGCGTTCGAACATATCGGACAGTTCCGGCTCCGGCAGCTCCGCGAGGATTGCTTTCCCGGCCGACGCCGCGTACAGGGGGATGCGGCTGCCGATGCCGGGGTCGGTGCGAACCGCCTGGTTGCCGACGGCCCGGGAGAGGTACACCACCTTTCCGTGTTCCTCGACGAAGAACTGCGCGCGCTCGCCGGTCACCTCGGCGATCTCCTCGACTTTCCGTCGCACGAGGTCGTACCCGCGGTAGCTGCTCCGAGCGGTGACCCCGACCTCGAGGAATCGGAGCCCGACGTGGTAGCCGTCGTCGCGGTGGACGACATAGCCGAGTTCCTCCAAGGTGTGGAGGTGCCGGTGGACCGTACTCTTCGCGTAATCGAGCTCGCTCGCCAGCTCCGCCAGGGACGCGCCGTCGTCGTCAACGAGGCGTTGCACGATGTCGAACATCGTCTCTGCGGTCCGAACCGTGTCGGCTCCGGTCCCGTTCTCGGCGTCGATCGATGGTTCGGTCATAGTCGATACTTGATGTCCTCGCATATAAGCGTTCGAGTATGTCGAACGGTTCTAAACCGGCGATCCGGCCTCGTCTGTCGTAACACGTAGGTTTAATTCGGGAGACCGTGTGCGGACAGGCGTGGTATCACTCTCGTCGATCGCGGGAGCCGACTCGGGGATCGTTCGGGAACGACCCTTCCAGTTGCTGCTGCTCATCAACGTGCTCCCGCCGCTCGGCACCGCTCTCCTGTCGCCGGTGCTCGGCTCGTTGGTCGAGCCGCTCGGCGCGTCGACGGCGAACATCGGCCTCATGATGTCGGCGTTCACCGCGCCCTCTATCTTCGTCATCCCGATCGCGGGCGTCATCTCCGATCGGTACGGGCGGCGGCCGGTGCTGATCTTCGGACTGTGCTGGTTCGGACTCACCGGCACCGCGATCGCGTTCGTCTCCACGTTCGGCGCAGCGCTCGCGTTGCGCGCGCTCCAGGGAATCGGGTTCGCCGCGCTCACGCCGATCATCATCACCAGCCTCGGCGACCTGTACGCGGGGACGAAGGAGGCGACCGCGCAGGGGCTCCGATTCACCGGCTCCGGGCTCTCGCAGACGGCGTTCCCGCTGGCCGCAGGCGTCCTCGTCGGGGTGGCGTGGCAGTACCCGTTCCTGCTGTACGCCGTCGCGTTCCCGATCGCGGCCGTCGTCTACGTCTACTTCGAGGAGCCACTCGACGAGGCGCCTGACGAGGAGTCCGAGGCAGGGATCCGAGAGCAGTTAGACGACATGCGGACGCTCGTCGCGCATCGCCGCGCGTGGGCGATGGTCGCCGCCCGCGGAACGGCGAACATCGCGTGGTTCGGCTTTCTCACTTACAATTCGATCCTCGTCGTCAACGTCCTCGGCTACACGCCGACGGAGGCGGGGATCCTCGCGGCGCTCGCGAGCCTCACGTACGCGCTCGCGGCGTCGCAGGCGGGCCGCATCGCCGACCTCTTCGACGACCGGCTCTACCCGCTCGTCGCGACGAACCTGTCGATGGGCGCCGGTCTCGCGCTCACTTTCCTCGCCCCGTCGCTCGCGGTCGCCGCCGTCGGCGTCGTGTTCATGGGAGCCGGGTTCGGGCTCGTGCTCTCCATCTACCGGAGCGTCATCACGACGCTCCCGCCCGCGGACCTGCGCGGCGGACTCGTCAGCCTCGGCGAGGGCAGCGGGCGCGCGGCGGCGACGGCNACNCCGGTTGTCATGGGTGTTGCCGTCGCGGTCGCGACCTCCGCACTCGGGTTCGAGACCGCGGTTCGCGCGGTGGGAGTGGGAACCGGTGTCGTCAGCGCCGGCGTCGGAATCGCCTGTCTCCTCCTGATGAGCACGTCGCCGCCGATCCGGATGGGCGAGTGAGTCGATAACGCGCCGTCCGCTCGACGCGGCTCGCCCGCGCCGGCTACCGCCACCCCGAGAACTTTGTCGGCCGGCCGCGTCGCGAGGATCATGTCCACCATCGATATCGCGGTACTCGATCACGATGCACACGGTATTCCGGCGGCCGACTACGCGGAGATACTCACCCGACGACTCCCCGACCGCGAAGTCCGTCTCGCCGCGACGCCCGACGAACACCGACGCTACCTGCGGGAGGCGACCGTCGTCGCCGGGAAGTATATCGACGCGGAGGAGGCGGCGACCGCCGAGAACCTGCGGCTGTTCGCGTGCAACGCCGCCGGCGTCGACCACCTCCCGCTGGACGCGCTCGCCGAGCGCGGCGTCGCGGTGACGAACGCGTCAGGCGTCCACGGCCCGAACATCGCCGAGCACGTGCTCGGTTGGGTGCTGACGTTCGCGCGGCGGCTCGACGAGGGGCGACGCCGACAGCGGCGCCGAGAGTGGCGCCGCTTCCAGTCGTTCACCGAACTCGCCGGCAGCACCGTCACCGTCGTCGGGCTCGGGTCCATCGGCGAGACGCTCGTCGAGCGGTTCGAGGGATTCGACGTCGACACGGTCGGCGTCCGCTACTCGCCGGAGAAGGGCGGGCCGACGGACGAGGTGGTCGGCTACGACGACCTCCCTGAGGTGTTGCCGGGGACGGACGTGCTCGTCCTCGCATGCCCGCTGACGGAGACGACGGAGGGATTGATCGGCGAGGGCGAACTCGACGCGCTGCCGACGGACGCGATCGTCGTCAACGCCGCGCGCGGCGGCGTGATCGACACGCCGGCGCTCGTGGACGCGCTGCGGTCGAACGCGCTCCACGGGGCCGCCCTCGACGTCACCGACCCGGAGCCGCTCCCGAGCGACCACGACCTGTGGGGGTTCGAGAACGTCTTCCTGACTCCCCACGTCGCGGGCCACACGCCGAAGTACTGGGAGCGGCGCGCGGACATTCTCGTCGAGAACCTTGAGCGGGTCGACGAGACCGGCGAGTACGACGGGCTGCGAAATCAGGTGGCCTGACAGAGCGGTCGAAAAGTGAAACGAGCCGTCGGTGCTACTGGTACGCCGGGATCCCGGTGAGGTCCTCACCGATGATCAGGGTGTGGATGTCGTGGGTGCCCTCGTAGGTGTACACCGTCTCCATGTTCGTCATGTGACGCATCGGCGAGTAGTCGGCGGTGATCCCGTTACCGCCGAGCATCTCGCGGGCGATCCGCGACTGGTCGCGGGCGGTGCGAACGTTGTTGCGCTTGGCCATCGAGACGTGTTGCGGCCGCATCTCGCCCGCCTCCTTGAGGTCGGCGAGCCGGTGGGCGAGCAGTTGCGCGAGCGTGATCTGCGTCGCCATCTCCGCGAGTTTCTGCTGTTGCATCTGGAAGCCGCCGATCGGCTTGCCGAACTGCTCGCGGTCGGTGGCGTACTCGCGGGCGACCTCGAAGCAGTCCATGGCGGCGCCGACCGCGCCCCACGCGATGCCGTAGCGGGCCTGGGTCAGACACGACAGCGGCCCCTTCATCCCTGTCACCTCGGGGAGGACGTTCTCGGCGGGGACGTGCACGTCCTGAAGGCTGATCTCGCCCGTGATCGACGCACGGAGGCTGAGCTTCTCGTCGATCTTGTTCGTCGTGACCCCGTCGCGGTCGGTCTCGACGAGGAACCCGCGAACCGGCGTCCCCTCCTCGGTGTGGTCTTTCGCCCAGACGACGGCGACGTCCGCGATCGGGGAGTTCGTGATCCACGTCTTCGAGCCGTTCAGCACGTAGTCGTCGCCGTCGGCCTCGGCGCGCGTCTCCATCGCGGAGGGGTTCGAGCCGTGCTCCGGCTCGGTGAGTCCGAAGCAGCCGACGGCCTCGCCGGTGCCGAGCTTCGGTAACCACTCCTCCTTCTGCGCGTCGCTGCCGAACGCGTGGATGGGGTACATCACCAGCGCCCCCTGCACGCTCGCCATCGAGCGGAGCCCGGAGTCGCACGCCTCCAGTTCGCGCATCAGCAGGCCGTAGGCCGTCTCGCTGACGCCCGGCAGGCCGTAGCCTTCGAGGTTCGGCGCGTAAAAGCCCATCTCGCCCATCTTCGGGATGAGATCCATGGGGAACGTGCCGTCGATCCAGTGTTGACCGATGTCCTCGACCTCGCCGTCGATGAACGACCGGGCAGAGTCGACGAGCATCCGCTCCTCCTCGGACAGGGTCGACTCCATGTCGAAGTAATCGAGCATACGATCGCTAGCGATCGCAGAGATAAATAACCATAGTCTCCGGCGGTCGGGACGCCGGGGTCGCGAGTCGGTGCGAGTTCCGGCGGCCCGGTCCGGGACCTCCGGCGGCCCGCCTCAGAACCCGTCGGTTCCCTCGAGCAGGTGCTCTTCGACGACGGCCTCGTCGAGTTCGATCCCGAGCCCGGGCGCCTCCGGCACCGCGATTCGACCGTCCTCGATCAGCGGCTCGTCGCGCACCAGCAGGTCGTCCCACCAGTCGACCTCCAGGGCGTGGTACTCCAAGAGGTCGAAGTTCGGGGTGGCCGCGCCGAGGTGGACGCAGGCCATCGTCCCCACCGGGCTGCAGACGTTGTGCGGGGACATCGGCATGTAGTTCTCCTCGGCGCGGTCGGCGATCCGCATCGTCTCCGTGAGCCCGCCGACCGTCGCCGGGTCGGGGGTGACGATGTCGACGCCGTGGTCGTAGATCAGGTCCGACAGCTCGAACACGCGGAACCGGTTCTCGCCGGTCGCGACAGGCGTCCGCGTCGCCTTCGTCACCTCCTTCTGGGCGTCCATGTTCTCCGGCGGGATCAGGTCCTCAAGCCACATCAGGTCGAACTCCTCTAGCTCGTGGGCGAGCCGCTTCGCACTCTCGACGGAGTAGTCCCAGTGGCAGTCGAAGGCGAGGTCGATGTCGTAGCCGATCTCCTCGCGGACGGCCGCGACGATCTCCTTCTTTTCCCGGATCGCGGCGTTGTTCAGGCGCCCGTTGTACGGGTCGTTCTCGTTGTCGGCCGGGAGGTCGAGGTCGAACTTTAGCGCCGAAAAGCCCATGTCGGTGACGCGGGCGGCCTCGGCGGCGTACGCCTCGGGAGAGTACGCCTCGGCCCCGGCGTAGGCGGTCGCGCCGTCCTCGACCGCGTACGCTTCGCCGGCGTGGCAGTCGCAGTAGAGCCGGACCTCGTCGCGGTACTTCGAGCCGAGCAGTTGGTAGACGGGGAGCCCGAGGATCTTCCCGGCGGCGTCCAACAGCGCGATTTCGATGCCGGACGCCGCGGTGACGACCTTCCCGGTCGTGCCGCCGTGACCCGACATCTCCTGGAAGATGTAGCGAACGAGCCGCTCGACGTCGAGCGGGTTCTCGCCGACGAGGAACCGGTTCGTGTACTCGACGAGTTCCGGGACGCCGCCGCCCCGGTACGCCTCGCCGATGCCGGTGACGCCGGCGTCCGTCTCCACTTTGATCAGGTTCCACTCGAAGTTCCCCTCGACGACGCAGGCGTCGAGGCTGGTGATCTGTACGTCTCGGTCCGGGTCGCGGGTGTCGATCTGGTCTGAGTAGTCTCTCATGTGTGTCTAAATTGTGTCTGTCGGGGATCAGTCGTCGGCGAATTTCGCGAGCGCGTCTTTATCGAGCGGGACGCCGTGACCGGGGCGGTCTGGTAGCTCGATACTGCCGTCGTTGCCCGGCTTCACCGGATCGGCGACGACGTCGTCGAACGCCTTCACGTCCATGTCGCGGTAGAAGTACTCCACCCAGAGGCCGTTCTCGATGGCGCCTAACAGCGACGCGTGGATGTTCCAGTTGTAGTGGGGCGCGATCTGCACGTCGTACGCCGACGCGTAGTGAGCGATCTTCAGCCACTCCGTGATCCCGCCGCAGACGGTGACGTCGGGCTGGAGGATCGTCGCCGCGCCGGAGTCGACGAGCCGCGCGAAGTTGTGTCGGGTCCCCTCCAGTTCGCCGGTGGCGACGGGGTAGTCGATCCCGTCGTTCACCTCGGCCATCGTGTCGACGCGGTCGATCATCACGGGCTCCTCGATGAAGTACGGGTCGTAGGGCTCGAACGCCCGACAGTTGCGGAGCGCCTCCGTGGAGGACCCCCAGACGCCGTTGGCATCAAGCAGGAGGGTGCGCTCGTCACCGATCTCGTCGCGCACCGCGGCGACGCGCTCGACCTCCTCGGCGGCCGACAGGCGACCGACCTTCATCTTCACGATGTCGTGGCCCTCGTCGAGGTACCGTCGCATCTCGCCGCGAAGCGCTTCGTGGCCCTTCTCGTCGCGGTAGTAGCCGCCGCTGGCGTACGACGGCACCGACTCCGAGTGGCCGCCGAGCAGCTTGTGGAGCGGCATCTCCGCGGCCTTCGCCTTCACGTCCCAGAGCGCGATGTCGACGGTCGAAATCGCGCGCAAGAAGAGGCCGGTGCGGCCGATCTGGACGTTGCCGTCGTACATCTTGTGCCACAATCGCTCGGTGTCGCGGGGGTCCTCACCGACGAGCAGCGGTTCGAGCATCGACTCGACCGCGTCGGCGATGAGGCCGGCTCCCTCGTACCCGAGCGAGTAGCCGACCCCCTCGTGGCCGGTGTCAGTCCTGACGTACGTGATCGCGTGATCCCGATAGGTGAGCGTCCGGTTGGAGAACGACACCGGCGACTCCAGCGGGAGCTTGATCGGAAATGACTCGACTTCGGTTATTTCCATGTGTGCAGCGGCGTCACACGGGTACAAGTAGACCCCTGTATCGGCAAGCCTCTCACCGGCTGTCGTCGCGACAGCATGCTTACAACTGGCAGTCTCACCCGCAGCTTTTGTACTGGCGCCGCGAGGGACCCCACATGGAGTTCCCCGACCGACGTGACGTCGACCACCTCATCGATCCGCAGCCGCTCCCGGAGTTCGCGCGGGTGCGGTACGAGCCGCGGACGGAGCGCCTCGACGACCCGGTCGCGGCGACCCGCGACGAACTCGACGCGCTCGACCTCGACGCCCTCCCCGAGGGCGCGACGGTGGCGGTCGGCGTCGGCAGCCGTGGGATCGACCGCATCGACGAAGTCGCGGCGGCGGTCGTCGCCCGGCTCGCCGAGCGCGGCTTCGACCCGGTCGTCGTGCCGGCGATGGGGAGCCACGGCGGCGCGACGCCCGAAGGGCAGCGCGAGGTGCTGGCGGCGCTCGGGGTCACCGAGGAGACCGTAGGCGCGCCGATCGACGCGCGAATGACGGCCAGAGCGTTAGCGACGGTGTCCGTCGGCGACGCGGAGACGCCCGTGTACTTCTCCGAGGCGGCGCTGGAAGCCGACACCGTGCTCGTGATAAACCGCGTGAAGGCCCACACCAACTTTACCGGGCCGATCGAGAGCGGGCTCGCGAAGATGACCGTCGTCGGCCTCGGCAAGCAGCGCGGCGCGAAGTCGTTCCACTCGACGGCGATCGCCGAGGGATACGTCGAGACGCTGACGGCAGCTCTCGACGTCATCGAGCGCGAGACACCGCTGATCGGCGGGATCGCGCTGGTCGAGAACTTCGAGGAGGAGATCGGCCACCTAGAGGCGGTGCCCGCCGGCTCGTTCCTCGACCGCGAGCCGGAGCTACTGGAGCGCGCGTACGAGGAGATGCCGACGCTCCCGGTCGACGACATCGATCTGCTGGTCATCGACGAGATCGGTAAGGAGATTTCGGGCGCCGGGATGGACACGAACGTCATCGGCCGCTACCGCGTCCTCAACGCGCCCGATCCCGAAACGCCGGCCATCGACCTCATCTACGTCCGGGGACTGACAGAGGCGACGAAGGGGAACGGAAACGGGATCGGGCTCGCCGACCTCACCCGGCAGGCCGCGGTCGATCAGCTCGACATGAAGAAGACGTACGCGAACGCGCTCACCAGCGGGTCGCTCTCGAAGTCGAAGCTCCCCGTCGTGGCGCCCGACGACGAGTTCGCGCTCCGGACCGGGGCGGCGGCGCTCGGCGGCTACGACTCCGAGACGGTTCGGATCGTCTGGATCCGGAACACGGAGGACCTCGGCGAGCTTCGCGTCTCCGATGCCGTCGTCGACGACCTCCCCGAAGCGGCGCGGGTAGTGGGACGCGAGACGGTGGCGTTCGACGACGGAACGGCGCGCTTCGAGGCGGCGACGGACGACGATCCGGACGCGTAGCGGTCCGACACGGCTCGGGCGCGTAGCGGTCCAATTTCCGCCCGGCGCGGGCGCCGCGCAGTCGGGGGGTCGCGTCTCCAGTGCGAGATCAGTTGCCTTGCCTATAGGGAAACGTTTTCACGGACCACTCGGAATGAGTGAGACATGGACCTACAGATCGACGGGAACGCGGCCCTCGTCACGGCATCGTCCAGCGGACTCGGAAAGGCATCGGCGAAAGCGCTGGCCCGCGAGGGCGTCAACGTCGTCATTAACGGCCGCGACGAGGAGCGGCTGGCGGCCGCCAAGGAGGAGATCGAGGCGGTCGCGACCGGCGAGGTCGTCGCACAGCCCGCCGACCTGACCGACGCGGACGAGGTCGCGGCGCTCGTGGAAGCGACCGTCGACGAGTTCGGCACGATCGACCACCTCGTGACGAGCGCGGGCGGACCGCCCTCGGGCGCGTTCCTCGACACCGACGACGAGGACTGGCAGCACGCCTTCGACCTGCTCGTGATGAGCGTCGTCCGGCTGGCGCGGGAGGCGTATCCGCACCTCAAGGAGGGCGACGGCGGCACCATCGTCAACATCACCTCCCGCAGCGTGAAGGAGGCCATCGACAGCCTCGTGCTGTCGAACTCCGTCCGGATGGGCGTCATCGGGCTGGAGAAGACCCTCTCGAAGGAGTTCGCTCCGGAGATCCGCGCGAACGCCGTCCTGCCGGGCCCCCACGAGACGAGCCGGATCCGTGACCTCGTCGAGGCCGCCGTCGAGCGCGGCGACTACGACTCCTACGAGGAAGGGCTCGACGACTGGGCGCAGAACCCGCTCGGCCGCATCGGTGACCCGATGGAGCTCGGCAACACCGTCGCGTTCCTCTCGTCGCCGAAGTCGGGGTACATCAACGGCACCGCACTCCCGATCGACGGCGGCTCGACCGGAGCGAACCTATGAAGCCGGTCGCGTTCGACGACGCCGAGACGTACGAGCCCGAGGACGGCTGGCGGCGCGTGTCGATGGCGGGCAGCGACCAGTTCTCCTTCGAGTGGTTCGAGAAGCCGCCGGGCCACAGCTCGCCGATGCACGACCACGAGAACGAGCAGGTGTGCCTCTGCTTAGAGGGCGAGCTCACGGTCGCCACCGAGGACGACTCGGTCACGCTCCAGAAGAACGATTCCGTCCTCTTAGAGTCCAACGAGACCCATAGAGTGGAAAACACCGGCGACGAGCTCGCGGTCGGGCTCGACGTGTTCGCGCCCGGGCGCTCGTTCGACTTCTGGACGGACCGCGAAGAGTGAGCGAACGATGAAGTACCTCGCACGCACGGCGACCGGCGACCCGCTGCTCGGCGACGACGAGGGGTACGTCCCCCTCGGCGCCGTCGAACCCGATCTGGGGAGCGTCCGGGAAGCACTCCCGCGCGCCGCCGCAGGCACGCTCGGCGATGTCGCCGACGCGACCGCCGACCCCGTCCCGGCGGCCGACATCTCGTTCGGCGCGCCGCTCGAATCGTTCGGGAAGCTCTGGGGAATCGGACTGAACTACGCGGAACACGCCGGAGACCTCGACGAGCAGCGCCCGGACGAGCCGGCGAGCTTCATGAAGCCGTCGTCGGTGCTGACGGGACCGAGCGGGCCGATCCGTCTGCCGCCGGAGTCACAGAGCGAGCGGGTGACCGCCGAGGCGGAGCTGGCCGTCGTGATGGGGCGCACGTGCCGGAACGTCGAAGAAGCCGCGTTCGAGGACGTGGTGGCCGGCTTCCTCCCCGTCATCGACATGACCGCCGAGGACGTTCTCCAGCGGAATCCCCGGTTCCTCACGCGGTCGAAGAGCTACGACACCTTCCTCGTACCCGGTGCCGCGCTCGCGGTCCCGGAGGAGCCGCTCGACCTCGACGCCCTCTCCGTGCAGACGGAGGTCAACGGCGAGATCGAGGCCGAAAACGAGATCCGGAACATGCTGTTTCCCCCGTCGGAGATCGTCTCGTTCCACTCCGACGTGATGACGCTGGAGCCCGGCGACCTGTTCAGCACGGGGACGCCCGGCGCCGCGCACATCGAGCCCGGCGACGAGGTGCGGGCGGTCGTCGAGTCGATCGGGACCGTCGAGGCGCCGGTCACGCGATAAGGGATCGACAGCCCCACCGGCAGGCACATTTATTACCCGCTGTTCAGTTAGGGTCTCGCATGTACCGCGTACTGCTCCCCGTCGGCGGGGACGTCGAGCACGTATTGTCCGCAGCCGACGCCGTAATATCGCTACCGAACGCCACGACCGAGGTCGAAGCAGAGATACTCAACGTCTACGAGGGGTTCGAGGCCAGCGGCGAGGGCGGTCGAGTCGACTCCGAGGACGTGTGGAACGAGGAGAACTACCCCGACAGCGTCGGCGTCGTCGAGGACCGGCTCACGGAGGCCGGCGTCTCCGTGTCTAAGCGGCGCGAGCACGGCGACCCGGCGGAAACGATCATCAGCGTCGCCGAGGAACTCGATGTCGACAACATCACCATGAGCGGGCGGCGACGGAGTCCAACCGGGAAGATGCTGTTCGGGAGCACGACCCAGTCGGTGTTGCTCGCGGCCGACCGGCCGGTGACGGTGATCCTCGACGATTAAATTGCGGTCGGAGCCCGTGAGATGGCTCGATCGGCATAGTATAGAATATCCGTCACAATCGGAAAACGTGTGAGGCGGCCGTCACGACAAGGAATATTCTCTGCGTTTAAACCGGAATAAACAGATACATTGTTAACGGTAGGCCGATTGGTCACGGTTGAGCATGACAGACGACTCAGTCAATCGACGGAAGTTCCTGTACGGTACCGGCGCGGTCGGCATCACCGGACTCGCTGGCTGTAGCGGCGGCGGCGACGGCGGCGACGGATCGGACGGCTCCGATGGTTCTGATGGATCGGATGGGTCGGACGGCTCCGACGGCGGCAGCGGGGATCTCTCGCTGCGCGTCGGGACGTCGGCCGGTGGGACGCAGGACGTTGGGCTCGCCGTCGAGCGCGCGGTGAGCCAGGAGAGCGACACCCTGAGCTACTCGACGATCGAGAGTCCGGGCTACGTCGGAACGATCCGCCGGATGGCCAACAACCAGTTCAACGCCGGCATCACCGACAACAACTCGCTGTCGAAGGCGATCGACGGCACCGGCGCGTTCGAGGAACAGGGCGTCGATCGCATCCCGCAGTACGGCTTCTACGCGTTCCCGTACAGCATCTACATCATCGCCCGCGACGGCACGGGGATCGAGACGTTCGACGACCTCGCCGGGAAGAACGTCTACCCCGCTGAGCCGGGGTACTCGACCCGCGCGACGACGCTCGACGTCTGGTCGCAGGAGCCGACGGCGGACATCTACGACCAGATGAACATCCAGAACATGGGTGTCGACTCCGCGCCCGGCGCGATGGAGGAGGGCAACATCGACGCCTGCATCGCGTACGGCACGCCCGGCGTGCGGTACACCGGCTTCGTCCAAGAGATCGCCTCCCGCATCGACATCCACTACGTCGAGCCGACGGACGCGCTCCGTCAGTCCGCCGAGTCGTACCCGGGTGCCGGGAGCGGCACGACGAGCTACGCCGACTGGCCCATCGCCGACGCCGACATCGGCACGGACGAGCTGTTCCACTGGAACCTCGAAGTGAACTACACGTTCAACCCCGAGGCGAACCCGGATGCCGTCTACGAGCTGTGCCGCGTCGTCGACGAGCACAACGACACGGTCAACGAGGGCGAAGCCCAGTTCAACGACTTCGAGTCCACCGAGGACATGCTCGGTTCGGCCCGTGAGAACATCCCGGTCCACCGCGGTGCCGTGCAGTACTACAAGGACAACGACGCGTGGGACGACAACCTGACCGAAGGCGACAGCGCCTGATCGCCCGGTAACCCGCTTTCCTCCCCGCTCTTCGGGACGTTCCGATCAGTAATTTAAAATCATCGAATGCGTAACCGACAACCCAGACACCAACCATGATACGACAAAACACGCCCGGGCGGACGAACATCCAATCTAACGTACGCTGGCGCCAATGAGCACAGAAACGGCCGCGACGGAACACGAATCCGGACTGCTGCGGGGGCTCGACGTGACCGTCACGGCGGCGGCGCTGCTGTTCTGGGCCGGCGTCCTCGGTTGGGCACACACGCAGGCGATCTCGCAGGTGCGGTTCGCCACCGCGTTCGTGGGCGGCATCCTGACCGTGTACGCGCTCAACGAGACGCGGCTCGCCATCTCGGACGGCGACTGGATCGACGGCGCCGTGTTGATCGCCTCGTCGGTGGCGCTGATGACCGCGTCGGCGTTCTTCGCGATCAACTTCCAGGACGTGTATCTCCAACGGCAGGGGTACGCGCTCGAACACGAGTACATGCTCGCGCGCCTCGTCATCATCTCGCTGATGTACCTCACGTGGCGCGAGTTCGGGAACGTATTCCTCGGACTCATCTTCGCCGTGTTCGGGTACGCGATGTACGGGAACCTCGTCCCGGGCGTGTTGGGTCACGCGGGAATGCAACAGGCGACGCTGCTGCAGGCGACGGTCACCGACCTGTACGGGTTTTACGGGAGCCTCACGCAGATCACGGCCTCGTGGATCGCACCGTTCCTGCTGTACGCCGGCCTGCTGTTCGCGTACGGCGCGTTCGACCTCATCCTGCGGGTCGCCATCGTGGCGGGGAAGTACATCGAGTCGGGAATCGCCCAGACCGCCGTGCTCTCCTCAGCGATCATCGGCTCGATCAACGGCTCGTACACCGCCAACGCGGCGATGACGGGCTCGTTCACCATCCCGACGATGCAGGAAGCCGGGATGAAAGGCCACCGCGCGGCTGGCATCGAAGCCGTCGCCTCGACCTCCGGACAGGTGCTCCCGCCCGTGATGGGGGCGTCCGCGTTCGTGATGGCGTCGTACCTCGGTGTTCCGTACCTCGACATCGTCGTCGCCGGCCTCGTACCGGCCGCGATCTTGGTCGTGTCCATCTCTGTCGCCGTCCACTACCTCGCCATCTCCGACACCAGTAGCCAGGAGATGGAGTTCTCCGAGTTCTTCGACGAAGAGCTCTCGACGGAAAAGAAGGTGTTCGAGGCGCTCCGCTTCGGCATCCCGTTCGCGCTACTCATCTACCTCCTCGGGATCGCCCAGTACACGGTGATGACGTCCGCGCTGTACACGGTAGTCGCGATGATGATCACCGGCGTACTCATGCCGCCGCTCCAGCGGATCGTGGACAACTCCGGGATCGGACCGGGAGGAGAGTTCGTCACGCAGGTGAAAAACACCGTCCACGGGATCCGGCGTGGTGCCGTCATCCTGGCACCGATCGCGATCATCCTGGTCGTCATCAGCGGCGTCGTGAATCTGTTCAGCACGACCGGCATCCCGGCGAAACTCGCACTGCTGCTCATCAGCATCTCGGGCGGCGTGCTGCTGTTCGCGGTGCTGCTCGGGATGGCCGTCGCCATCCTGATGGGCGTCGGCATGCCGACGGTCGCTGCGTACGTCATCGTGGCCATCCTGATCGTGCCGACCTTCGTCTCCGACTTCGGCGTCGAACCCATCACGGCCCACTACACGATGTTCTACGCGGCTATCCTCGCGGGGATCACGCCACCCGTGGCGACCGCAGCAGTGATAGCGGCGGGGATTGCGGAGGCGAACTTCTGGCGGACCTGTGGCGCTGCGATTCGGATCGCGGCGCCGCTTTTCGTCCTCCCGGTTGCGTTCGTCTACAACCCCGGTCTGATCTCGATGGATCCCGGACTCACCACGCTGTACGTCGGGCTGCTCGTGCTGCTCGGCGCGGTGGCGATCATCTACGGGCTGAACTACCCGTTCAAGATGCGCCCCGGGCGGAAGATCGGCACGCGCGCCCTGCTCGCGACGCTCGGTATCCTCATCATGGCGTACCCGAGCAACGTCGCGAAGATTGCGGGGATCGCCGTCTTCGCCGCCGTCTTCATCGCTGAGAAGGTGATGATCCGCGGTCTCTCACTGCCGTTCAGCAAGGGGGCAAGCCAATGAGCGACGACAGCTCTCCCGAGTCGATCGCAGAAGAGTCCATGCAGCAGGCGGGCGGCCTCGGCGAAATCGTGCCAGAACCGCTGCTGCCGGTGTGGAACCAGATCGAGAAAGTCCAAGCGTTCCGCCGGACGCACGGCGAGAAGTACGTCAGCGTTCTCGAGCTGCTCACCGCGCTCACGCTCACCGTCGGCTACGTCTGGTGGCTACTCCTCTTCCTCGAAGTGCTGTGAGGCCGTAGTCGGCATCGGACCGCCGTTTCTTTTTAAACCGCAGCGAGCGACTCGCCGAAGCTTGTCACTCGAACCACTCCGCCGCACGCTTGATGTCCTGCGGGATGTGATACTCTCGCTCGGAGACATCGTCGAGGTACGAGCGCAGCTCGGGCGCATACTCAGGATGCGCACAGCGCTCGACGACCAGCTCGGCGCGCTCGACCGGCGACAGTCCGCGCACGTCGGCGACGCCCTGCTCGGTGACGAAGATGTCGACGTCGTGTTCGGTGTGATCGACGTGGAAGGTCTGCGGGACGATCCGCGAGACTGCACCGTCGTTCAGCGTGGAGGGGAGCGCACAGACGGTGACGAGCGCGTTCCGGTTGTAGTCGGCCGAGCCGCCGACGCCGTTTATCATGCGCTCGCCATGGACGTGTGTGGAGTTGACGTTGCCGTAGATGTCGACCTCAATGGCGCTGTTGACGCCGACGACGCCGAATTGGTTGATAAGGCTGGGGTGGTTGGAGATATCGGCCGGCCGGAGCACCACGTCCTCGGCGTACCGCTCGACATCATCGAAGAGTCGCTGTTGCCCTTCGTCGGTAAGCGCGAGCGACGTGGCGCTGGCGGACTCCAGCCGTCCGGCATCGAGCATGTCGAAGAGCCCGTCTTGGATGAGCTCGCCGAAGTACACCACGTCGCGGCCGCCGAAGTCCATCTCCTTCAGCTCGCCCATCAGGGCGTTACCGAGCGATCCGACGCCGAACTGGAGGTGGATCGCGTCGTCGAACACCGGGGATCGGTCCATCTCGCGGCGGAGGAACGACCCGAGGTTGGCGGCGATGGCGAGGTCGTCGTCGGTCGGGTCGCGGAACGTGTACGTCGAATCGGCGAGATCCGTCTCGACGACGCCCGCGAGCTTCTCGGAGTCGAACTCGACGTGCGGGGTGCCGATGCGCTCGCCGGGGTCCGACAGCGGGATCGGCCCGCGGTTCGGGGGCGCATCGGGCCGGTACACGTCGTGGAGCGTCTGGAGTTCGAGCGGCTGGTGGCGGTTCAGCTCCACGAACAGCGTGTCGGCGGCCTCGACGAACGCGGGGACCTGCCCGAGCGACGTGGAGGGAATGAACCAGTCCTCGCCGACGGCGACTGCCTCGACGACGGCGACATCGGGATCGACGAGCCCTCCGTACTGGACCTCGTCGCCGATCGAGGAGGCGTTTCGGTCGCTGAAGGCGATCTCGCGGGTGTCGGTCTTCTCGCGGGCGACCCGCGAGGATTGGTAGGAAAAGCGCCGCTCGACCTGACCGGAGCCGACGAGCTCGACGTCGATCTTATCGCCGACCTTCCCACTGGCGACGAGGGTGAGCGACAGATCGCGGGGCGACGACGCCAGCGCGAGCGGGATCGCCTTCGGGTAGCCGACGCTGCCGAAGCCGCTCGTGAGCACCGTCGCTCCGGGATCGATCGCAGCGGCCGCCGACTCCGCGTCGACGATCGGCACGTCGTCGTGGAGACGGCTCTCGACGGGGCCGGGACTGGGACCGGGACTCATTGCGGTCCTCGGTCCGGCCGGCAGGAGCGTTCGCGAGTCGTGGTGCGATCTCGGGCGGCGAGAGGCACGCGGCCGCCGCGCGTCGGGGAGGACGTATGAGGTGACATGGTTGTGATGACGGAGCGAGTCGCACAGCGGAAGCGCGGGCGCTCCCCCGACTCGGCCCCGCGAGTGGTGGTCAAACCCTCGGACGGTCGGGACTTAAACCATGAGATTCGGCGGGGCGACCGGGAGGGAGTGGGACGGACGTGGCGGCGCTTACACCTTTGCCGCGAGCCGCTCCGCGATGTGGTCGCCGAACGGCAGCGAGGAGGTGAGCCCGGGGGAGACGGCGTTGAGGATGTGAACGGCGTCCTCGCGCTCGACGAACAGCGGGTCCTTGACCAGTTCGCCGTCCTCGCTGACGAGTTGGGCGCGGATCCCCGCGTAGCTCTTCTGGAGGTCCTCGGCGCGCACCTCGGGCACCAGCTTCTGGGAGGCGGCCGCGAACTTCTCCTTGCGGTAGGACTTGTTCAGCTCCGACCACGCGACTGCGAGCATCAGCGGCGAGGCGAGCAGCCGCTGGAACCCGCCGTAGGTGAGCGTCTCCAGCAGCTCTCGTGGGTTCACGTCCGTGTTGTCGTACGCCTCGCGGCCGAACGCGAGGACGGCGTTCGGGCCGACGATGACCTTCCCGTCGGTGCGGCGCGTGTAGTGGACGCCGAGGAACGGCAGTTCGGGATTCGGCGTCGGATAGATCATCGTTTCACAGAGTTCGGCGCGCTCGGGGCGCACCTCGTAGTACTCCCCCCGGAACGGGACCACCTGATACTCCTCGCCGACGCCGACCTGGTGGGCCAAGGTGTCGGCGTGGAGCCCCGCGGCGTTGACGAGATACGAGACCTCGAACCGACCGTTGCTCGTGTCGAGTCGGTACCCCTCGGCCGCCGCCTCGATCTGCGAGACCTCGTATCCCGTGTACACCGTGACACCCGCCTCTCGAACCTCTCTCGCGAGCGCGTAGACGTATTGCTCGGCGTCGACGGAGGCGGCCTCCGGAGCGTGGAGGGCGGCCTGCCCCTCCGCGTGAGGTTCGTGTTGACGGATCGCCTTGCGGGAGTCGAGCAGCTCGTAGGCGACGCCGTTGGCCTCGGCCTGCTCGGCGAGATCGTCGAGCCGCGCCTCCTCCTCGTCGTCCGTTGCCACGACGAGGACGCCGAGTTCCTCGCAGGGAACGTCGTGCTCCTCGCAGTACGCCTTCATCCGGGCGGTGCCCTCGGTGGCGAACCGCGCCTTCTTCGAGTCCGGCGGGTAGTTGAACCCCGGGTGGAGCACGCCGGAGTTCCGGCCGCTCTGGTGGGACGCGAGGTGGTGTTCTTTCTCCAAGACGGCGACGTCGAGGTCGGTGCGCTCGGTGAGGTGTTTGGCGACCGACAACCCGACGCAGCCGCCGCCGACGATGGCGACGTCGTGACGCATCATTGCTCGTCCATCGGATCCGAGGGTGGGGGCTTATAGGTGCTGTTCGGCGCAGACCGGCTGTGCCGCGGTCGGACCCCACGGCAACGCCTATGTCACTGCTCGACGGTGGTTGGGACGAATGACCGACACGGACGACGGGAGCGGTCGCCGAAACAAGGTGGCCCGCCTCGTCGACGAGTACGATCTAAGCGGCGTCAGCGACGAACTGGAGGCGCGGTGGACGGCGACCGGCGACGACCACTGGAGCCTGCGCGACCTCGCGGCGACATTCAACCGCGAGCTGATCGAGGCGCGGCTCGACGAGGTGGACGTGCGGCTGTCGGAACGAGAGATCGACGCAGTGGCGCGGTCGCTGACGGGCGACGAGGTGAGCGCGGCCGACCGGACGCAGCTCCATCGGCGGCTCGAACGCGACGGGGTCGACGTCGATGCGCTTGATCGCGACGTGGTCACCTACCAAGCCGTCCGCAGCTACCTCCGGGACCACCGCGGCGTCGAATACGAACGCGAGAGCGGCGATCGGACGACCACCGCCACCAAGGCGATCCAGAAGCTTCGCGGGCGGCTGGTCTCGGTGACCGAGACGAAACTGGAGGGACTCCGAAACACTGCGAACCTCACGCTCGGGGAGTTCCGCGTGACGATCGACGTACGGGTGCTCTGTACGGAGTGCGACTCGCGGTACGGCGTCGCAGAGCTGCTCTCGTCGGGCGGATGTGACTGCCCGGAGACGAGCGACGCGAAGGCGGATTCCGAGCCGGGAGAGTAAGGTCACGCGGGCCGTGCCGGTGTCGAGGGCATCAATATGACGTGATAAATATGTTTTTTGAGTCATGACTGATTCTATATAGTTCTAGCGAAGAGACGGACATCGATCGCATCAGCGGCGAGAACACCCTCAGATCACACAGAGACGGCTTATAAAGAAGATCGGTACAACAAGACACAGACAGCGATCGAAATAAAAATCCATTCATCAAATACCGGAAAATACTATGTAAGCGGGTTTGGCGGGTGTTTATATCATTTTCGACGAAACTCGATGCGATCCGGAGCGACGCAGAACTACATGCCCTACAGAATATATTTGAATTTGATATAAATAGACTCCTCCGGCCAACCGAGCACGCCGACGTTCCTACGCCGCGCGGTCGTCGGCGCCGTCGACCAGCTCTTCTGCGACCGTCTCGGGCCCCATTAGGGCCGGGTCGATCGCGAGGTCGGCGACACCGGCGACGAACTCCGGCAGCGACCGCTCCGCGTACGTCACCGCGAGCACGTCCGGATTCAGTTCCTTGGCGATCGGGATGCCGGTCGCCTCCTCCACGTCCGTGAGGACGAAGTAGGCGGCCTCGGCGATCCCGACCTCGGAGAGCGCGTCGGCGGTGACGAGCCCCTCGATCCGGCGGATTTCGACGCCGAGCGCTTCGAGTTCCTCGCCGAGCCCGTGCTCGTCGGGGCCGGCGACGACGGCGATAGGCTGGTCTGTCATCACTCGTACTCGATCGTCGCGGGCGGTTTATGCGTCACGTCGTAGACGACGCGCGCCACGTTCTCGTTCTCACCGGTGATCCGGCTCTGGATCCGCTGGAGCGTGCTCCAGTCGAGCTCCTGAGCACGCGCGGTCATCCCGTCGCGGCTCTCGACCGAGCGCACGGCGACGACCCAACCGTGGACGCGGTTGTCGCCCTTGACGCCGGTCGCTTTGCCGAGGACGGCGGCGAACGCCTGCCACGGGTCGTACTCTTCCAGTTCCTCTTCGACGACGTGGGTCGCCTCGCGGGCGACCGCGGCCTTCTCCGGGGTGACCTCGCCGACGATCCGGACGGCGAGTCCGGGGCCGGGGAACGGCATCCGCTCGGAGATGACCTCCTCTAAGCCGAGCGCGCGGGCGACCTCGCGGACCTCGTCCTTGTAGAGGTCCCGGACGGGTTCGACGATCCCCTCGAAGTCGACGATATCGGGAAGGCCACCGACGTTGTGATGCGATTTGATGTTCCCTTCCGACTCGATGCGGTCGGGGTAGATCGTCCCCTGTANGNGGTTAGTCGGCGCCGACGTCGTTGGCGACCGTCTCGAACTCGTCGATGAACCCCTCGCCGATGACGTGGCGCTTCTCCTCGGGGTCGGTGACGCCCGCGAGGCGGTCGAAGAAGCGCTCCTGCGCCTCGATCACCCGCAGCGACTCCATGAAGGAGAACGTCTCGCGGATCTCTTCCGTCTCGCCTTTCCGCATCAGCCCCGTGTCGACGTACACCGGGGTGAGCTGATCGCCGACCGCCTCGTACGCGAGCGTCGCCGCCACCGAGGAGTCGACGCCTCCGGATAAGGCGATCACGGCGTTCGCGTCGCCGATCGCCTCCCGGATCTCCGCTTTCGCCTCCGCGATGAATTCCTCCGTCTCGACCATCTATAGCCTCACGTCCGCGTTCCGTTCGGTTGTGTCCGTCGATCCCAGCGCCGCCTCGACGAGGGCGACGAACGGCGGGCTCGCGCGGTCCGGCCGCGAGCGGAACTCGGGGTGCGCCTGCGTGCCGAGGAAGAACGGGTGGTCCGCGCGTTCGAGGATCTCCATCCGGTTGTCGGCGCGGCCCGAGAAGGTGAGCCCACCGGCCTCTAGCCGGTCGATATACTCGGGGTTCACCTCGTAGCGGTGGCGGTGGCGTTCGGTACACGAGTCGGCGTCGTACACCCGCGCCGCGAGCGTGCCGGGCTCGATATCGGTCTTGTGGGCGCCGAGCCGCATCGTCCCGCCCATGTCTTCCGTCTCGTACTGGTCGGGAAGGAGATCGATGACAGGGTGTGGGGTGTCCGGGTCGATCTCGGCTGAGTGCGCGCCCTCCAGCCCGAGCACGTTGCGCGCGTGCTCGACGACCGCCATCTGGAAGCCCAAGCAGAGCCCGAGGAAGGGCACGTCGTTCTCGCGGGCGTACCGAATCGCCTCGATCTTCCCGTCCGTTCCGCGGGAGCCGAACCCGCCGGGGACGACGACGGCGTCGGCCGACGCGAGCCGCTCCTCGTGGCGATCCGTGGTCTCGTCGGCGTCGACCCACAGCACGTTCACCTCCGTCTCGGTGTGGATTCCGGCGTGTTTCAGCGCCTCGTGAATCGACATGTACGCGTCCTCTAAGGCGTATTTTCCGACGAGCGCTACGTCGATCTCCTTGTCGCGGTCACGGGTGACCAGCTCGCGCCACTCGGTCGACCGCTCCGCCTTCGGGAGCGCCTCGTCAGCGAGTCCGAGCCGCTCCATCACGTACTCGTCTAACCCCTCGTCTTCGACCATCAGCGGGACGTGGTAGATGTCCTTGACGTCGGGGTTCGAGAAGACGGCGTCCGTCGGCACGTCACAGAACAGGGCGATTTTCTCTTTCGTCTCCGGGTCCAGCCGGTCCTCGGAGCGCCCGACCAGAATGTCGGGCTGGAGCCCGATCGAGCGCAGCTCCTTCACCGAGTGCTGGGTCGGCTTCGTCTTCTGCTCGCCGTTCTTCGAGTAGGGGACGAGCGTGACGTGGGTAAAGAGGATATCCTCGTCGTCCTCCTCGTGGGCGAACTGGCGGAGGGCTTCGAGGAAGGGCATCGACTCGATGTCGCCGACCGTCCCACCGATCTCGATCAGACAGACGTCGGAGCCCTCGGCGGCCTCCCGGATGCGCCGCTTGATGTCGTCGGTGACGTGCGGGATGATCTGGACGGTCTTGCCGAGGTAGTCGCCGGCGCGCTCGCGCTCGATGACGTGCTGGTAGGTCTTCCCCGTGGTGACGTTGTGGTCGAACGTCATGTCGGTGCCGAGGAAGCGCTCGTAGTTGCCCAAGTCGAGGTCGACCTCGCCGCCGTCCTTGAGGACGTACACCTCGCCGTGTTCGTACGGGTTCATCGTTCCGGCGTCGACGTTGAGATAGGGGTCCACCTTGACGGCGGTGACGTCGAAGCCCGCGTTCGCGAGAAGACGCCCGGTGCTGGCGGCGGTGATGCCCTTACCCAGTCCGGACATCACCCCGCCTGTGACGAACACGAACTTCCGACCCAGCGACGGGTCGTACCCTGTGTCGGGATCCGTTGGCATATCGACCGTCCGTCAGGGGTCGGCAAAACCGTTTCGGACCCTCCGTTTCGGGTGGACGTTCGTGATGTTTCGACGGCGACGCGCTCGGTACCGGAGCGACGGCGCCGGTGGCCAGCGCCGTCGGCGGGGTCGTGTACCTTGTTGTCACCGGCGCGGTGCTGCTGTGGGCGGGTCCCGAGCAGGGTTCGGTCGCCGCCGTCGGCGCGATCGGATCCGCAGTCGGCGTCGAACTGGCGGTCGTCGCGTTCGCCGGGCTCGCGCTGGGTCGATCGCTTATAAATGGTCGCTGACTATGGAACGGCGGTGAACACCGCCAAAGCCCCAACCGCGAGGGCGACGCCGCACAACACCGCACCTCTCACCTCCCCAGCCTCGTCGGTGCGGCGCTTATAAGCGCCGCACCGACTCCCTCGCACGCGCTCCTCGCGGGCCGATGGCCCGCTCGGAGGCGCGCGCCACCGCGTTAGATGGTGTAGCTCAGCAATCGAGGTGAGATATCGCTACCATCGATCACAGTTATAAATAGCCGACACTCGGTGAGTTCGAGTGAAGTTTTGCGAGGGAAGAGCGCTCCGAGAGCGTCTTCCGCATCACGGGGGTGTGCCCCGACGATGCGAGGGGAGGGATTTGAACCACGGTCGCGCCAGAGGCGCTCCCTGATTCAAATCCTCCCCCCTGGTGTGCATTCGCGCGTTGTGGACGCGCTCATGCGAGGGGAGGGATTTGAACCCACGGACCTCTACAGGAGCGGATCTTGAGTCCGCCGCCGTTTCCGGGCTTGGCTACCCTCGCACGCGGCCGAGAGTTCGGCGCCGCACCCCTTTATCCCGTCGGTTCCGCGCCGACGAGCCGCGCCTCGAAGCCGCCGTCGGCCGACTCGCCGATCTCCAGCGTCCAGCCGTGCGCGGCCGCGACGCGCTCGACGATGGCGAGCCCGATTCCCGTCCCGCCGTCGTTCGAGACGCCGAACTCGGTCACATCGCCGTGCTCGCTGCGCTCGTCGGCGGCGAGTCCCGGCCCGTCGTCAGCGACGTAGATCCCGCGGTCGTCGACGCCGACCCGAACCGCGGGCGCGTCGCCGGCGTGGTCGAACGCGTTCCCGAGCAGGTTCCCGATCGCCCGCCGGAGCAGGTCGCGGTCCGCCGCGATCGGACCGACCTCCTCGACGACGAGCGTCGCGTCAGCCGGCGGATCGCCGAAGTCACCGGACTCCCAGCAGTCGGTCGCGAGCGCGTCGAGGTCGATCGGAGCGAGATCGACCTCGATCACCGCGGGCTCTCTGGCCATCACGAGCGCCTCGTCGATCAGCGTCTCGATCCGGTCGAGCGCGTCATCTGCGGGGTCGAGACGGTCGAGGTCCCCGGTATCACGGGCCACATCCAGATACCCGCGCGCGACGGCGAGGGGGTTCTTGAGGTCGTGCGAGAGGAACCCGGAAAGGCGTTCGAGTCGCTCGTTGAGCCGTGCGAGTTCGTTTTCTCGCTCGACGCGCTCTGTCACGTCGCGGATCACACCGACGAGGCCGACCACCTCGGTGGGACCTTCCGAACCGCCGGCGGCCTCTTCGGTCAGCGGCGTGAGCCGCGTCTCGGTCGTGACCGTCGACCCGTCGCTGAGCGTCGTCGTCAACTGAACGCGCTCGTCGTCGGACTCGCCCGCGAGCACGCGCTCCGTGGCGACGCGGAAGCGCTCGCCGGTCGCTTCGTCCCAGTACCCCTCGGCGACGATACGCTCCGGGTGTTTCCCGTGGAGCACCTCGTCGGAGAACCCCGTCACCTCCCGGAGCCGGTCGTTGACGAACACGCGGTTCCGGTCCGCGTCGAGGACGTACGCGCCGTCGCCGAGCGCGGCGACGATCGACTCGGCGTATCCCGATCCGGATCCCTCGTCGCGGTTCATATGTTGCCTTCGAGCCCCGGCGTGACGTGTTTTGCGGGTCGCGTGTCACGGACCGTCACTCGTAGCGACATCTCTCGCAGCAGCGTCACTCGCAGCGGCCACCCTCACAACGCGATCATCCCGACGCCGACGACGGCGAGGAGGGCAGCGACGAGTCGGATGCGAAAGTAGCGCTCGCCGAGGACGATCCCACCGAGCACGACGGCGATGATCGCCTGCGTGTTGATCACCGGGGAGGCGACGCTCGCGGGCAGCGCCGCGAACGCGACCGTGGTCAGGTGCTCACCGAGCGCGACGAGGGCACCGCCAGCGAGGAACTTCGGCGCGTCACGGCGCGTCACGCTCGGCGGATTCCGGATCGCGCTCGGGAGCAACACGAGCCCGGCGCCCGCGAGCAGTAGCGGCACCCACAGCGTCCCCGGGATCGCGAGCTCCTGAAGCCCCACCCGCTTCCCGAGGTCGGCGACCGCGTAACACGCCGCGCTCACTAACGCGAGCTGGGCCGGCCGTGAGTGGACCGCACTCGCGATCGGGGCGAGCAGGTCCCCCGGCTCGTAGTTCGCGACGTACACGGCCGCCGTGGCGACGACGACCCCGGCCACCTGCACCGGCGCGAGCACCTCGCCGAGCAGCAGCACCTCCATCGGCAGCACGAACATCGGGACGACCTTGTTGATCGGAGTCACGTACGAGACGTCGCCGTCCTCGATCGCCCGGAGAAACAGCACGAACGCGGCCGCCGTCGCCGTCGCGGTTCCGGCAACGACGGCGACGGCAGCGGGGTCCACGCCGGCCACCGCCCGGAGAACTCCCCCCGTCCCGTCGACAGCGAGGTCGGTCGTCGCGACGGTGACCGGGAGGAACCACGCGATCGCCGAGGCGTTGATCAGCACCGTGAGCCCGGCGGGCGGATATCCCGAGAAGAAGCGCTTGAGCACGAGGATGTACGTCCCCCAGACGACCGCGGCGCCGATCGCGGAGAGGAGGCCGGCGTCCATTGCCCGACTCGACGCTTGGCGGGGGAAAGAACCGTTCGATCCGGTGGGGGGTCGAATTCCGCGAAACGGTTAGGTCGCTGCGGACGCGACGCGTCTCCATGGACGAGCACACCCGCGATCCCGGCGTCGCCCCGCCGCTCGGGAACCCGACCGGGTGGCACGCGGCTGGCGAGGGCGGCGCAGACGAGGGCGGCGCGGGCGACGGCGGCGCGGACGGTGGTGACCCGGACGCCGACGCGCGACTCGCCGGCGGCCACTGGGAGCACGCTACCCTCCGGCGGGCGACCGAGCACGGCGTCCGGCTGTTCAACGCCGGGGCGTACCACGAGTCGCACGACTGCTTCGAGGACGAGTGGTACAACTACGGCAGCGGCACCGCCGAGAGCGCCTTCCTTCACGGGATGGTGCAGGTCGCGGCGGGCGCGTACAAGCGCGTCGACTTCGAGAACGACGACGGGATGCGGTCGCTGTTCGAGACCGCACTGGAGTACCTCCGCGGGATCCCGGGCGACTTCTACGGCGTCGACCTCGACGAGGTCCGGGCGACGCTCCGGGCCGCGCTCGACGACCCGACCGCGATCGACGGGTGGAAGATTACCATCGACGGCGCCCGCCCGGAGGCGTACCCGGCCGACTACGAGTACGCGGAGCGGCTCGACGAGGGGCACTGAGTCGGCGAGAGGAACTGCGTCGAGAGGGATCTAAGCCCCGCCCGCGATCCGAACATCACTTATCAGCGGGCCTCTTCTCGGAGGTATGGACGTACACGATCTGGGCGAGGGGGAGCCGGAGGTCGCGGTCGTCGGCGCGATCCACGGCGACGAGCCCTGCGGCGCCCGCGCGGTCCGACGGCTCCTCGACGCCGACCTCGACCTCGAGCGCCCCGTGCGGCTGATCGTCGCCAACGAGGCGGCGCTCGACGCCGGGGTCCGCTACCTCGATGCCGACCTGAACCGGTCGTTCCCCGGCGACCCGGACGCGGAGTCACACGAAGCGCGACTCGCCGACGAACTGCTCGACGCGCTCGACGGCTGTTCGACGCTCGCGATCCACTCGACGCAGTCGTACGCCGAACCCTTCGCCGTCGTCGATTCGATGGATGAGGTTGCCCGCGCGGTCGCCCCGCACCTCCCGGTCGACGTGGTGATCCAGACCGACGCGTTCACCGAGGGGCGACTCATCGAACACCCGCACACCCTCGAAGTGGAGGCCGGTCTGCAGGGCTCCGACGGCGCCGCCGACAACGCCTACTGGCTCGCGCGGGCGTTCCTGGCTGCGACTGGCGTCGTTCCGGCGCCCGGCGCCGAGGACGTAGTCGACGCCGGCGGACGCGAGGACGTGGAGGTGTTCCGGCTCCGCGACCGGATCCCCCAAGCCGGACGCCGAGGCGTACGAGGTGTTCGCGCGCAACTTCGAGCGCGTCGAGGTCGGCGAGGCCTTCGCGGCCGCCGACGACGAGCAGCTCCGCGCCGACGAGCCCTTCTACCCCGTGTTGCTGTCGCCGTACGGCTACCGCGACCAGTTCGGCTACGTCGCGGACCGCGTCGGGACGATCGAGTGAGGGGCCGAGTCGTCCCCGTTACTCGACCAGTTCGATCTCGTCGTCCCCGTTCGGCACCACGCAGATGAACGCTCCCGGCTCCTCGCTCTCGTTCCGGTACCAGTGCTCGACGCCCGCCGGAATCAGGAGGGCGTCACCGGGCTCGACAGCGTGCTCTTCCTCGCCGATACCGACGACGTACTCGCCCGCGAGCACGTACTGCTCGTGTTCGACCGCGTTCGTGTGACGCGGGACCGCGGCGCCGGCCGCGAGCTCGAACCGCCGCATCGCGAAGTTCGGGGCGCCGTCCGACTCGTCGAGGAGGACGCCCTTCCGGAGCCCCTCGGCGGCGTCGACCGCTTCGTAGCTGATCTCGCCGCTGCGCTTCACGACAGGAGCCGGCTCGCCAGCCGCCGGCACGTCGTCAGTGGTGTTGCTCATACCCGCCGATCGGCGGCTAGCGGCTTATAAACGACGGCGTCCGGTCGCGGGTCCGTCGCCGCCCTGCTGCTTCCCCGCTGTCGCCCAGACGTTTAACCACCCACCCGCCCAACTCGCGGGTATGCGTGGAATCAAGATCGGGACGGTGCTGGGGATCCCGGTCAGGCTCAACTGGACGTTTCTGATCGTACTGCCGCTTTTCGCCTACCTCATCGGCTCGCAGGTCGGGATGATCGCCGAGGTGATGAACGAGGCGTTCAGCGCCGGCATCGACCCCGCCGCGCTCGGTGCGGGGCTCACGCCGTGGGCACTCGGGTTGGCGGCCGCACTCGGGCTGTTCGGCGGCGTCCTCCTCCACGAGTTCGGCCACTCGATCGTCGCCATGCGGTACGGGTACGAGATCGAGTCGATCACCCTGTGGCTGCTCGGCGGGATCGCCAGCTTCACCGAGTTCCCCGAGGACTGGAAACACGAGTTCTGGATCGCGATCGCGGGACCGGTCGTCAGCGTCGCGGTCGGGCTCGTCTGTTACGGCGTGTTCGTGCTCGCGCCGCTCGGCTCGAACGCCGTGTTGTTCGTCTTCGGCTACCTCGCGCTGTTGAACATCGTGCTCGCGGTGTTCAACATGCTTCCCGCCTTCCCGATGGACGGCGGGCGCGTCCTTCGGGCGCTCCTCGCGCGGAACCAGCCGCACGCGCAGGCGACCCAGCGCGCAGCCGCGATCGGGAAGGTGTTCGCCTTCTTCATGGGACTGATCGGACTGTTCACCTTCCAGCTCCTGCTGATCGTGTTGGCCTTCTTCATCTACATCGCCGCCTCCGGCGAGGCCCAGCAGACGACGCTGAAGGCCGCCTTCGAGGACGTCACCGTCGCCGACGTGATGACCCGCCGCGAGGACCTCCACACCGTCACCGGAGACACCTCTGTCGCGGATCTGATGAGCCGGATGTTCGAGGAGCGCCACACCGGCTACCCCGTGCTCCACGGCGGCAACCTCGTCGGGATGGTGACCTTAGAGGACGCCCGATCGGTCCGGGATGTCGAGCGGGACGCCTACCAGGTCGCAGACGTGATGGAGACCGAAGTGGTCGGCGTCGGTCCCGAGGCCGACGCGATGACCGCGCTCCAGACGATGCAGGAGAACGGCGTCGGCCGGCTCCCGGTCGTCGATCGGAGCGACGAGCTGGTCGGACTCATCTCCCGTTCGGACCTGATGACCGCGTTCAACATCATCCAGACGGGTGGCACTCCGAGCCTCATCAGCGGACGCCGACAGGGGGCCGAAGGCGGCCCCGGCGTGTTCTGAGAGCGTCCGTCGCGTTTTAAACCAGTAACAGTTCGCGGAACTCACTCACCCTCGGCGCTCGCGAAGAACGCCACGTCACCAGCGATGACGGCGCTCGCGATCACCGCCGCCCCGACGAGCACCGCGACGACGAGCGTCGTCAGCATCACGCCGAGGGTGGTCCCACCGACGGCGACGCCGACGAACGCGCCGACGGACCCGCCCACGCCGCCCGCGATGATCGCGAGCGTCTTCGCTTCGCTCATAGGTGTCGCTTTCCAGATAGGCCCAATAAACGTTCGCGTCGGGTTCTCTCGGGTGATAACGGGTCGTCACGGCCGGCCGTGTCGCGCCTGACCCGCGACCGCCTCAACGAGGGTACTGCCGACCGAGATCAATATCCGTCCCGTCGCTGTCCGTGTCATCATCCTTCTCTTCGCCCCCGTTACCGCCCGGGCTCACGCTCCCGGTGCGGTAGCCCGCCATGTCGAGGGTGACGTACTCGAACCCGACATCGGTGAGGTGTTCGTGGACCGCGTCGGCGAACGCCGGGTCAAGCGCGCGCTCAAGTTCGTCGGGCGCGATCTCGACGCGCGCGAGCCCGTCGTGGTCGCGGACGCGAAACCCTTCGAATCCCCACTCGCGGAGCACCCGCTCGGCCTTCTCGACGCGGGTCAGCCGCTCCTCGGTCACCTCCAGTCCGGTCGGGATCCGCGAGGAGAGACACGCCATCGAGGGCTTGTCGGCGACCGACAGATCGTACGCCTCGGCGATTTCGCGGACCTCGTCTTTCGTAATCTCGGCGTCCAAAAGCGGCGAGAACACGTCCAGCTCCTCGACTGCACGCAGGCCGGGACGGTGGCCCTCGCCGGGGTCGTCGGCGTTCGTCCCGTCGCAAACAGTGCCGATACCGAGATCTTGGGCCGTTTCGTACATCTGCCCGAGCCGCATCGTTCGGCAGTGGTAACAGCGGTCGCCGTCGTTGGCGACGAAGTTCGGATCGTCGAGTTCGGAGAAGGTGACCGTCTCGTGGCGGATTCCGATCTCGCCGGCGACTCGCTCGGCGTCGTCGAGCTCCGCGGCCGGCAGCGTCTCGCTCCGTGCGGTGCACGCGACCGCGTCGTCGCCGAGCGCGTCGCACGCGAGCGCCGCGACGACCGAGGAGTCGACGCCGCCGGAAAAGGCGACGAGAACATCGTCGCGCTCGGCGAGCGCGTCGCGGGCAGTCGCCGCTTTCGCCGCCGTCTCCGGGGCGAGATCGCTCCCGTCGGCGGCGAGGGTGTGGTGGCTCATGCCCTTGGGTTCGCGGTCGCCGGGAAAAAGCGCATCGTCCGCGGCGAGACGGTCGAGTGCGGGCGAGAGAGTCGGGCTCACGGATCGGGACCCCCTATCCTTTTGCGCGTTGCCGCGATACTCGGAGTGAATGGAGTTGGAGGCGATCCCCGGCGTCGGCGCGAAGACGGCCGCGGCGTTGCACGAGCTCGACGACCCGGTCGCGACCGTCGAGTCCGGCGACGTCGCCGCGATCGCCCGCGCGCCCGGTGTCAACGAGGCGCGCGCGGCCCGCATCGCTCGCGGAGCGATCCGTCGCCGACACGACGACGACGGGCGCGTGCTGGCGACCGACCGCGCCCGCGAGGTGTACCGCTCGGCGATCGACCTGCTGCGCGAGCGCACCGTCACCGACTACGCCGCCAAGCGGCTGGAGACGTTCTACCCGAGCGNATCGACCTCGCGGATCGCGGAGGCGCAGGCGTTCGTCGAGGGGGCGATGGAGCGCGAGCCCGATCCCGCCGTCCACGAGGCGCTCGCCGGGGTCAAACCCCTGATCGACCCGCCGACGGTTCGAGTGCGCGACCGCTGTCTCGCGACGGCCGACGCCGAGGCGCTCGCCCGCGCCGAGTCGGCGGTGCCGGAGCTGTCGGTCGAGACCGTCGAGAACGCCCGTGACATCTCGGAACTCGCGCGGTCGTACGCGACCGTGATCGTCTTAGACGAATCGTTCGCCGGACTCGACGTCGAGGGTGACGTACACGTCCGCCCGGATGCGTTGGACAAGCCCGCGGAGACCGTCCCCGAGCGTCTGCTCGCCTTCTTCGCGGCGAACCGCGAGCGACTGGAAGCGGCCGCGGCGGTCCACGAGACGGCGAACCTCTCCCCCGCGGCCGACCTCGACCGCCTCCGCGACGCCCTCGCGCGGCTCGACGACGACGGGACGGTCGTCGGCGACGGGGAGCTCGAACGACTGACCGCCGCCGTCGACGACCTCGATGCCGCGGTGTCGACGGCGGAGTCAGTGGCCGACGACCGGCTCAGAGAGGCGATCCGCGAGCGCGACGTGACCATCGAGGGGACCGACTTCCTCTCGCTGGTCGAGCAGGGCGCCCGGGTCGACTCGCTCTTAGACCGCGAGCTGGCCGACGAGTACGACGCGGCGATGGCCCGCGCTCGCGAGCACCTCGCGGACGCGCTCCGCTTGGAGCCCGAGGAGGCGGAACTCGCCGACCGGGTGTTCGGCGACGACCCCTCTTTCCCGGTCGAGCACGATGAGAGCGCGGTCTCGCGGCTCCGCACCGAGCTTGCGGCGGCGCGCGACCGCCGGGCTGCCCGCCTGAAGGCGGAACTCGCGAGCGACCTCGGCGACCTGCGGGAGCCCGTGGAGGAACTCGTCCGGGACGCCCTCGAACTCGACGTGGAACTGGCGATCGCGCGATTCGCGCGCGACTTCGACTGCGTCATGCCCGAGGTGGTTGATTCGGACGGGGACGGCTCTCCCGGACCCTCCGGCTTTCGGATTGTGGGCGGCCGCTCCTCACTTCTCGACGTTGATTTCGAGAACGTGGAGCCGATCGACTACGCGGTGTCGGGCGCGACGCTCCTCTCGGGAGTCAACTCCGGCGGGAAGACCTCGACCCTCGATCTCGTGGCGCTCGTCGTCGTCCTCGCGCAGATGGGGATGCCCGTCCCCGCCGAGTCCGCCACCGTCGAGCGCTTCGAGGAGATCCACTACTACGCCAAATCGCAGGGAACCCTCGACGCGGGCGCGTTCGAGGCGACCCTGCGGGACTTCGGCGACCTCGTCGAGGGCGCGGACGGGCGGCTCGTCTTGGTCGACGAGCTTGAGTCGATCACGGAGCCGGGCGCCTCCGCGAAGATCATCGCGGGCATCCTCGAAGCGCTCGACGAGCAGGACGCCACCGCCGTCTTCGTCTCCCACCTGGCCCGCGAGATCCGGGACGCGGCCGACTTCGAAGTCGCCGTCGACGGAATCGAGGCCGCCGGGCTCGTCGACGGCGAGCTACGGGTGAATCGCTCACCGCGGAAGGGTCACCTCGCGCGGTCGACCCCGGAGCTCATCGTCGAGAAGCTCGCGGGCGACCGCGACACCGACTTCTACGGGGACTTACTGGAGAAGTTCTGAGCCGGGAGCATTCCCGCCCGGTGGCTCGTTCGGCCTCAGTCGTCGTTGAGCTCGGCTGTGACCGTGATCTCGACGTCGAGCGGTGCGGGGAGCCGGGACACCTCGACGCACGTCCTGGCCGGGTACGGCTCCGAGAGAAACGACCGGTACGCCTCGTTCACCGCGTCGTAGTCGTCCATGTCGGTGATATAGACGGTCGCCGTCACGATCGCGTTCGCGGTCGTACCGGCCGCCTTCAGTACCGTGGCGACGTTCGCGAGCGTCTGTGTCGTCTGTTCGGCCACCGACTCCGGGGCCTCGCCGGTGTCGGGATCCACACCCGTCTTCCCCGAGACGTGGACCGTGTCACCAGAGACGATCCCCTGCGAGTACGGCCCGAGGGCCTCCGGCACGTCGTCGGTCGTGATCTCTTGCATCGGTCTGAGCGACGGCGCGTCACGGCATCAAGATGCGGGTCGCGAGGGGACCCGTCGGTCGGGTTCCTGCCCTGGCTGCAGCGATCCGCCGAGAACGCTCAGATCAACACCGCCCGGGCCAGTCCGAGGAAGACGACGAAGCCCAACACGTCGGTCGCGGTCGTGATGAAGATGGTCGCTGAGGTCGCCGGATCGTACCCGAGCTTGTCGAGGATGAGGGGTGTGAGGGCGCCGAAGAACCCCGCGATGACGAGGTTCGCGACCATCGAGACGCCGATAACGGCGCCGAGGAGGATCCCGAACGCGCCGTACGAGAAGGCGGTCGCGATGACCGCGACGAGCGCCCCGGTGATGAGTCCGTTCGCCGCGCCGGCGATCGCCTCGTTCGCGATGACGCGTTTCCCGGTCGACAGCGACACCTGTCCGAGCGAGATGCCCCGGACGGTGACCGCCATCGACTGCGTGCCCGCGTTCCCCCCCATCCCGGCCACGACCGGCATGTAGGCGGCGAGGATGGCGACGGCAGCGATCGTCGACTCGAACAGTCCGACGACCGCCGCAGCCATGAACGCGGTGGCGAGGTTGAGGATGAGCCACTTGTACCGCCGTCGGATCTTCACGACGGCCCCGTCGAGGACGCTCTCCTCTTCGGCGACGCCCGTGAACTCATAGAGCGTCTCCCCGGCGGCTTCGTCGATCAGTTGCAGGAGGTCTCTCGCGTGAATCACACCGAGGATGTCGCCGTCCTCGTCGAGCACCGCGACGGTCCGCTCGCTGTTCTGACGGAACACCGCGAGCACCTCCTCGTCGGCGCGGTCGTACCGGACCGACGGCGTCTCCCGGAGGTGGTCCGTGATCCGTTCGGTCTCCGGGTCCGCCACCGAGAGCGCCGTGCCGGGAAGCTCGCCGAGGAACTCCTCGCGGTCGGTGACGAAGATGGTCGGGACGCGCCCCGTTCGCTCCTCGAAGCGGCGGACGCGCTCGGCCACCTCGTCGAACCCCCGGCTTCGGTCGACGGTGACGTAATCGAGGTTCATCAGCCCGGCCGCGCTCTCGGGATCGAACGACAGCAGGAAGTCGATCTTCTCGCGCCGCTCGGCGTCGAGGGTTCCGAGCACCGCTTCGCGGGTTTCCGCGTTGGCGTACCCGAGCACGTCGGTCACCTCGTCCGGGTCGAGCCGGTCGGTGAACCGCTCCAGCTGCGACCGGCTCATGTCCGCGACGAGCGCCTCCCGGGCGGGCTCCGAGAGCCCGAAGAACACGTCGCGCCGCTCGTCTCGCGGCAACTCCGCGAACGGTACCGACGGCTCCGACGACATCGAGATGGTCTCCCCCACGTCCTCCGCCTGAATAGCCATACGCGCAACGGACGGACCGTCCGGTGAATTACTTTCCCCTGCTCGGTATCGTTCGCTTTTAAAACTGAACGCGAGGCCGCAGAACCCGAGGCCTCAGTCGTCGTCCGCGACCGCGGGCTTCCGCCGGTCGTCGCGCGGTCCCGCGATGTCGACAGCCGGGAGCATGTCCCGCAGGTATCGCCCGGTGTGGGAGTCCTCCTCGCGAGCCACGTCCTCCGGAGTCCCGTTCGCGACCAGTTCGCCGCCGCCGTCGCCGCCCTCGGGGCCCAGATCGATCACGCGGTCGGCGTTTTTCACTAAGTCCAGTTCGTGTTCGATGACGACGACCGTGTTGCCGGCGTCGACGAGCCGGTGGAGCACGTCGATCAGCTTGCGCTCGTCCTCCTTGTGAAGCCCCGTTGTCGGCTCGTCGAGCAGGTAGAGGGTGTCGCCCGTCGCCTTCTTCCCCAGTTCCTCGGCGAGCTTCACGCGCTGGGCCTCGCCGCCGGAGAGCGTGGTAGAGGGCTGACCCAGCTCCATGTAGCCGAGCCCCACGTCTTTTAAGAGCTTCAGGCGGCGCTGGAGCCCCTGGTGGCTCTCGAAGAAGTCGTACGCCTCGTCGACGCTCATGTCGAGCACGTCCGAGATGGTCGCGTCCTTGTACGTGACTTCGAGCGTCTCGTCGTTGTAGCGCGCGCCGCCGCACTCCTCACAGGGGACGTACACGTCCGAGAGGAAGTTCATCTCGATTTTTACCGTTCCCTGACCGCCGCACTCCTCGCAGCGTCCGCCCTTCACGTTGAAGGAGAACCGGCCCTTCTCGTAGCCGCGACGCTTGGAGAGCTTGGTCTCTGCGAACAGCTCACGGACGTAGTCGAACACGTCGGTGTACGTCGCGGGGTTCGAACGCGGCGTCCGACCGATCGGTGACTGGTCGATGAGCCGCACCGTCTCGATTTGGTCCATTCCGTCGATCGCGTCGTGCTCGCCGGGGTCGACCGAGGTGTTGTCGTTCATCTCGCGGACGATTCCCTTATAAAGAACGTCGTGGATCAGCGTCGACTTCCCGGATCCGGAGACGCCGGTGACGGTCGTCAAGGTGCCGAGCGGGAGCGACACGTCGAGATTTTTGAGGTTGTGCTGGCGGGCGCCTCGGACCGTCAACTCGCCGTCCGGGTCGCGACGCTCCTCGGGTACCGGAATATCCTTGCGTCCGGAGAGGTAGTCGGCGGTGATCGAGTCGTCGGCCGCGACGATGTCGTCGAAGTCGCCCTGTGCGACCACTTCGCCGCCGCGCTTGCCGGGACCCGGCCCCATGTCGATGATTTCGTCGGCGCGGCGCATCGTCTCCTCGTCGTGCTCGACGACGACGAGGGTGTTGCCGAGGTCGCGGAGCCCCGCCAAGGTGTTCAGCAGGCGGTCGTTGTCGCGCTGGTGGAGCCCGATCGACGGCTCGTCGAGGACGTAGAGCACGCCGACGAGCCCGGAGCCGACCTGCGTCGCGAGCCGGATGCGCTGGCTCTCACCGCCCGAGAGCGTCGAGGCCTCGCGGTCGAGCGTGATGTACTCCAAGCCGACCTCCTCCATGAAGCCGAGCCGCGAGCGGATCTCTTTGAAGATTTCCGTCGCGATCGTCGTCTCGCGCTCGTTCAGCGCACCTTCCATCCCCTCGAAGTGCTCGCGCGCCTCGGCGATCGACATCTCGTTCACCTCGGTGATCGCGGTGTCCGCCACGAGGACGTGTCGCGACTGCTCTTTGAGCCGGGTTCCCTCGCACTCGGGGCAGGTCGTCACGGCCATGTACTCCTCGATGTGGTCGCGGGCGCGCTCGGAGTCGGTCTCGACGTGGCGGCGCTCCAAGTTCGGGATGACGCCCTCGAAGCGCTCGGTCTTCTCGCGGGTGCCGTTTTTCGTGGTCCACTCGAAGTGAACCAGATCGTCGGTGCCGTAGAGGAACTGCCGCTGAATCGTCTCGTCCAGCTCCTCGAAGGGGGTCGAAAGCGAGACGCCGAAGTGGTCGGCGACGTTGTCGAGCTGGCGGGAGTAGTAGGTGCGGTCGTAGCTCCACGGTTCGAAGACGTGTTTCAGGGGCTTCGAGGAGTCGTCGATCACGAGCCCCTCGTCGACTTCCTTCGTCGAGCCGATCCCTTCACACTCCGGACAGGCACCGTACGGGCTGTTGAAGGAGAACGAGCGCGTCTCGATCGCAGAGAACTGCACGTCGGAGTTGGGGTTGCCGAGCTCCTCGGAGAACTCGACGACGAGCCGGTCGTCGCCGTCGGCGTCCTCGGCCAGCGATCCGGTCGAACGCGCGTTCGAGGCGAAGGGCACGTCCGCGGGCGGGTCCGGGACGATCAGCTTGAGGGCGCCGTCTGCTTCTTCTAAGGCGGTCTCCACAGAGTCTGTGATCCGCGAGCGGGCGTCGGGGGAGACGGTCACCCGGTCGACGATCACGTCGATCGTGTGGTCGTAGTTCTGGTCGAGTTCGGGGTCGTCCAAAGTCAGATCGATCGGTTCACCGTCGACCTCGACGCGGGCGTACCCGTCGCTTACAAGCTCCTCGAACAGGTCCTCGAACGCGCCCTTCTGGTCGCGGATGACCGGCGCGGCGATCTTCGCGCGGGTCCCCTCGGGCAGTTCGAGGATCTGGTTCACCATGTCCTGTGCGGACTGTTCGCCGACCTCCTCGCCGGTGACGGGGTCGTACTGGGTCCCGATCCGGGCGTACAGCAGTCGGAGGTAGTCGTGCAGTTCGGTGACAGTCCCTACGGTCGATCGGGGGTTGTTCGCGGCGTTCTTCTGGTCGATGGAGATCGCGGGCGAGAGCCCCTCGACCGACTCCACCTGCGGTTTGTCCATCTGTCCGAGGAAGTTGCGGGCGTACGCCGACAGCGACTCAATGTACCGGCGCTGTCCCTCGGCGTAGACGGTGTCGAACGCGAGCGACGACTTACCCGACCCGGAGAGCCCGGTGACGACGGTGAACTCTTCGCGCGGGATCCGGACGTCGAGGTCCTTGAGGTTGTGCTCCTCGGCGCCGCGGACCTCGATGTAGTCCTTGCTCATCTTGTCCGCTCATAACGTACGAGCGCGGGAATACCCGTCGGTCTCGGCGGTCTGACGCGCTATCAGTGATGTAAGTGGATGGCAAGCGGGCCAAGAATGGACGAGGTGCGGTGACCCTCTCAGCGCCCGACGAACTCCGAGGGCGGCGAGAGGTCCCGCCGGCCGCCGAGCGTGACGAGGAACAGGACGCCGATGCCGACGCCGTACGCCGCCATCAGCGGGAGCGTCGCGAGGAACATCGTGATCACGTCGGCAGGGGTGAACACCGCCGCGAACAGCATGATCCCGACGGTGACCTCGCGCCAGCGGTTCCGGAAGACATCGTACGGGATCCCGGCGTTGTTCAGCAGGATCATCGCGATCGGGATGTCCGCGAGGAAGCCGATCCCGACGGTGGTGTAGACGACGAGCCAGAGGAAGTCGCTCACCTGATAGGTGATGATCATGTTCGCCAGCTCGGCGTCGGTGACGAGCCACCCGATGATACCGGGTGCGATGTAGGCGTACCCGAGCGCGAAGCCGCCGAGCAGCCCGCCGAGCAGCGCGCCCGCCCAGAGATACACCTTGTAGATCCGCCCGGCGACGAAGCCACGCTCGCGGAGGGCGGGCCACGCGTAGTAGAGCGCGACCGGGAACACGGCCACGATCCCGAGCAGCACCGAGAACTTCACCATGAAGATCAGCGCCTCGACCGGGTGGAGCGTGATGATGTTGATCCCGCCCTCGATCTCGGCCGGAACGCGCGACTCCAAGTCGTTGCGCACCGTCGCGAGTCCGCCGAGGTACAGCCACGTGAACACGGCCGCCATCACACCGCCGAAGACGGCGACGAGCCGGAACGACCGTGACCGCAACGAGTCGAAGATGAACTTGAGGTCCTTGTAGTAGCCGCCGATGTCGTCTTCGGCCTCCTCTTCGTCGCCGTCAGTGAGCTCGGAGAGGAACGTGGAGCTGGCTCGGGACGTGCGGTCCTGAACGGTTCCCATCAGGCCGTCGTCGCCGCCGGAGCCGCCCGAGCCGCCAGAGCCGCCCGAGCCGCCGGAACGACCCGCCCCGTCTCCGCTCCCCGTCGCAGAGCCGTCCGCTCCATCGTCGCCGTCGCCCTCGCCGTGTACCGCGTCGAACCGGTCGAGGATCGCCTGCGCCTTCTCAGGGTCGTCGTCGTCGATCGCGGCCTGCGCGAGCGCGAGCGACTCTTCCTCGTCCATCTCCGCGAAGGCGTTGTCCGGGGCGGCACGGACGCCGGCCGCGTCGAGTTCGCCCACGTCGATGGCGGCCGGGTCGCCGTACTGGTAGCCCGCGCTCGTCGTGTCGAGGTCGGCGAACACGGCCCACAGCGTCGCGACAGCGACGAATGCGAGCGCCCATCCGGCGGCGTAGATCGCGGTCGCAGTCGCTGGGTTGACGCCGAGACTCGCACCGGGTTCGAGGAAGCGCCAGTCGCTGTTGGCGAGTCGGAGGAGATCGTTGAAGCCGGTCCGTCCGCCGTACTCGTAGAAGGCGTACACGAGCCCGCTGCCGAGGACGGCCGCGCCGCCCACGATGTTCCAGTGGTTGCGGGCCGCGCCGAGCACGTCGATGCGGTCGGAGCTCCGCTGGGCCGTGACGACGAGCTTCGCGAGGTAGAGGCTGAATCCGTACAGGACGATGAGCGGGAATGCCCACATCAGCTGGGTGAACGGGTCCGGCGGGGAGAACACGGCGCCGAAGACGAAGATGGCGACGACCGCGTAGCGCCACTTGTCGCGGAACGTCTCGTACTGGACGATGCCCGAGTAGGAGAGCCCGGTGATGAGAAGCGGCATCTGTCCGGCAAGTCCGAACGAAAGCGAGAGGAAGACGATGAACTCCGTCCACATCACGATCCCGTAGGTGGGCTGGAGCCCGGCCTCCAGCCCGAAGCCGGCCAGGAAGGAGAACATGATCGGGAAGAAGGCGTAGACCCCGTAGGCGACGCCGACCACGAACAGGCCGACACCGAGGAGCCCCATTCCCGCGAGCTTCCAGCGCGCAACCGGTGACTGCGGCCATGCCCCGCGAGCGCGAAGCTCGTCGCGGGCGACGTAGATGAAGGGCGGAATTGCGAAGATCACACCGACGATTAGCCCGATCTTCGCCTGCAGGAGGATCACCTCGAACGGGGTGGTGGCGATTACGTCGGCCTCAGCGGCGACCTCGGGCGACATGTTCGACTGTGTAATGTTGTAGAGGGAGTCCCAGATGAACACGCGGAGCGCCCAGAACGTCGCGAGAAAGCCCAACAGGAAGACGACGAACACCTTCTGAAGGTCCTTCTGGATCGACCGGAGGAACGCCTTCGCCGACTCGCGTCCTTCCGCGAGCGACTGCTGGGTATCCTCGTCGAGGGCACTCGCCATACGGGCCCTGAGGCCCGTCGCCGTTATCAACCTTTTCGACCGCGTTCGCATCCGCGCACCGGGGCGCCGCTCGTCGCCATCCGAAAAGGCCTATAGTCACCCGGTTGCGTAGAAGAAGTGAATGGACGACTCGGACCGGTCGCGTGACGAGCCCTCAGCCCCCGAGGACGACTCGGTCGACGGCGACGGGACGGTCGACAGCGCCGATGCTACATCGGACGAAGCGGTCGGAATGCCCGGCGGTACGTCCGAGAATCGCCGATCCGCTGGCGACGAGAACGGTGACGACACCGGACCGGAATCCGTCGAGCCGGAGGTGTCTCCTGAAGTCACGTCGGAGATCGGCGCGGACGCGGGCGACGCCGACAATTCGGACTCGTCGACCGTCGAGGATGCGCCGACCGTTGAGGACGGCGGCGTCGCGAGCGAAAGGACCGCGATCGAAGGGACCGCCGAAAGCGACGAGGAGTTCGCGGGCCTCGAGGCGCCCGAGACGGACGAGGAGATGCCGCTTGCGGCCCACATCGAGGAGATGATGCGGCGGCTCGCCGTCGTCTTCGTCTTCGGCGGGCTGGCGACGCTGGTCGTCGTCACCGAGTCGACGGAGCTCATCAACTACTTCTGGGGCTACCACATCCCCGCGCCCTTGGAGAACCGACCGCGGCTGTACGGCCCCCTCGAACTCCCGCTCACGCGGCTGAAGGTCGCCGGCCTCGCCGGCGTCGTGGTCGGACTGCCGGCGTTCGTCTACCAGACGTACCGGTTCATGAAGCCGGGGTTGTACGAGAACGAGCGACGCTACTACCTCGCGGCGGTCCCCACGAGTCTCATCCTCGGCGGGATCGGCATCGCGTTCGCGCACTTCCTCGTGTTGCCCGCGATCTTCTCGTACTTCACCACCTACACGTCCGACGCCGCGACGATCGCGTTCGGCCTCGCAGAGACGTTCAACCTGATCGTCATCATGCTCGCGTTCATGGCGATCGTCTTCCAGATCCCGCTGTTCAATCATGCTCGCGATCATGATGAACCTCGTCACCCGGCAGTGGCTGGAGGCGAAGCGGCTCATCTTCTGGGGGTCGTTCCTCGGGATCGCGTTCCTCTTCAGCCCCGACCCGACCGGGATGGCGCCGATTATCGTGACGCTCACCATGATCGTGCTGTACGAGGGAACGTTGGCGGTGCTGCGCTGGACCGGGAACTAGATCCGGTCGCTGTCGTTTATAAATGATCGTGGGTCAGAGTGAGGTGTTCAGGAGGGATCTTCAGGAAATCCGCATCCGTCACGATCGCCCGTTTATAAGTCGTGGAGAGCAGATCGACGGTGAACACCTCCAAAGCCTCACCGCTCGCGCTTAAAATCGCTCGCGGCATCCCTCGCGCGTGCGACTCGCGCCCTCGGGGCGCTCGTCGGCACGCGCCACCGCCGCCGATTTATAAGTAATCGACGCCGTCGCTCACAGTTATTTAAATATCGTCTTACCGCCGACGAACTGCAACACTCACTCCCGATCTGATTCACACCCATAGACCGATCGAAGTCGAGTCGCGTCCGAACCGCGGATCGATTTCTTTCGAATGCAAATCGGCGCCGATACGGATCGATTAACCGCTCGATCCCGCCAAATACCCAAACCGCCGAGATAGCGCCGGTAACCCGAATACAATCCGGGTAAAACCGGCTTAACCGAGTTGCCTTTTTATAGGGTAACGGTGTCACGACCCGGATGCACATGAGCAAACACACGATTGGCCTGCTGTTGATCGCGGTCGTCGCACTCGGTGCGATGACCGGCGTCGCGGCCGCCGAGGGCGACCTCGGCGTGACCGTCGACGACGCGGACGGGGAACCGACGGTCACAGTGACCGAGAACGGCACCGCGGTCGAGAACGCCACCGTCAACGTGAGCGTCGTCGATCCCGCGAACGAGTCGTACGCGGGAGCCAGTGAGTACACGACCGACGCGAACGGCACCGTCGGCCTCTCCACCCCCGAGGAGGACGTGACGGTGAACGTGACCGCTGAGTACGAGAACGACTCCACCACCACGACGATCGATCTCGAGGCCCCCGACGGGCTCGTTATCGACGTCGAGAGCACCGACGGCGAACCCGTCGTGACGGTCACCGACAACGACACCGCGGTCGAGAACGCCTCGGTGAACGTCACCACCGCCGACGGACAGAACGTCACCTACGCCGACGAGGGCGACTACGAGACTGACGAGAACGGCACCGTCACCCTCTCCGCCGCTGAGGAGGACGTGACGATCGACGTGACGGCGACGGACGAGAACGAGTCCGTCTCGACGACGGTCGACCTCGAGACCCCCGAGGGACTCGCACTCGTTATCGNCGTCGAGAGCACCGACGGNCGANCCCGTCGTNACGGTCACCGACNACGACNNNGCNGNNGANAACGCCTCGGTGAACGTCACCACCGCCGACGGACAGAACGTCACCTACGTCGGTGAGGGCAGCTACGAGACCGACGAGAACGGGACCGTCACCCTCAACGCCGCCGAAGCGAACGTCACGGTCGACGTGACGGCCGGCTACGAGAACGACACCGTCTCGACGACCGTCGACCTGACCGTCGACGGCGGCGAGGCCGAGGATCAGTCCTTCGGCCAACTCGTGCAGGACTTCATCGACCGGCTCCAGGACCGCGAGGGCGGCATCGGTGCCGCCGTCTCGGACTTCGTAACCGAGAACAACCCGGGGAACGCCCCGGACCACGCGGGGAGCCCGAGCGGTCCGGACGACGCGGGTAACGGAAGCGACGCAGACAACGGACGCAACGCGGGCAACGCGAGCGACGGCCCCGGTAACGCGCCCGACCACGCCGGTCAGGGCAACGGGAACGACGGCGAGCAGGGACCGCCGGACCACACCGGTCAGGGCAACGGGAACGACGGCGAGCAAGGACCGCCGGACCACGCCGGCCCGGACGGTGACGACGGCGACGATACAAAAGAGGATGACACCGACGACGCGGATGACGCCGACAAGAGCGGTGAAGAAGGCGAGGACGGCGCCGAAGACGACGATGACGACGGCAACGCCGGGAACGGCCCGGGCAACGGAAACGGTCAGGGTAACGGGAACGGCCCGCAGAACTGACGGCGCATCTCGCGCCAGTCCGGTTCGCGCACGCTGACGGTTCTTTTTCCAGACTCGCCCGGTGTCGGCAGGGTTTAGTGCGCCGTGAGCGAACCGAGAGGTATGAGCGAAACCGCGTATTCACCGGTGTCACAGCATCTCTCGGACATCGAAACGGCCCGCGAGGAGGGGCGCCGGAAGATGGATTGGGCGCTCCAGCACATGCCGATTCTGAACGCGCTCCGCGAGGAGTTCGTCAACGAGCAGCCACTCGCCGGCGAGACGATCGCGATGGCGATGCACGTCGAGGCGAAGACGGCGAACCTCGTCGAACTGCTCGCCGACGGCGGCGCCGAGGTCGCGATCACCGGCTGTAACCCGCTCTCGACCCACGACGACGTGTCGGCCGCGCTCGACACCCACGAGTCGATCACCTCCTACGCGGTCCGCGGCGTCGACGACGAGGAGTACTACGACGCGATGCACGCCTGCATCGCCCACGACCCCACCATCACCGTCGACGACGGGATGGACATGGTGAAGCTCGTCCACGAGGAGTACCCCGATCTCATCGACTCCATCATTGGCGGCGCCGAGGAGACGACCACCGGGGTCCACCGCCTGCGCGCGATGGACGCCGACGGCGAGCTTCACTACCCCGTCTTCGCCGTGAACGACACGCCGATGAAACAGCTGTTCGACAACGTCCACGGCACGGGCGAGTCGTCGCTCGCGACCATCGCGATGACGACGAACCTCTCGTGGGCCGGCAAGAACGTCGTCGTCGGCGGGTACGGCCAGTGCGGGAAGGGCGTCGCGATGAAGGCCTCCGGCCAGAACGCGAACGTGATCGTCTGCGAGGTCGACCCCCGCAAGGCGCTCGAAGCACACATGGAGGGGTACGAGGTCCTCCCGATGGTGGAGGCCGCGAAGAAGGGCGACGTGTTCATCACGACGACCGGCAACCGCGACGTGATCACCCGCGAGGACTTCGAGGAGATGCAGGACGGCGTCCTGCTCGCGAACGCGGGCCACTTCGACGTCGAGGTGAACCTCGACGATCTTGACGATCTCGCCGTCGACCGCTTCGAGGCCCGCGACGGCGTCGAAGGCTTCGAGATGGCCGACGGCCGCGTCCTGAACGTGCTCGCTGAGGGGCGGCTCGTCAACCTCGCGGCGCCGATCTCGCTCGGCCACCCGGTCGAAGTGATGGACCAGAGCTTCGGCGTGCAGGCGGTCGTCGTCCGCGAACTCGCCGCGAACGGCGAGAGCTACGAACCCGGCGTCCACGACGTGCCCGACGACCTCGACCGCGAGGTCGCCGAGATCAAGCTCGACGCGGAGGGCGTCGAACACGACGCGCTCACCGACGAACAGCGTGAGTACATGGGTAGCTGGGAGCACGGGACGTAAGCGGTCAGCGGCATTTATAAACGGTCTTCAAATGCGGTGGCGCGCGCCTGCGAGCGCCCGTTAGGGCGCGAGCAGTTCGCGCGAGGGAGCCCGCGGCCGCCGATGGCGGCCGCGGCGAGGCTGGGGAGGCGTGAGGTGCTGTGCGGTTGCGGTTGTGTGGAGGTTAAAGGGGGCAACTTTGGAGGCATTCGTCACGCTAGCAACGCTTTATAAGTGATCGGCAGAGGCGCCGAACTCGTACAGTGCGTCACCGCCGATGGCGACGACGTACGACCGACCATTCTTGCCGACCTCGCCCTCGCGCCCTTTTTGAGCCACAACCCCGTACGACTCGTAGTGACAGTAACGAGCGTCCACGACCCGAGCCACCGCGAGGCCCTCTGGGAACTCGAAGACGCCTTCGAGGGCGGCGATCTGATAAGCCTCTTCGGCCGCTGTACGGTCAGCTACGAGGGCCGCGCCGCCTCCGACCTCGGCGCCGGCGACCGGCTGCTCGTGTTAAAGCCCGACGGCGCCGCCCTCGTCCACACCGACGAGGGGCGCCAGCCGGTCAACTGGCAGCCGCCGGGATCGGAACACCACGCCGCGGTGCGCGAGGGACAACTTCGCGTACGCTCGACCAGAAGCAACCCCGACGAGACGCTGACGGTCCGCTTTTCCGACATCCACCAGCTCTCTGCGATGGCGGTCACCGGCGGGCGCGACCTCACGCTCCACGGGAGCGAGGAGGACCTTCGGACCAGAATCTTGGAACGCCCCGAACTCGTCGAGCCGGGGTTCGAGCCCCGCGAGACCGAGCGCCCCTCCAGCGCCGGCCCGATGGACGTGTTCGGCGTCGACGCCGACGGTGACCCGGTCGTCGTCGAGCTGAAACGCCGGCGGGTTGGCCCGGACGCGGTCGGGCAACTCGCCCGGTACGTGCGGGCGCTCCGGGCGGAGCTGGGAGCGGAAGAAGGAGCCGACACCCCCGTCGTCCGCGGAGTGCTCGTCGCGCCCTCGGTCACCGATCGGGCCGCGGAGCGGCTCGCAGACCGCGGGTTCGACCACGTCGCGCTCGACCCGACGCCGGAGGAGTGATCGATCGGCGTGAAGTGATCCGTGTCACGTCAATACGCACCGTGATCCGCCAGACAGCCGACGGTGACCTCCGCCGAGCCGACGACGGCGCCTCGCTATCGAAGGCTTTATCGCCGCAGCACCGGCTACATCGGACAAGTAGCCATGTCTGACAAACCCGCCTCTATGTATCGGACGATCGACAAGCCGTCGTACACCCGCCGCGAATACATCACGGGCATTCCCGGTTCGAAGATCGCCCAGCACAACATGGGCGACCTCTCCGCGGAGCCGGACGACTACCCCGTCCAGATCAGCCTCCGCGTCGAAGAGGAGCTCCAGATCCGACACGGCTCGCTCGAGAGCTCCCGGCTCTCGGCGAACCGGCACCTCATCAAGGAACTCGGCGAGGGTAACTACAAGATGACCCTCCGCAAGTTCCCCCATCAGGTCATTCGGGAGAACAAGCAGGCGACCGGCGCCGGTGCGGACCGTGTCTCCGACGGGATGCGGCAGGCGTTCGGCAAGCCGGTCGGGACCGCCGCGCGGCTCAACAAGGACGACATCGTCTTCACCGCGTACTGCGACGTCGAGCAGGCGTCCGTCGTGAAGGAGGCGTTCCGCCGCGCGTACAACAAGCTCTCGCCGCCGTGCCGGATCACGGTCGACCGCGGCGAGGAGCTGCTCGTTTCGTAGAGACCGCCCTCCAGTCCGATCGAGGCGGCCCTTTTTTCGTGCGATCGCTTCACGTAGCGCCGGCGCCACACGTCGAGCCGAACTCCTAAAATACCTCGCTCGCGTACCAAAACGTAGTGTCACAGCAGTTGGCCGAAGTCGAGACGCTGTTCCTCCACGAGGCGCGGAGCGACTACACCGTTGTCGCCACCCGCGACGGCAATCGGATACTCCGCGGGCGGCTCGAACTCAAGGAGACCTCCGCAGGCCCGCGACCGGGCAAGTTCCGTGTCATCCGCGACGGCGAGGACCATCCCCGCCAGCCCGGCGAATTCGTTGATCTCGCCCGCGCGGCCGGTCGGATTCGGATCTCCGAGCAGACCTCGCCGAAGAACCGCAAGCGGCTGCAGGCGATGCTCGACGGCTACCAGCTGGAGGCGATGGCGGTCCGGACCTGTCGGCGTTGCGCGAACGACGGTCGGTATGGCCCCATCACGAGCGACGGCGCAATCGAGCACAACGACGAGCTGATCTGTCGCGACTGCGCCCGCCGGGAGTTGGAACGCGAGCTGTCGTACAAAGGCGAGTTCACGGGCGCCGCCGAGGAGCGGCTAGAGGAGCTGCTGTACGAGTCCGGGGATTTAGACCGGATCGTCAACCTCCTGCAAGGCGGACTCGATCCCGATCTCACCAAGTACGACGAGGTCTCCGCGAACGTCGACGATATCTCCCCGGTCCGGACCGAGGACCTCGATCTCCATCCGGATCTCTCTGCACATCTGCAGGGCCGCTTCGAGGAGCTGCTCCCGGTCCAGAGCCTGTCCGTGCGGAACGGTCTCCTCGATGGTACCGACCAGCTCGTCGTGAGCGCGACCGCGACCGGGAAGACCCTCGTCGGCGAGCTAGCCGGAATCGACCGGGCACTGAAAGGGGACGGGAAGCTCCTCTTTTTAGTCCCTCTCGTCGCGCTCGCCAACCAGAAGCACGAGGACTTCAAAGACCGCTACGGCGACCGGCTGAACGTCTCGATCCGCGTCGGCTCCTCGCGGGTGAACGACGACGGAAACCGCTTCGACCCGAACGCCGACGTGATCGTCGGTACCTACGAGGGGATCGACCACGCACTCCGGACCGGGAAGGACCTCGGTGACATCGGCACCGTCGTCATCGACGAGGTCCACACGCTGAAGGAGGGCGAGCGCGGCCACCGGCTCGACGGGCTCATCTCACGGCTGAAGTACTACAGCGAGAATCGGATGGAGACCCACGAGGGGTACGGCGGCACCCAGTTCGTCTACCTCTCGGCGACGGTGGGGAACCCAGAATGGCTCGCCGAGAAGCTCCGAGCCACGCTCATCGAGTACGAGGAGCGACCCGTCCCCATCGAGCGCCACGTCACCTTCGCGGACAGCCGCGAGAAGGCGCAGATCGCCGACAAGCTCGTGAAGCGCGAGTTCGACACGAAATCCTCGAAGGGGTACCGGGGCCAGACGATCATCTTCACGAACTCCCGGCGACGATGTCACGAGATCAGCCGGAAGCTCCGGTACGACTCCGCGCCGTATCACGCCGGACTCGACTACAAGCGCCGGAAGAAAGTCGAACGGCAGTTCGGGAACCAGGACCTCTCGGCGGTCGTCACCACCGCGGCGCTGGCGGCCGGCGTCGACTTCCCCGCCTCGCAGGTGATCTTCGACTCGCTGGCGATGGGGATCGAGTGGCTCTCCGTTCAGGAGTTCTCCCAGATGCTCGGGCGCGCCGGGCGGCCGGACTACCACGACCGTGGCCGTGTCTACCTCCTCGTCGAGCCCGACGGCGTTTACCACAACTCCATGGACCGGACCGAAGATGAGGTGGCGTTCACCCTCCTCAAGGGGGAGATGGAGGACGTGGCGACCCACTACGACGAGACCGCCGCCGTCGAGGAGACGCTGGCGAACGTCGTCGTCGCGGGCAAGAAGGCCAAGCGGCTCAACGATCGGATGATCGGCGAGGTGCCGACGAAACACGCGGTCGGAAAGTTACTGGAGTGGAAGTTCATCGACGGCTTCTCGCCGACGCCGCTCGGTCGCGGTATCACGAGGCACTTCCTCGCGCCCGACGAGGCGTTCTTCATGCTCGACGCGATCCGGAAGGGGACGGACCCGTACCAGATCGTCGCCGACCTCGAACTGCGCGACGACGAGGAGTGAGGGTGCCGCAAGCGAGATAGCCGCGACCGAACGCGAGGCGGTCACGCAACGAAACGCTTTACCGGGCGATGCGGGTATGTATGGGTACGGGACCGTGGGTTAGTGGTATACTCCGGGCCTTGGGTGCCCGAGACCCCGGTTCGAATCCGGGCGGTCCCATCTTTCTGCTGCGAGCAACACCGCGAGCAGCAGTAGTGGAGCGGATTCGAAGCAGGGAGTGGAGCGACTGAGGTTCGAATCCGGGCGGTCCCACTTTCGCGGCGCAAACAACACCGTGAGCGCCGCAGCTGTGAACGGATTCGAGCCCTATCGGACGCGCGCAGCGACGGAGGAGCGAGCACGTTCGGTTCCGGTTCGAATCCTGGCGGTCCCATCTCGCTGTTTCTCGTCGCTACCGCTCCAGTACCGTCCCGATGGCGACGACGACGCAACTCGCCGATCCGGTCGCCGCTTTTCGAAATCCTTTTGTCCCGAATCGGCATTAGTCCGAGTGCGAGCCGCCTTAGCTCAGATTGGGAGAGCACTCGACTGAAGATCGAGCTGTCCCCCGTTCAAATCGGGGAGGCGGCATTTT
>Ga0065698_100065_pt1 | contig 51476 bp, 48 predicted proteins | sample AntLakMe24m_30um_FD_59087 | JGI IMG/M metagenome (GOLD analysis project Ga0065698, IMG submission 59087) | Hypersaline microbial communities from Antarctic Deep Lake - 24m 3.0um v2 (version 3) | ecosystem: Environmental > Aquatic > Non-marine Saline and Alkaline > Hypersaline | place: Deep Lake... | reverse complement strand
GGACGGCCATCTGGCCGTCACCCACTCCGACACCTACGTTATCGGTGACGCCCACACAAACACTTACGAGAACCGCCACAGTTTCCTTCGCCAGTGGCTGGCGAAGTTCCGTGGCGTCTCGAAGAATCATCTCCAGAAATACCTGCGGTTTCTCGCACTGAAACTCAACTCACCAGACGACTGGTTCGAGAAACTTCTGTNTTAAAATGTATCAGGATGAGCGATTGAATTTACACAATGAACATGCGAGTTAATCGGCCCCACAATTCTTAGGTGGGCAGCCGCCGGTCATCCGCCAATGGTTTGCAACATTCGCTCACTGCTATAATTTTCAGTGGCTACATCAAGCACTCGACGGACGAACGCCAACCCAGAGGTTAACTAGACAGTGGCCGCGTCAAAATTATGACTCAAGATACATCTTCGATGCGGATACTGAAACTCCAGGCGAAATCGATACCGCGAACAGAGTGCGGGCTTCGGAACTCGTACTTTCCAGTCGGAAAACACCCTTGGCTCGTGAAGTCATCAACCACAATGAGTTCATTTTTGTGCATTTCTCCAGAACCGAGCTCGATTTTAGGTGGACGTTCGGTAGACCAACCGACTTCAGTGCGTTCTGGCTTAGGGTAATCAGAGTCAAAGCATTCCGGAGCGTAATCTCGAGGAGGGCTGTCGACAGCAGTCAACGAATATAGTAAAATCCCAAAACGGCCAGCATACGAACTCGCACCCTTATAAAACGGGAGCTGAAATTGCTGGGTGTCGCTGCCGACATTCCTCATCGTTGCTCGAAGGATTGCGGTTGAATTCTCGTCTATAATCTCTTCGACCATCTCGAGCGAATACTCGATGCCGGTCTCTTTGGGTACTGACCCGACTTCCTCTATTTCGACACGTCGACGCATTTTGTTTTGCTCTTGTTCACTTGGAGACGCTGATGAGAGGCATCCGCCAAGCATCGTCAGTCCGACGCCAGCACCTTTTAAATAAGCTCTCCGATTCATAATGAAAGATTGGTTGTAGAAGTTAAAAGGATTGAGGGTTGTTTCGGGATTGACTAAGGGAACGAGACTCCCGCGTTTTGGTACAGTTTGTACGCCGGCCAACCTCCGCCCCTCTCATACTCTGTGGCACTACACGATGTTCCTTTCTGACTGAAGCCGATGGACACGACCGAGATGATATACGCATAGTTCCCCTCTTTGTCGAAACAGACAGATCCCGAATCGCCTGCCGCCTGATCATTCGATATGCGAACGCCATCTCCATCCATTGAGACGCAATCGAAGCCACCGTTACCGTTCATTCCTATCACCTGGCCGGTTGTGTGGCCGGTGTTAATCGAGATCTTTTGAATTGTATCTCCTGATGACGCCAGCCCCAGCACACCCTGTTGGGTGACTCGACCCGCTACGTTCACCCTTTGAGACGGCATCTGGATAGTGGTATCTCTGGTGATACCGTTCGAATTGTTGAAGTCGATGGTCGCCCAATCATGGCGTTGATAGTGATCGTTTACCTGTCCAAATTCTCTATTCGAATCACCGATGCTGTCGCTCTGGTAACCTGGGTCACCATTGATTGCCCTTGTACAGTCCTCGAATAGGTGGGCAGCTGTCAGCATGCAGGCATCACCGTTGTTTGTAGCTGGACAACCAGCAGTGCCGCCTGTAATATCAGTAGTCATCTCGACTCCACCGGGCATATTATCGAAGCCATCTCCATGATTCAGGCATCCGGTCGGGACACCCGACGGTTCCCTGATCATTCGTACGGGTATCCCTTGGACTTGCGACGGCAGATCCGGTGACTGAACACCAGGATTCACAGCGACTTGAATCTCGTACTTTCGGAAGCCACCAATTTCCTCACCGGTCGGAGCAATATAGGTACTGTTAACACCTGTAACCTCGCTCTTTAGATGACGAGTTTCTTTCACGGCTGCCTGTGCGGCTATTGCGTTATCGAGCCAGTCAGAGGGAACCTCCCGGCTTTTAATCACCTCATCCTTTTGCATGTGGGTTACGATCTCTGTCATTCCGCCAGAATCATCTCGAAGATCGAGATAAGCCCCTGAGAGCGGAATGAATCCGCCAATCGACTTTAGTGCAGTTCTTCGAGTGGTTGCTATCGAATCAGCACGACAGTTATTCCCTGTCATGATTTTGAATTAGACTGATTAGTATTACGCTCTTCTCGATAGATCGTAACATCAATTCTGCTGGCGAACCAAGCGTCGGGTAACGATGGACGAGCAGTCAGCGCAGGTCTTCCTCCCACCGCGTGAGCGATGCTTTGAGCGTCTCCGTCTCGCCCGGTTCGGCGAGACGGTGACGTGTGTCCATTGCGAGAGTAACGACGTTGTCAAGCGGGGGACGACCGACAAAGACGCTCAACAGTACTGGTGCAAGAACTGCGAGACGTACTTTAACGACCTTACCGAGACGATCTTCGGTCAACATCGCTTCAGCCTCGAAGAAATGTTCTACATCGTCAAGGAGATGCGATCTGAGCCGACCGCTCAGATCGCTCGTGATCTTGATCGGGACTACGAAGCGGTTCTCAATTTTGTCCACAAAGTACAGGACGTGAGTGGTAAATCGACGAGTTTGACCTCTACGACGTGTGTGAAGCCGACGAGGTCTACGTAACTGCTGGTGAGAAGGGAATCGAAGATGAAGATGAGAGTCCGCGCGAGCGTGGACTCAAAAAAAAGGGACGCGGAGACTTCGACTCGGACAAACCGCCAGTCCTGACATTCGTCCGTCGGGATGACGGACGAGTTCTGTTTCTCGTGTGTAAGGATCTCCAAGACGGTGATGAAGACATCGCGGAGTACGGTGACGGAAGCGTCATCCTCTGCACCGACGGCTACACGATCTACAACGACATCGAGAACGAGGAGGGGGTGGACGGCCATCTGGCCATCACCCACTCCGACACCTACGTCATCGGTGACGCCCACACAAACATCTGCGAGAACCGCCACAGCTTCCTTCGCCAGTGGCTGGCGAAGTTCCGTGGCGTCTCGAAGCATCATCTCCAGAAATACCTTGACTTCCTTGCGCTGAAACTCAACTCACCGACCGAGTGGTTTGAGAAACTCCTGTGTTACAATGTATCGGGATGAGCGCGTCGGGAACCCTGCGTACGTGTGTCATCCGTGGTCTGGCCTGAGATCGCGGTGTCGATGAACGCGACAAGTTACGCCTGGGTGAGTCGAACATGTCGTCATACAGTTCCGTCACCAGGTCGCCAGAGCCGTCTCTGTTCCACTCACTTGTGGTTCAAGACGACCGGGACTCGCAGTTCGGGGCCGTGCCGCTCCGCAACCCGTTTCACGCCGACTCTGCTATGTCGACCATGTTCGAACTCGACTCGCTCCCCGACCGCCCGCTGACTGCGGAGGAACTCCAGTCGCTCCGTGAGAGCGACGCCGTCGTCGAAGCCGCGCCACTCGCTCGGGCCGAGGACGGCATCCGCCATCTGGCGCTCCAAGCGGGTGAGCGCCTCTACGGACTCGGCTACCGTGACGACGAGGGCTGGGTGGTCGTCGAAGACCGGATTGCTGAGGACACCGACGACCTCGCGGCAGTTCGAAACGCACTCCGGAGCTGGGCTGAGGAGTAACCCAACCCGACTTTATCTGCTCCTCGGGTCGCTGCCAGTTCACCCGGTGGTTTCCCCACTATTGGCGACGCTCAACAATCCGGCAGCGCTGAGACGAACTCGACACCTCACTCGACGTGAAGCGACTCGACACCGTCTCAGCAGACCAGACCACAATGGCGTACGGAGTGACCGCAAACCAACGCGAACCGCTGCGCCGAGGGATGGTCGAACTCGTTGCCAACACACTGCTGGAGAACCAAATCGACTGAGGCGCCGATTCCGGCCGTGCGTTCCGTCACGAGTGGCTTTATCTCTCGACGACTCTCAATCTCGCCATGACCGACCGTTGTGAGCGGTTCGACCACCTCTACACCGGAACCGTCCGAGCAGCTCTCGACGAACCCGGCTACGGCAGTTGGCGCTCGCTGAGCGCGCCCGACGCCGTCTCGCTCAGTTTTGGCTTCCCCTATCCGGATTCGTTCCCCGAGGCAGCGCTCTCGGAGTCGCTGGACGCCGTGCTGGGAGAGGAGGGGAGCGACGCGCTCCAGTACGGCGGCGGCGAGTACGTGGACAGTCTGAAAGCCGGCATCCTCCAGCGGGAGGCGACCCTCGGCGTCGACGCGACGACGGAGAACCTCCTGCTGACCAACGGCGCGACCCACGCGCTCGACAGCATCGCCCGCACGGTGCTCGAACCCGGCGACGAGATATTCGCCGAGATTCCGACCTTCATGGGGTCGCTCTCGCTGTTCGAGAACTTCGGCGTCGAGGTGACTGGCTTCCCGGTAGACGAGGATGGCCTCGACGTGGCTGCGCTCGAAGCAGCACTCACAGCCCGCCGGGAGCGCGGCGACCCCATCCCGAAACTGCTCTACACCATCCCGAACTTCCAGAATCCGACTGGAGCGACGCTCTCGCGTGAGCGCCGTGAGACGCTGGTAGCCCTCGCCGCAGAGTACGGCTTCCTCATCGTCGAGGACGACGCCTACGGCGAACTCCGATTCGACGGCGAGGACGTGACGCCGATGGCGGCGCTGGACGACGAGGGCTGGGTCGTCCGAATGGGGACGTTCTCGAAGACCATCGCCCCCGGGGTCAGGACTGGGTGGGTAGTGGCCCACGAATCACTGATCGAGCAGTTCAGCCAGCAGGCTGCCGGTGGTACCAACACGTTCACCCAGAGCGTACTCGGGCGCTACTTTGACGCCGGCCACTACGAACCGGTGGTGGAGGAACTCACCGAGGCCTATGCAGAACGGCGCGATGCGATGCTCGACTCGCTTGCGGCTCACCTTCCGCCCGGCTCGGAGTGGACCGAACCAGAAGGCGGGTTCTTCGTCTGGGTTACGCTCCCAGAAGGCGTCGACACGGAGGACCTGCTTCCCGACGCCGCTGAGGAGGGAATCACCTACCTCCCCGGATCGCATTTCTACCCCGGAGAGGGTGGGGAGCGTTCTCTGCGTCTCTCGTTCAGCCACGTCTCTCCCGAGGAGATGGACCGCGGTGTGGCAGCACTCGCCCGGGCGACAGAGGCAGCACTAACTGAGTAGCTCACACCTCGAGGTCGTCGAAACGGTTATGTCCCTCCGCTTCTCAAACTCACCTGTGACAGTCGACTCCGTCACCGTCGTCGCCGCCCTCCGCCAGCGACGGATCGACATCCGGCCGCGGGCCTGCTAGGCCCTCCTATCTCTCACTCCATCGTCACGTATTGCTGTTGTCCACCAGTTTTGGTCGTCGCTAGTGTGCCGTAACTCCTTTTATTACAAAATCTTAAACCATGGATTTAACTATGAGAGACTCTCTCCTTCGAGTATGACGAGTGTTGCACTCGCGTTTAGTGGCGGCCTGGACACGACGGTCTGTGTGCCGCTTTTGAAAGAGGAGTATGGATACGACAATGTCGTCGCCGTCACCGTCGACGTGGGCCAACCCGAGGCAGAGTTCGCGGAAGCCCGCGAAACCGCCGATGCGCTCGGCCTGGACATCCACGTCATCGACGCCACCGCGGAGTTCGCGTCACTCTGTTTCGACTCCGTTCGCGCCAACGCGACCTATCAGGGGTATCCGCTCGGCACGGCGCTCGCCCGCCCGATCATCGCGAAGGCTATCCTGGAAGTGGCTGAGGAGCAGGGCTGTGACGCCATCGCGCACGGCTGCACGGGGAAGGGCAACGACCAGCTCCGCTTCGAGACGGTCTGGCGCGGCTCCGACCTCGACGTAATCGCACCCGTCCGCGAACTGGGCCTGACCCGCGAGTGGGAGGTCGAGTACGCCGCCGAACGTAACCTGCCCGTCGAGGCCGGCAACGAGGGCGCGTGGAGTATCGACACCAACCTCTGGTCGCGTTCAGTCGAGGGCGGCCAACTCGAGGACCCCAGCCACATTCCGAGCGAGGATATCTACGACTGGACACAGACCCCCGACGGGAGCGAGGAACTGGTCGAGGTCACCTTCGAGGACGGCTACCCAGTCGCCTTGAACGGAGACGGACTCTCGGCGACCGCCCTCATCGAGGAACTCAACGCGCTCGCAGGGGCCTACGGCGTCGGCCGCACGGACATGCTCGAGGACCGCATGCTCGGGCTGAAGGTTCGCGAGAACTACGAGCACCCCGCCGCGACGGTGCTCCTGACCGCCCACGAGGCGCTGGAGCAGTTCGTCTTCACGAAGACCGAGCGTGACTTCAAACCCCAGATCGACGACCAGTGGGCACAGACCGCCTACAAAGGGCTCGTTGATGCGCCGCTCATGAATTCGCTCGAGGGCTATCTCGACGCCTCCCAAGAGAAGGTCACCGGCACAGTGACGGTCAAACTCCAGGGTGGGGCAGTCCGCCCGGTCGCCCGTGAGTCCGAGTACGGCGTCTACTCCGAGAACGCCGCCTCGTTCAACACCGAGACGGTCGACGGCATCGAGCAGGCCGACGCGACGGGCGTCGCGAAGTACCACGGCTTCCAAGAGCGCCTCGCGAACCAGGTGGCTGCTTCGGCTGCTGCAGCCGAGAAGCCCGAACTCTCCACGGACGGTGGCGAGTAGATGAACGACGAGGGCGTGACCGGTGACGGGCAACCGGACCGCGCTGGCGGTGAAGATGCCGCGGGCCCAGCAGGGCACGAGGCCGACGGCGAGACTGTGGTCCGCCGCGAGCGGTTCGCGGGCGGGCCTGCACGCTCGTTCATGTCGAGTCTCGACGCCGACACGCGCATCTTCGCTGCCGACCTCGCGGTCGACCGCGCCCATACNGTGATGCTCGCCGAGCAGGGCATCATTAGCGCCCCAGAGGCCGACGATATCCTCACCGCGCTCGACACCATCGAGGAAGCGGGCCACGGTTCGCTCCCCGACGGCGAGGACGTACACGAGGCTATTGAGTCGGCTGTCGTCGCTGCGGTCGGCCCCGCNGGCGGGAAGATGCACACCGCCCGNTCACGTAACGACGAAGTGGCGACCTGTATCCGCTACCGCTACCGCGAGGACCTGCTCGATGCTGTGGAGGCGACGCTTGCACTCCGAAAGTCGCTCCTCGAAGCCGCGGCGGATGAGAAGGAGACAGTCGTTCCCGGCTTCACCCACCGCCAGCACGCCCAGCCCACCACAGTCGGCCACCTGCTCGCTTCCTACGCGGGCGCCGTTGCCCGTGATACGGAGCGCNTGNTCGCCGCGTTCGACCGAACGAACAGGTCTCCCCTCGGTGCCGCNGCCTTCGCAGGCACCACCTTCGACGTGGACCGCGAGCGCACNGCCGNANTGCTGGGGTTCGACGGCGTCNTCGAGAACGCCGCCGACGCCGTCACGGCTCGTGACTTCCTCGTGGAGGGGTGTAGCGCACTCGCTGGTCTCTCCGCGACGCTCTCGGGGCTCGCGACGGACCTGATTGAGGCGTCGAAAGACGGTCACGTCGGACTCGACGACGCTTACGCCTCCACCTCGTCGATCATGCCCCAGAAGAAGAACCCCGACTCGCTAGAACTGGTGCGTGCCGTTTCTGGCGACGCTGTCGGTGATTTGACGGGCTTGCTGACGACACTCAAAGGACTCCCACGTGCGTACAACCGTGACCTCCAGCGTGCGACGCCCCACGCCTGGGACGCCGTCGATATCGTCACCGAGGCGACGACAGTGACCGCCGGCGCGGTGGCGACGGCGACGTGGGACGAGGAAGCCTGTGCAAGCGATGCGGGCGTTGGCTTCTCCACGGCCACGGGCGTCGCAGACGCGCTGGCTACCGCGGGGGTCCCGTTCCGTAGCGCGCACGAGCTGGTCGCCGAGGCCGCGGCCGGTCTCGCGGACGACGCCACCGTGGCGGAGCAGGCAGCCGCCCTCGAAGCTGCTGCGGCCGAGCACCTCGGCGCCCCCCTCTCGGGGTTCGTCGACGAGGAGCAACTGACGACAGTGCTCTCGCCAGCCGGGAGCGTGGCCGCACGCGATTCGCAGGGTGGGCCCGCACCCGGTGCAGTCGCCGATTCACTCGAAGCACTGACTGCGGACTACGAACAGCATGCCGACTCCCTCGAGCGGTACCGCGAGGGCCTCGCCGCTGCAGAAGCCACTCTCGCGACGGAGGTGGCGAGTGATGAGTGAGACGCCTGTTCACCGTCAGTCCCAGCCAGAGCCAGCTTCCAAAGGCGCCGGCACGCTTCGGCGGCGGCCGCAACGACAACTCCGGCGACGGCCGCGACGGCCGACGCCACCACGGCCCCGTCGGGCCACTGACACTCTCGCGTCGTCCCCGGTTGGATTGGACGACACCGAAACCGACGATATCGCTGCCTAGAGACCTCAACGGCATTATTTTGCGGTAGTACAATCGAAGAATTAAAGTACGCTCCTCACCGAGCAGAGAGTACAATGTCAGAAGCGACCTGCGTGATCTGTGGCGGCGACGTTGCACTGCCCGACGACGTTGAAGTCGGCGAGATACTGGACTGCGGGGACTGTGGCACCGAACTCGAAGTGATCGGCGTCGACCCCGCCGAGCTCGCGGAAGCTCCCGAGCTCGCCGAAGACTGGGGCGAGTGATGGAAGTCCGCCTGCTCTACAGCCGCATCCGCGCCGACGAGAAGCTGCTGCTGGCGGAGCTCCGCGAGCGCGGCCACAAGGTCGTGAAGGCCGACACTCGCACGCTGACGTTCGACCTCGACGAGCCGCCGGCGCTACTCGCAGACTGTGACGTGGTGCTCGACCGCTGTCTCGCGACCTCGCGCTCGCGCTATGCGACCCGGTTCCTCGACCACTACGGCATCCCCGTGGTCAACGGTGCTGACACGGCGGCGGTCTGTGCGGACAAGGTAGAGACCAGCCTCGCGCTCCAGGCAGCAGGCATCCCGACGCCGGAGACGACGGTTGCCTTCACCACCGACGCCGCGTTGGAAGCCATCGAGGCATTTGGCTACCCATGTGTCCTGAAGCCGGTCGTGGGTTCGTGGGGCCGGCTGATGGCCAAGCTGGAGTCCCGCAGCGCCGCCGAGGCGGTGCTGGAACACAAAGAGACGCTGGGAAGCTACGAACACAGCGTCTTCTACATCCAGCAGTTCGTCGAGAAGCCCGGTCGCGACGTGCGCGTCCTGATGGCTGGCGGCGACACCGTGGCCGCGATGACCCGCAGCTCGGACCACTGGATCACCAACGCTGCAGCCGGCGCGGAAACCGAACCCTTCGAACTGGACGAGCAGGCCGAGTCGCTCGCGAAACAGGCGAGTGAGGCTGTCGGCGGCGGTCTCCTCGGGGTCGACCTGATGGAGACCGGTGATGGCTACACCGTCCACGAAGTGAACCACACTGTCGAGTTCTCCGCGCTCAACGGTGCTGTCGAGACGGATATTGCTGGAGAAATTGTGGACTGGCTGGAAACTGTGCCTGCGGTGGATAGTGAGGTGACCACATGACCAACAGCGCGAGCGTCATCGGCGGCTCCGGCTTCGCGGGCGGTGAACTGCTTCGTCTGCTCGCAGGCCACCCCGAGTTCGACCTGGTACAGACCACCTCTCGCCAGTACGAACACAAGACTGTGGGCCACGTACACCCGAATCTGCGCGAACTCGACCTGCGTTTCAGTTCGCCCGAATCGCTCGAATCAGTGGACGTGCTGTTCACAGCGACCCCACACGGTGTCTCGATGCAGAACGTCGAAACGTATCTCGACGCCGCTGGGTTGCTCGTGGACCTCTCGGCTGACTTCCGCCTTTCGGAGCCGGCGCTCTACGACGAGTGGTACGACGGCCACGACGCGCCGGAGTATCTGGATGTCGCGGCGTACGCACTCCCCGAACTAGGCCATGAGGGGCTTCAAGACGCGGATATCGTCGCCAGCGGCGGCTGCAACGCGACAGCGACCATGCTCGCACTCGCGCCGTTGGTCGAGGCAGATCTCCTCACACCCGAGGACCGGGTCGTTGCGGACCTCAAGGTCGGCTCCTCGGAGGGCGGCGCCGCCGGCGGCGCTGCGGCCTCTCACGCCGAGCGCTCGGGCGTCGTCCGCCCGTACGCGCCAACGAGCCACCGCCACGAGGCGGAGATTCTCGACCAACTCGGACTCTCGGTGGATTTCACCGTTCACGCCGTGGATATGGTCCGCGGCGCAGCTGCGACCTGCCACGTCTACCCAGACGGACCTGCCGCTGCAGACGGCGTACAGACAGCTGACCTCTGGGGTGCCTATCGCGACGCGTACGACGACGAACCGTTCGTTCGAGTCGTGGCGGGCAGTGGAGGAACCTACCGCTACCCGGAGCCAAAGGCAGTCGCGGGGACGAACCTTGCAGAAGTCGGGTTCGCGACCGAACCTGACTCGGACCGCGTGGTCGCCTTTGCGGCCATCGACAACGTGATGAAGGGCGCTGCGGGGCAGGCCGTCCACGCTGCCAACATCGCGCTGGGGCTCGATCAGACAACCGGCCTCACACAGCAGGGGCTTCACCCGGTGGGCTCGCCATGAGTCATCCCGACCACCTCGACGCGCCGCCGCTCGTGGTGAAAGTTGGCGGCGCCCGCGCGGTCGACCCAGCGGGCGTCGTTGCCGACGTTGCCCACTACACTGCGACGGGTCGCGATGTCCTGGTCGTCCACGGTGGCTCCACTGCTGTCGACGACACGCTCGAAGCACTCGGCAAGGAGCCCGAATACGTCGAGACGCCGTCGGGCGTCTCGGGACGCTTCACCGACGACGAGACCCTCGAGACGTTCGAGATGGTGCTCCCTGGCAAGCTCAACACCGAGCTCGTCGCGGACCTGCGTGCGGTCGGTGTGGATGCAGTGGGGCTCTCGGGCGTCGATGGCGGCCTCGTGACCGGCCCACGCAAATCCGCCGTCCGCGTGCTCGAAGACGGCAAGAAGAAAATTCGCCGCGGCGACCACGCCGGCAAACCCGTGTCGCTGAACACTGGGCTGCTGGAGTCCCTGCTCGCGGATGGCTACGTGCCGACCGTCTGCCCGCCGATGCTGGCCGACGACGGCACCGTTGCGAACGCCGACGCCGACCGCGTGGCTGGCTTGCTGGCCGCGGAGCTCGGGGCCGAACTCGTCCTGCTGACGGACGTGGCGGGGGTGTACGCAGACCCCGACGACCCAGAAACCCTCATCGAGGAGACTGCGACACCGGACGCGATGGCGACGCTCGAGGAGGCTGCGGAAGGGTTCATGAGTCGAAAAGTCCACGCCAGCCGCGAAGCGCTAGAAGGCGGTGCCACCAGTGTCACTATCAGCGATGCAGGTCACCGCAAGCCGCTGGTCGCGGCGCTCACGGGACACGGAACGCAGGTGCTCCCGGGTGCCGTCGGCGTCGAGACGGACGGTGGTCTTGAGGCGTCTGACGCTGGACCGGAGTCACTCGAACTCCCAGTTGGAGGTGGTGATTCGTGAGCGACGAAGAGTTCGTTTTCTCCGAGAAGCCACTCGCGCTCGCCAGCGGGGAGGGGCTGACCCTCACCGGCGAGGACGGAACGGAGTATCTGGACTTCGGTGCTTCCTACGCCTGCACGCCGCTGGGTCACTGCCCGCCCGCGGTCGTCACGGCGATTCAGGAGCAGGCTGGCGAACTGCTCTACGTGCAGGGTTCCTACCCCGTCGCCGTCCGAACCGCGCTCAGAGAGCGCCTCGCGACTGTGGCTCCGGGTGACCTCTCGAAGGTCTGGCTCTGTAACTCGGGCACCGAAGCCAACGAGGCGGCGTTGAAGTTCGCCCGCTCGGCGACCGGCCACAGTAAGGTTGTGGTCGCAAAGCGCGCGTTCCACGGCCGGACGCTGGGTTCGCTCTCGTTGACGTGGGAAGACGCCTACCGAGATCCGTTCGGTCCGCTCCCGGGTGACGTGGAGTTCGTTCCCTACGGTGATGCCGAGGCGCTCACGACTGCCGTCGACGGCGAGACTGCAGCGGTGTTCCTCGAACCGGTACAGGGTGAAGGCGGAGTCCATCCTGCCAGCGACGCCTACCTGCAGACGGCACGCGAAGCCACCGAACAGGCGGGTGCCGCGCTCGTGCTGGACGAAATCCAGACCGGCCTCGGCCGCACGGGGACGCTCTGGACCTGCGAGGGCGCGGGTGTTGTGCCAGACATCCTCACCACCGCGAAGGGACTTGCCTCAGGGCTTCCCATTGGCGCAACGCTCTGTGCGGACTGGATTGCAGAGGGAGCCGGAAACCACGGCTCGACGTTCGCCGGGAACCCCCTCGTGGCTGCGGCCGCGGACGCCACACTCGCTGGGTTGGTAAGCCAGGAGGTGCCCGCCAACGCCGCAGCGGTCGGCGAGTATCTCCAGTCGGGCCTCCGCGAGGCTGTGGCGGAGCATGACCTGCCCGTCCGCGAGGTGCGCGGGTCGGGGCTCATGATTGGAATCGAGGTCAAACGCGGTGCGAATCGCGTCCTCCGCGACCTCGCGCTCCAGCAGCAGATCCTCGCCCTCCCCGCGGGCCGCTCCGTCGTGCGCCTGCTGCCGCCACTCATCGCAGAAACCGAGCACGCCGACGCCGTCATCGACGGCCTCGTAGAGGTGCTCGGATGAACGACGCGCTGGATTCGTCCACTATCGACGCACCAGCCGGGGCACTCGACAGCCCAGGCCGCGCGTTGCTCGCGGAACTGGTCGCGACCCCATCCCCATCCGGGGATGAAGCGGCCGTCGCCGAGTTGCTCCGTGCGTTCTTCGAGCACCACGATCGTGAGGCGTTCGTCGATGCTGTGGGCAACGTCCGCGCACCGGCAGACGATTCGGTCCTGCTCACCTCACACATGGATACGGTCCCGGGTGGCCCCAAACTCCGTGTCCTCACAGGTGACGAGGAACTGGGCGTTGACGGCCCAGTACTCCACGGCCGCGGTAGCGTCGACGCCACAGGGCCGTTGGCGGCGATGGCCGTTGCAGCCGTCGAGACGGGCGTCTCCTTCGCTGGCGTCGTCCAGGAGGAAACCGACTCAGCCGGCGCCCGCCATCTCCTCACGGACCGCTCGGTCCCGGAGGCCGTCATCAACGGGGAACCCTCGGGCTGGGACGCGCTGACACTCGGCTACCGCGGGCTCGTCGCGGGCACATTCACTGTCGAGACGGCTGCGAGCCACAGTTCCCGCCCGGAACCGAACGCGATCGACCACGCGACGGAGTGGTGGGAGGCGGTTCGCGGGGCTTTCGAGAACGATTCCACGGACGACGCAGGCGTTTTCGACACCGTCACTGCGACGGCGACGGCGTTCGACGGCGGACTCTCTCCTGATGGCGACGCCGTCGAGGCGACCGTCGACGCACAGTTCCGTGTCCCGCCGGGGCAGACACCGGAATCGGTTCGCGAAACAGTCGAAGCAGCCACGATCCACGGTTCGCTTTCCTGGACTGACGAAATCCCGCCGCTGCTCGGTGACCCGCGTAGTTCCGTCGCCGGTGCGCTCCGCGCAGGCATCCGGAGCGCTGGCGGCGAGCCGACCCACCTCCGCAAATCCGGCACGGCGGACGCGAACCTCTATGCCGCCGAGTGGGGCGTCCCGGTCGCGACCTACGGGCCGGGCGACTCCGCCTTGGATCACGCGCCGGATGAGCGCCTCCCGCTCGAAGAGTTCGACCGTGCCGTTGCCGTGCTGAGCACCGCCTCTACCCAACTCANATCCTGATTCACGCAACCCATGCACACGTCCAACACCGCTGAGACCGATTTCCCGTCCGAGTTCTTGACCATCGAGCAGCTCACCGCCGACCAGCTCCACGCGCTGCTGGACCGGGCTTGGGCGGTGAAAGCCGGTAAGGATCTCGGTCGGCTTCAGGACGCGACGGTCGCGATGCTGTTCGAGAAACCGTCGACGCGCACCCGTGTCTCATTCGAGTCAGGCGTCGTCGAACTCGGTGCCCATCCGACGTTCCTGGGCCCCGAGGAGATCCATCTGGGCCACGGAGAGCCACTGAAAGATACTGCCCGCGCACTCTCACAGTACGTCGACGCCATCGTGGCCCGTGTGTTCGACCACGAGGATTTGGTGGAACTGGGGGCGTACGCTGACGTTCCGGTTGTGAACGCGCTCACTGACGCTTCCCACCCCTGCCAAACCCTCGCTGACCTGCTGACGCTCCGTGAGGTCGGTGGTGAGGACCCGACGGTGGCCTGGGTCGGCGACGGCAACAACGTCGCGAGTTCGCTGGTCGTGGGCTGTGCGATGACGGGCGTTGACCTCCGCGTCGCTACCCCTGACGGATACGGCATCGACGAGGACACACTCAAGACAGCCGAATCGTTCGGCGGTGCCCCGACGCTCACCGCCTCGCCCGAGGCTGCAGTCGACGGCGCCGATGCAGTTTACACTGACGTGTGGATCAGCATGGGAGAATCAGCTGCGCGAGAAGCGAAACTCCCCGCGTTCGAGGGGTATCAGGTGACTGAAGAGCTCCTCGCCGGAACCGACGCGAAGTTCATGCACTGCCTGCCCGCCGTCCGCGGCGAGGAGGTGACCGACGAGGTGCTTGAAGGCGAGCGTTCGGTNGTNTGGCAGCAGGCGGCGAACCGCAAACCGGTCCAGCAGGCGTTGCTGCTCGAACTGCTCGGCGAGTGAGGCTCAGAACGGGGTGGAGACGTACTCGCTCGGGAGTGCGTTCCGCACGGTGACGAGCGGGTCGACCACCTGCGAGATTTCGAGGCCGCCGACGAGGCTGCCGAAGGTGTGAGCTTCCGTCCGACTGAAGCCGTGTTTCGCTTCGAGCAACCTGAGCGCGTCACGGTGGGCGAGTTTGCTTGCTTCCTCCATCGTCTCGGCGCTTGCGATTGTTTTCCACTGCTCGCCAGTGTCCACGAGCGGTCGGTCGAGTGCGAACGCCGGGGCCGAAATCAGCTCCACAGTGATGTCGATATCCGTCGCGATTTCTGCACCTGTTCCGCACATCTCGCCGTCGGCCATCGCGGCTTTCGAGTCGCCCATCGCGAGCATGCCTCCTGCTTGGGAGACGGGGAAATACGCGGTGGTCCCGGTGGTCATGTCGTTGGTGTCGAGATTGCCGCCGTGGTCGTGGGGGACGAGCGTCGAGTACGTCTCATCGGCCGGCGCAACGCCGATGGTGCCGATACAGGGCTCGATATCGACCGCGAGGTCGCCGTAGCGAATCTGCTCGCCATCGACCGGCGTGATTTGGGTGAATGGCGCCTCCACGTCTTCGTCGTCCTGCAGCAGGCCGAACCCGGGCGTGGTCACGACACGGCCGCGGTCCTCTGCGACACGGACCTCCTCAATCTCGACTTTGAGCACGTCACCAGGCTCGGCGCCCTCAATAGCGATGGGACCGGTGGCGGCGTTGACCTCGTCAGGAATCTGTTCGAGGAGGTCGTCGTTCTCCTGAATCACGCCGTCGAGACTATCGCGGGTCTCGACAGTGAGTTGGGTCCCGCTCTCGACGGTGCGCACAGCATCCATCTCGGGGGCGAACTCGTAGACGACGCCGTCCTTGTCGTGGCTGACGGTTTCACGGCTCATGGCTACTGTGATGGCGTTCGGCGCAAAAAGGTGTGGCTCGCGGCGGTTACGGGTCGGCGGCGACCTGTTCGGCCAGTTCGACGGCCTCGTCGACGCCGATTTCGTCGTCCAGTTCTGCGATCGCCGCCAGCAGTGCGTCCACGTTCGATTCTGTCGGTTCCTTCCCGGCGCGTTCGAGCAGTCTGCGGGCCGCTCCGGCGCCGCTTTTCGCCCCGAACAGCAGCCGCCGCTCGCCCCCGAACCGGGCGGGGTCGAACGGCTCGAACGTCGAGGGCTCGTTCAACATCGCGGCCGTATGGAGGCCGGATTCGTGGGAGAACACCTCCGCACCGAGTAGCGGTTTGTCCGGCTCGACGCGCTCACCCAGCGTCTCGAGTACCCGCTGGACAACCGGGAGCAGTGACGATTCCTCAACGTCGAGTGAGAACGGCTCTTCACCGACGGCAGCGGCCGCGACGAGTTCTTCGAACGCCGTGTTCCCTGCTCGCTCTCCAATACCTCCAACGGAGACATCTGCTTTCCCTGCACCAGCACGACCCGCAGCCAGTGCGTTCGCGGTCCCGACACCCAGGTCGTCNTGGAAGTGAACGCCCACCTCCTCGAGTTCGGTTTCGAGCGTCTCGAGGAACGATGTGACACCGGCTGGCGTTCGCGAGCCGACCGTATCGGCGATGGTGTACCACTCGGCCTCGACAGCGCCGAACAGGTCGTCGAGATGGCCCGGCTCCGTGCGGAACCCGTCCATCGCGGTCAGATGGACCTCCGCACCACCCTCGCGAGATAGATCTGCAGCCTGCTGCACCGACGCGACCATCTCGTCACGCGGGGCATCGAGAACGGCCTCGAGTTGCGCGTCACTCGTAGGTGCGAAGAGGTCGACGACGTCGACGCCGGCGTCGAGCGCAGCCTCTACGTCACGGGGAATCGCGCGGGCGATGCCCGTGGTTTTCGCATCGGTGTCGAGACGTTCGACTACCTCCCGAGTCTGTTCGCTGGCGATGGGGAAGCCAAGTTGGAGGTAGTCGACCCCGAGTTCGTCCAGCACCCGAGCGGCACCGACCTTCTGGTCCGCTGTGTACTCAACGCCAGGCCGTTGTTCTCCCTCTCTGAGCGTCAGGTCGAGGAGCTTCATATCGCACCCGTCTGGTGGAGTCGCTCAACCTCGTCGTCGTCGTAGCCCAGCGCCTCCAGGAGCGCGTCGGTGTCCTCACCCAACGCCGGTGGGTCCGTGTTCTCGACGCGCTCGAACGCACTGGAGCGTGCGGGGTAGCGCGGCACGTCTATCTGCTCGCCCTCGCCCTCGGCTACGTTGATGGGGCCGAGCGCGTCCGTCGCGCGCAGATGCTCGTCCTCGACGACATCCGCGGTGTCGTTGATGGGCGCCACCGGGACGCCAGCGCCGCGGAGGCGTTCGATGAGTTCCGATGCGGAGAACTCCGCACAGAGTTCGCCGANATCCTCATTCAACGCCTCGACGTGCTCGCGCCGGTCTTTGAGACTGGCGTACTGAGCCAGTTCGTGGAGATCTGTCTCTAGTGCGGAACACATCGCCTCCCACTGGCCCTGGGACGATGGACCGACGAACACCCACTCGTCGTCAGCAGACTGGTACACGTCGTAGGGTGCCCAGTTGGGGTGGCCCGCGCCGATGGGTTCTGGCACGTCGTCGTAGGCCTGCGTGTAGGCCAGCCAGTAGCCCATCAGCGCCACGGTGCTCTCATAGAGCGGGACAGTGAGGTGTTGGCCTTCCCCAGTCTTGTCGCGCTGGCGCAACGCGGCGAGCACGGATATTGCGCCGTAGAGCGAGGCCGTCATGTCCGCGAGGCTGGTACCACACCGCACCGGCGGCTGGTCTGGGTGGCCAGTGACGCTCATCACACCTGAGAGCGCCTCTGCGACGGGGTCGAGTGCAGGGTACTCGTCGTAGGGGCCGGCGTTGAACCCCTTGATGGAGCAGTAGACCAGCTCCTCGTTATGTTCGAGGACGTCGTCGTAGCCGACGCCCAGCCGTTCGGCGGTGCCAGCCGCGAAGTTCTCGACCAGCACGTCCGCCTCGGCGGCGAGGTCGGCGAACACGTCCTGTCCCTCGTCGGATTTGAGGTCAAGTGTCATCCCGAGCTTATTCCGGTTGACGTAGTTGAATGAGCTGTTGCCCGTGGGCGAGGAGTCCCGGACGGCGTCGCCGCCGCCGGGATGCTCGACCTTGATCACCTCTGCACCGAGATCTGCGAGCACCATCGAGCAGAACGGGCCAGCGATAATGTGGCCCAACTCGAGCACGGTCACGTCCGAGAGTGGCATCCCGTCGGCCCCGGGCAGCATCCCTGGGACGAGCCGGTGTGCCTCGGTCGTCTCATGGTGGTCGCCGACCGCGGGTCCACCATCGGCTCGCGAGTCGGTAGGCTGTCCAGTTGGGTCTTGGTCGTCGTTACGCGTCATTCTTGATTGAAGATCGGGCCGCGACGAGCGCGTCGCCATGACAGATGGTCTGGCCGTCGGCATCGAAGACGAAGGCGTCGGCGGCGTCAAAACCGACCGAGAGCGTGTCGTCGGTTTCGGCGTCGCCAACGTGCTCCGAAACGACGTCGATGAGGGTGCCATCAGCCATGTTGCCGTGAACCACGAATTCGGTACCCAGTTGTTCGACCACGCTGACGGTCACGTTGATGTGGTGGTCGCCGGCATCGGTGTCGAGATACTGCGGGCGGATACCCACCGTAACCGACTCGCCGGCACGGCCCTCGAACTGGTCGGCGGGTGCGGGGATCCGGTAGCCCTCCCCGACAATTTCGGGGCCGTCGTCGCCCGCTTCGACCGTTGCTGGCAACATGTTTGTCGAGGGGGTGCCGATGAAGCGTGCGACGTACTCCGAGACGGGTTTGTCGAAGAGGTCGCCCGGCGGTGCGAACTGCGCGAGTCGGCCCTCCTCCAGCAGGAGCACCTGGTCGCTCATCGTCATCGCCTCGGTCTGGTCGTGCGTGACGTAGACTATCGTCGCGTCCATCTCCTTGTGGAGGCGTTGGACCTCCACCCGGAGTTCGGCCTTGAGCTTTGCGTCGAGGTCCGACATCGGCTCGTCGAGCAGGAGCACGTCGGGGTCCTGTACGAGCGCGCTGCCCAGCGCGACGCGCTGTTGCTGGCCGCCTGAGAGTTCAGCTGGCATCTTCTCCAGCTGTTCGGTGATCTGCAGGGTTTCGGCCGCCTCGTCGACGGCTTCGTCCCGTTTGGCTTCTGGGACGCCGGCGACCCGTAGGCCGTAGGCGATGTTCTTCCGCACGGTCATGTGGGGGTAGAGCGCGATGCTCTGGAACACCATCGCCGCATTACGGTCCTGTGGCCGCACCTCGGTTACGTTGCGGTCGCCGAAATGGATGCTCCCCGAAGTGGGGGTTTCCAGCCCGGCAATCATCCGCAGCGTGGTCGTCTTGCCGCAGCCAGACGGCCCCACGATGGTCGTGAACGACCCCTCGGGAATCTCCAGCGAGAGGTCGTCGACGGCGACGTGAGTCGTGCCGGCGGTGTGGTACTCCTTGCGAACGTCGTCGAGTCGTATCGAGCGTGCCATGATAGTAGTTATTCGAGGCCTCCGACGTTGAAGCCCTGCAGCAGGTAGTTCTGGAGGAACAGNGCGATGAGGAACGGCGGGATGGAGANGAGCAGCGACGCCGCCATCGTCTCGGACCAGCCGATCGAGACCCGGTCNAGGAAGAGGCTCGCGCCGACGGTCATCGTGTACATCTCGTCCTGACTCATCACCACGCGGGCCATCGTGTAGTCGTTCCACGCGACGGCGAAGCTGAAGATTGCCGCGGAGATGTAGCCCGGGCGGGCCACCGGGAGGACAACCTCCCAGAGCGTGCGGGTACGGCTGGCGCCGCGGACCCACGCCGACTCCTCGAGCGCCATCGGGACTGTCTGGAAATACTGCCACATCAGCCAGATGGTGAACGGCGCGGAGATGCCGGTCAGCGCCAGCGACAGCGCGAAGTAGCTGTTGAGCAGCCCGAGGCTGAAGAAGATCACATAGAGCGGGATGGCGAGCACGATGGGGCTGAACATGTAGGCGAACAGCACTGCCCGTGCCGCCAGCGTCTTCCCGCGGAAATCAAAGCGCGTGAGGCCGTAGCCGGCCGCGACCGCCAGCGCCGTCGAGAGAAACGTCGAGGTCGCAGTGACCACAACGCTGTTGAAGAAGTACCGCGGCGTTGCGGTCTCCGTGAACAGTACCATGAAGTTCTCGAACGTCGGGGCGGTGGGGAGCAGATTCACCTCACCACCCGCGAACGTCGCCGCCGGCGCCTGGATGGCGATTGCCACCATCACGTACACCGGGATGGTGACGAACACCGCGACCACGAGCGCCGTCAGAATGACTGCAACCCGGCGCACCCGTTCTTGCGTGCGCTGGCTGACGATCGAGCCTGCGGCGCCTTCGCCGAGCCACGCCATCAGTTGGCCACCTCCTTCTCTGGTTCGAAGACTTTGAAGTAGACCACGGCGACGGCAGCGAGCAGGAAGAACATGATTCCGGCAAGCGCGGTGGCGCCGCCGAAGTTCACGTCGTTGAACGCCAGTTCGTACACCCGGATCGGGAGTGTCGTGGTGGCGTCGAGCGGTCCGCCGCGCGTCGAGAGGAAGATGATGTCGAACTTGTTGAACATCCAGATACCCCGCACGAGGAGGATGATGAGGATCGCCCCACGCAGGTGCGGGACGGTGATGTCACGGAACGCCTGCCAGGTCGAGGCCCCCTCGACCCGAGCGCGTTCATAGAGGTTCGGGTCGATAGCCTGGAGCCGCGCCAGCAGGATGAAGAAGCTGAACGAGCCGAACTTCCAGACGCTGGCGACGACCACTGCGGGCATCGCCCACGTGAGTTCCGAGAAAAAGGCCACCGGGCTCTCCAGTACTCCCCAGTTCACGAGATACTGGTTGAGTATCCCGACGTTGGGGTCGAGGATGAACCGCCACATGAAGATGACCACGAGCGTCGGCAGCAGATACGGGAAGATCATCAGGGTTCGCAACGCGTCGCCGCCCTGAATCTCCCGGTTGACGACGAGCGCGAGGCCGAGGCCGACGACGAGGCTGAGCACCGTCGAGGAGATCGCGTACACGACGCTGTTCCAGAGCGCGGTGCCGAACCCGTCGCCGGTGACCACGTCGACGTAGTTCGCGAGGCCGACGAACGTCGAGTTACCAGTTGGGTTCTCGAAGAGGCTCATCCCCAGTGCGTAGGCGATGGGAATCCCCCATACAACGATGAAAAACAGCGTGAAGGGGATGAACGTCGCGAGCAACAGCAGGCGACGCTCATCGGTCTCACCAAGCGCCGCTTCCAGTCGAGTTGCTGTAGACATCGGGGACTGGGATTACTCCTGGAGTGCGCGGAGTTCGTCGGCGACCCAGTCGACCGTCTCCGACGGCGATTTGTCACCGACCAGGAGCTGTTCGGCGGACTGGCCGAACATCTGCTGGCCGTAGGCGTCGGCGGCGACGATGTTGGGTGCGCCCTCGTCCCCGGTCGCCAGGACCGTTGTAAAGGCGTCCCAGTTGTCCCGCACCAGGTCCATCACGTCCTGGTGTTTCTGAATCGTCTCGTTGTTCTTCACTGCGTCGCTGTCCAGCCCCTCCTTGGTGGGCGGGAACTGGAACAGCGGCGCCGAGAGCACGAAGTCCATGAAGCGGTCGGATTTGCTGAAGAACTCGACGAACTGCCGGGCACCTTCGGTCTGTTCACCCGAGTTCCAGACGACGTGACCCTCCATGTACGCCCACCACTTGTCCTGTCCCTTCCCGTCGGGGACCGGGAACGCGGTTGGGGAGAGTTTGTCAACCAGGTCGGGACGGTTCCCCTCGATGATGAGGATTGGGAGGCCGCCCACAGACATCAGCGCAGCCGCGTTCTCCTGCTGGAGCGCGGCGATGCCGTCGCCCCACTCCCAACCCGAGCCGTTCGGCGCGTACTCGGCCATCTGCTGAATCCACTCGTAGGTCTCGACTGCGGCAGCCCGGTTCTCGTCGTTGTCGATAGTGACCTCGATACTGTCCGAGGGGCCCCCGTAGATGTTCACGTCGTTCTGCCAGAGATACTGCGTGGTCGCCGTGTCGGCGTTGTTGGTCTGGCCCGACTGGACGACGTAGCCCTGGATGTCGTTGTTGGAACTGACGCGCTCGGCCTCCGAGACCCAGCCCTCCCACGTGGTGGGGTTCTCTTCGTAGATGTCGTTGCGGTACCAGCCCATCAGAGGCTCGACCATTGTCGGGGCGAAGTAGGACTCGCCGTCGACGTTGACCGGGTCAGGCAGGCCGGTGCCCTGCACGGCCTCCGAAACGGGTGCAGCGTCGCCGTCGCGCTGGTAGCGGTAGGCGTCCGAGGAGGTGTCAAAGACGATGTCCGGCGGGTTCCCCGCCGCCTTCATCTTCTGGAGCTGCTCGTCCGTCGATGTTCCTTTGGAGGTGTAGGTGACTTCGACGGTGTACTCGTGTTCGTCCTCGAACTCTGCGATGATGTCGTCGATAACGTCTTTCGAGTCCCCGCGGTCTGAGAGGTACTGGATGGTGCCACTGTTGCCGCTGCCACCACCGAGACAGCCGGCGAGTGCGAACGCGCTGGCTGCGCCTGTGGTTTTGACGAACCGTCGTCGGGTATGGTTTCGTGCCATGTCGTATGGTACCAGTCCCCTTGCAGTTGGCTTTCTCCCCTACACTTGTCGGCTCTTTATAAGCGGCCGCCGTCGGCTCGCGCATCCAGCATGAACGCCGCTTCGTCGGGTGCGGGGCCGTGGCTCCGACCGCCGCGGCTGATGGCGTCGGCGATAAGCTGCCGCTCGGCCTTCCGGAGATGCTCGAGGAACGTCGAGTGGGCGATGCCCAGCTGCGCGGCGAGGCTCTCAGCGTTGGTCTCGCGCGGCCACTCGTAGTAGCCCGCCTGCAGCGCCGCCGTCACGACCTCCGACTGCCGTTCTGAGAGCAACGTGTCTGGCTCGAGATACGGTGTGAGCCGACCCAACTGGACCGAGCCCAGCGCGTCGAGTTCGGTGATGATCGCTCGCAGGTCCTCACGGCGGAACACCACCACCTCGAAAACCCGCTGGTCGCCGTTGACGCGGTCCCAGCCCTGCAACATCCCGTGGTTGCCGCGAATGATTGGGAGCGCACCACAGGCGCGTTTGGTGACAACGAGCCGGTTCTCCCCTGCTGGTTCGAGGTCGACAATCTCCGCGGAGCGCTCGAACGCTGCCTCGATCTCCGCGGCATAGCCCTGTGCGTCGATGACGAAGCGGATGAGTTCCTCGTCGAGGACCTCCTCGTTGGTGATGGGGAAGGTGATGTTCCACCGGCTGGTCACTTCGCTCAAGACGCAGTCACAGTCGAGGGTGAAGTAGATTTTCGCGCGGTACATTTGTGAAACTGAGTGCGGAGGGTCGTTCTGAGAGTGACTGCTCAGAACGTCGGCTCGTCGCCGCCCTGCTCGTCCTGCATCGCGGGGTCCTGCTGGTCATCGACGGCCTGTGTGAACAGGTCCTCCTGCATCTCGTCCATGCCGCCGCCGTTGGTGTCTTCAATATTGTAGGCCGAGACGCCGCGCTGGAGCAGGTCTTCGACGGCGCGCTCGCGGTTGAGGAACTCGCCAGCGTCGACGAGTCGGTTCAGTTCTCCGGTGATACGGTCGGGGAGGTCGACCTCGATCTCTGCCATACCGGTGCCTCGCGCTGCAGGAGTGTGAATCCTCCGCTCCACCCCCCGGGTAACCGCGGAGCCAGGATCACGCATCAAGAGAGGTCGACACCCGCTGCATCGGGGGTCCGCCAGGCGACCAGTACGCCGACCGCTGCGACGACGGCCGCCACGAGGAACGCCGGCTGGTAGCCCGCCGCTTCGATGATGGCGCCCGCACCCAGCGGCGCGAGGAACGCACCCAGCAGACCAACGCTGGTGAGTAACGCGACAGCGGTCGAGCGGACGGCCGGCTCGACAACTTCGGCGACGTATGTGAAGAGCAGACCGAGTGTCGTCTGGACGGCGAACCCAACGACCACGAGCAGCGCGATGATGGCCGGAACGGTCGTCGCGACCACGAACGCGGCGATACCCGGCGTGGCAATCAGAAACGCGCCCAGCACGACCGGCCGTCGCCGGCCGCCGAACAGTCTGTCGGAGACAGCGCCTGAGGTGGTCCGGGCGACGATACCCACCGCGGGAAACAGCGCGGTCAACAGCCCCGACGCCGCGAGCGAGAGGCCCAACCCCTCGGCGAGGTAGCTGGGGAGCCAACTGTTGAGAAAGAGGTAGAGCGCGAACCCAAGAAAGCAGAGCGTCGAGAGCAGCCAGACCGTCCGGTCGCGGAACAGCCGCTTGAACGCTGCACGGTCGGGCGTCTCAGCATCGACACCGAGAGATTGCCCGCGACTCGAAACGAGGAAAAGGGTGACACCGACCAGTCCGAGCGTCGCGAACACTGGGAGCGCGACGGGCCAACTGCTCGCCGCCGCGATGAGCGGTGCGCCGAACAGGCCGAGCGAGAATCCGACGGGCCCGCTGGCCGTGAAAAAGCCGACAGCGGTCGCCCGACGCTCGGGGCCGACGACGGTCCCCGCGAGGTTCGCGCCCGCGTTCCACACGATGACGTAGCAGGCGCCGCCGACGACACGGGAGAGCAACAGCAAGCGGTAGGAGCCAGCGGTCGCTGCGGCCCAGCCCCAGACGCCCGTGATAGCGAGCGCGATGCCCGCAGCCGTCACCATCTTCCGTGGACCCACCCGGTCCATCACTGCGCCCGAGGGAAGGCTGATGACGACAGAGGTGGCGAATACGATGCTGATGAGGCCGCTGGCGGCGGTGGGGCTCACGCCCAGGCTCTCCTGAATCAGCGAGAGCACACTTGAGGGCGCAATCTCGTAGGCAGCCGCGGCCACGGAGATGATGAAGAGGCCGACGACGAGGCCGGCCGCGCTCCCCGAACTGTCGCTCACTGGCTGTGGTTGTTGGGGGGACTACAAACGGCCACCGATTCCGGTCAAGGAGTTGGCGTTACTCCGCCAGCCCCAGCCGCTCCATCGTCGCCGCCGAAACGCTGCCGTCCTCGTTCCAGCCGCGGAAGGCGTAGTACTCCTCGAGCATCGCCTCCAACTCCTCGGGCGGACAGTACATCCCTTCTGCGGGGCCGTCCGGAATGGGCTCCTCCATGACACGGCGCGGGAGGGTGTCGGTTTCGCGGGACGCGATTCCGCGGTCGACGTTGATGCGCCGTTCGAGCGTGTAGACCCGCTCACCGACCTCCTCGACGTCCTCCGTCGTCAGGTCCCAGCCCGTCGCGGCGTTGATGGCGTCCCGGTACCGGTCGTTGATACGCTTCCCCCAGCCGCCCTCCTGTACGAAGCGACACTGGGTGAGTGAGTCCCCGAGGGCAGTGAAGTGCTGGCTGCGGGCGGCGAACTCCGCCGTTCCTTCGGTGATCTCCTCGTGCTCCCCGTCGTACTGCAGGGTGGGTCGGGTGTCGTGGTGGGAGCCACCGCGAGTCCCTGTGGCGTAGCCGATACTCATGCCCTTCAGCCCGCGGGCAGAGTGGGCCGCGAACTCCAAGCCCTTCGCGCCGTAGAGGAACGCGTCCGGGTCCTGTTCGGCATCGCGCTCGCCAGCCTCGATATCTGCAGCGAGCGACTCGGCCAGTCGGAACGAGCCCCCGGCGAGTTCGTCGCCGAATCCGTCTCTGTGAGCCACGTCTTTCACCAACTCCACGAGGCCGTCCTCGTCACCGAACTCGAGGTGCGGCGAGTCCTCCAGGGACAGCAGGCCCTTCTCCTGACACTCGCGGGCGAACGCGACGGTGACGCCGTAGGAGATGGTATCTAGCCCGAGGCGGTCACAGAGGTCGTTGGCCTTCATCACCCGCTTTACGTCGTACACTTCCTGCATCGTCGCGGTGGCATAGAGGCTCTCAAACTCCGGGATTTTCGCGTCCTCGACTTCCTCACCATCCTCCTCGAACGCCACGTGCTTCCCGCAGGCGACTGGGCAGGCCGTACAGGTGGTGTGCTCGGTGACGAACTCCTCGGCCAATCGCTCACCCGAGACCTGTTCTGCCTCCACCTCCCCTGACTGTTCGGTCTGGAGATTCCGTGTCCCGAGCTTCCCCATCTCGTTGATGGGGTTGACCAGCCCGCTGGTGCCGTAATCCTGCAGCATCTCCGTCTCGGCCATCAGCGGCGCGGTTCGGGTGTTCGCGAGTTCGAACAGCGAGTCGAAGTCAGCCGGCTCTGGGTCGAAACTCCCCTCCTGTACAGCGACGGCTTTCACGTTCTTCGAACCCAACACGGCGCCCGCTCCACCACGGCCGGCGACGCCCTCACGGCGCTTCCCGTCGTGGAGTAGGCAGGCGTACCGNACTTCGTTCTCACCCGCGGGCCCAGCTGCGAGGACGTGCGTGTCGTAGCCGATTCCCTCTCGCTCGCGAATCGCCTCGCACGTCTCGTAGGTGTCGAACCCAGCCAGCTCGTCGGCGGGTTCAAGCGTTGCGCCCTCCTCGGTCACGTTCACGTAAACCGGTTCATCGGCCTTCCCGTGAAGCGTGATTGCGTCAAACCCTGTTGTCTTCTGTGCCGCGGGAAAGCTCCCGCCGAACGTGCTGTCGAAAAAGCCACCCGTCATTGGTGAGACGAACCCGGCGACGCCGCGGGAGGTCGACTGGAACCGTGTGCCGGTCATCGGGCCGACTGAGAGCGTCAGCACGTTTTCGGGGTCGAGCGCGTCGGCGTCAGTCGGGACGTGGTCCTCTACCGTCTTCGCGGCGAACCCGTTGCCACCGAGGAACTGTTTGGCGGTCGTTGGGTCGATCGGCTCTGCCTCGGCTTCGCCGCGGTCGAGGTAGACGTGGAGTATCTCGCCGCCGTAAACTGAGGGGAGACTGTCGGCCATAACTGAGTGGTTGGTGTGCGATGGCAAAAGCGTACTGTCGCCGCCTTGCAAACGACCCTGAAGTTTATCGTTGTCGGGAACCCACACGTCGGTGTGCACGCAGCGGAAATTGACCCAGCGGCGAAGGCAGCGCTGGATCGCCAGCCCTTCTCCATCCCACACAACCGATATGGGCTGAAACTCCTTCGAGTCGTCGGGCGACTCGCGAGCAGGTACGGAGACCACAATCCGCCCGCCGTGGGCTCGACGAGAGAGCTGACGATTCCGGGCCCGGACGGGGCGCTATCAGCCAGATTGTACCGTCCGGAGTCGGCTGCAGCGGTCCCGACAGTCGTGTTCTTTCACGGCGGTGGCTACGTGTTCGGCGACCTGGAAACTCACGACAGGCTCGCCCGCCAGCTCACCCGTTCGAGCGGCTGTGCGCTGCTCTCAGTCGAGTACCGCCTTGCGCCGGAACACCCGTTTCCTGCGGCTGTCGAGGATGCCTATGCTGCCGTGGAGTGGGCGGCCGAGAACCGCACACGCCTGGGTGGTGGGGACGAACTCGCCGTCGCCGGCGACAGCGCGGGCGGCACGCTGGCGACTATCTGCTCACTGATGGCTGCTGAACGCGATGGTCCCACAATTGAGTATCAAGCGCTGCTCTACCCCGGCGTCGCCATCGACGAAGAGCAGGAATCTGTAACGCAACACGCCGGAACTGTTCTCGACGAAGCAGACCTGCGGTACTTCCATAACTGCTACTTCGGGAGTGAGATCCACGAGCGCAACCCCTACGCAGAGCCATCGCAAGCCGACGACCTCTCGGAGGTGGCCCCCGCGACAGTGGTAACTGCGGGGTTCGACCCGCTCCGAGATGGCGGGAAAGCCTACGCCGAGCAGTTACTCCACGATGGGGTCGACGTAACCTACCGGAACTACGAATCGCTGGTCCACGGCTTCGGAACGCTTCGGGGCGTCGAGGCCGCCGATGATGCGGTCGGAGAGGTGGGTCGAGACCTGCAGAACGCGCTGTAACCGTGTCGTAGATACCGTATTCGGTGGTGGCCGCGTACTCGTAGAACTCATCTGAACTAATCTTCCCACGTGCGCGGAGGTGTTGAAAAGCGGCTACAAGAGGCTGATTTTGGGGCTTTTGTGACTGTTGGCGGGTTGCTCTGGATCGAAATCAGAATTGCAAATTCTGTAAATTCTACAAACTATTGCTGGTCCGAACTTCGTGAGAACTCTTAAGTGTCCACCAGGAGTTGCTCGGTCCATATGCTTCCGGACGCAGCGCCATCGCGGGGGGTCCTGGAAACCGGTCTCCCCTGGTCCGCCGCCAGGGTGGCCGCCTGATGGGGGGCGCAATCAGCGTCTCGCTCCAGAAAGGGGGCGTCGGGAAAACGACCATCGCAATCAACCTTGCTGACGCGCTCGCGGCCGACGACGACGTCCTACTGGTCGATTTAGACCAGCAAGGCAACGCCACAGAGGGGGTGGGTCTGAAAGACGAGTACGAAACGGACGGTCCCCACATCGGCGACGTACTGACCGACGACGACCCGGTAGACGTGCAGGAGGTCATCGTCGAGCGTGACCGGTTCGACGTCGTGCCGGCCCACATCGACCTGGACGAGATTGCCGACCGTATCCGGAACTCCACCTTCGGCATGCTATGGGTGCGCCGCCAGATCGTCCAACCGCTGCTCGAGGATGAGTACGATTACGTCGTCATCGATTCGCCACCCAGTCTCGGGCCGCTCTCTGACGCGTCGCTCATCGGCGCCGGCCACGTCATCGTACCGCTGCTGATGAGCGAGCCCAGCGTGTCGGGGTTCGAGCGCATGTGGGACCAACAGATCATCCCCATCCGCAATGAAGTTGATCTCGAACTGCTGGCCGTTGTCCCGAACGACCTCTCGGGCAACAACGAGGAGCGCCGCATCATCGAGGACTTGGAGAACTCTCCCTTCGCGGAGTATCTTCCCGCATTTGGGCGCTCCGAGGAGTTCGACACATCGGGCTCGCCCGGCCCGGGAATCCGCCACCGGATCGCGTTCAGTCGGGCCTGGCGGGAGGGCAAGACGCTGCGGGAGTACGACCCAGAGAACGATATGCTCAAGAGACTCGACCAACTGGCCGACCTGGTGAAAGCCGATGCCTGACGAGAACCGCTTTGCGGGCCTTTCGGAGGCCGAGAAAGAAGAAGAACGCACGGACGCCGAACCGGACGCAGCTGCGGACCCAGCCGAACCGGACGACTCCGAAGAGACTGGGCCGGCGTTCGAGTTCGACCAGACGACCGCCAAGAGCATCTACGTCCGCGAAGAGACGCTGGAACTGCTCGAGGACACCGAGTTCGAGGTGGAGATGGTGCTTCGCCGGAACCACAGTATCCGCGACCCGACGGGTCGGGAGTTCCACGACGCAGCCGTCCGGGTGCTGGCCGAACACACTGACGAGGTTGTCGACAGTATCCTCGCCGCTCGAGCGGGCGAGGACGAAGACGCCGAGGACTGATTCCCTGTTCTGCGCTAGTCCGGTCCGTGTCGGTCTCGTTCAGCATAAAAATCGCCGGCGACGTCCTGCGACTCCTATTCTGCGCCGTACTGTCGAATTACCTGCGAGAGCGCGTCGGCACCGAACTCGATTGCAGATTCGGGAACCCGCTCATTGGCTGCGTGGACCAGTGAGTTGAACTCGAACCCCTCGGGCAATCGGAGCGGCGTGTAGCCGTATGGCTGGATGCCCAACTGCTCGAAGAAACGCCCGTCAGTCCCGCCGGTGAGCAGGAACGGGACGGGGACTGCGTCGGGATGATTGGCGGTTATTGCATCGCTCAACACGTCGAACAGTCCCATATCGATATCGCCGTCGTCGCCGCCGTCGAACCGCACAACCTCGAACTCTACACCTTCCACGTCGCCGAGTAGCTCCCAGACCTCCTCGAGGAACTCCTCGGGACTCGCGCCCGGGAGCAACCGCGCGTCCAGCCGCAGGTCGATTTCCGCGGGGTGAACGTTCACCTTCCCGCCGCCGTTTACGACGGTCGGACTCACCGTGTTGTGGAGCATCGGGTCGAGTCGTTCGGCGACTGGACCGAGGTCATCAAGTATCTCGTCGGTCCGTTCGGGGTCCAGCAGACCGCGGAGTTGTTCGGCTCTGTCGGGCGCCGCCTGCTCGGCCATCGCCTCAATGAACTCCCGTGCGGGCGGTGTGATGTGGACCGGAAGCCGGTTCGCGGTCAGCCGGGTCAGAACCGTTCCCAGTTTGTTCATCGTGCCGTCGCGGTGGGGTCGTGAGGCGTGGCCGCCCCGGCCAGTGACAGTCGCCTCCAGCCAGCAGACCCGCTTCTCGGCCACCTGAATCGGGTAGAACTCGGTGCCGTCGATTCGCAGTGGGAAGCCACCGAACTCGCCGATGGCGTACTCGACGTCCGCGAACCAGTCGGGGTGGTTCTCGACGAGATATTTCGCGCCCATGTCGCCGCCCGTCTCCTCGTCGGAAAGCACGAGTAGGAGCACGTCTCCGGCGGGCTGGAACCCCTCCTCGGCGGCCCGTAGCATTGTGGTCACCATCATCGCGACGGCACCCTTCATGTCCAGCGCGCCGCGGCCCCAGATGTAGCCGTCTTTCTGGACGCCCTCGAACGGCGGTTCCTCCCACTCCTGACCCTCCGTGGGAACCACGTCGACGTGGCCCTGCATGAGCAACGGCGGCGCCTCGCTCGTGCCGGGCAGGCGCGCAAGGAGGTTCGGCCGCTCGGGGTCGGCTGCGAGTGTCTCGGTTTCGAGCCCCGCCTCGGTCAGCAGGCCGTCGATGTACTCGATACAGGCGCGCTCGTCACCTGGTGGGTTCACCGTCTCGAACTGAATCAACTCTGAGAGGAGGTCACCAGGCCGTTCGTGGATTGGCGTCGGCATACTCGGAGATTCACGGGGAGCCACATAGCCACACGGGTTGGGGCGAACATAGCTGTCACCACCGAAAGGCTGTTTTCGCTCCAAAGCCTACTCCCAGCTATGCCTCAGAACGAATTCAGTGTGGACGGAATGTCGTGTGGTGGCTGCGAATCGAGCGTCGAGACGGTTGTCGGGAAGCTGGATGGTGTCGAACGCGTGGGCGCCGACAACGAGAGCGGAACCGTCGCAGTAGACGGTGAGTACGACGAGGCGTCGGTTCGCAACGCGATCGAGGGGGCGGGGTTCACCGTCTCGGCGTAATCTTCGGTCAAACGGACCAGCAGCGTTCCAACGGAGAGGGAGCCTTCGACGGCTACTCTGTCACCAGCGCAATCACCCGCTCCGGTCGATTCATGCCGGCACAGAGCACGAGCACTGTGAGGTGGGTCCCGTCCTCGATTGGGACGTCACCGCCCCGTACCGCGCTCCCGCCAGTCTCCTCGGCAACGGTGCCGCGTGCGTCGGCAATAGCCTCACGGTTCAGCCACGCCGGCGGGCCAGTCGTGACCAGGAGAGATCGAACCGATTCCGTCAGGTCGCCCGCCAGCGAGCGGTGGCGGTAGAGCGCCCGGCGGGTCGCCGTCTCGATGGTACTGTAGCTCTCGATACTGTCGGGTTCGGACTCGCTTGAGAGCAACTTCCCGAAGAAGGACTGCTTCTGCCGGACCTGCTGGCTGTTGTAGCCGAGCGTGGCGTAGCCGCCCTCACCGAACGTGGCGATGAGTTCGCTGGCGTCGACGACCTGCTCGGCGACACCGCCCTCCACACTCGCTTCGCCGGTGCTGAACAACGCACCCGTCCACTCGGCGATGGTTTCGTTGGCGTCGGCGTAGCCCTTCTCCGCGTCCTCGTCCGGCAGGCGCTCTGTGGGTGCGTTGAGTTCGTCGTTGTCGAACAGGAGTTGTGAGTCCACCGTTGCTTCGAGCCCCAACAGTCCAGCACGGGCGTTGCGCTCGATTCCTTCCTCGTACGACGCGGGCAAGACGGTCAGCGCGTAGACCGGACTGTCGATGGCTTCCCGGAGCGTGTCCACGAGTATGGGCGCCGCGCCCGACCCAGTGGCGCCACCGACACCGACGGTGACGAGCACTCCTGCCGCCTCGCTCGGGACGGCATCGAGGGCGGCTTGTTGGAGTTCGAGCGCGTTGGCTTCGGCAGCCTCCCTGACGGCGAGCGCGTCGCCGCTTGAGCCCGCGGTGCTCCCGAACGCGTGGCGGTTCGCCTGATCGATATCTAGCCGCTCGAGACTCTCTACGTCTGTGTCGAAGGCGGCGACTGATGCGAGATACGGACGGTCGTCGGGTTCGGCCGCGGTTAGCCGGTCGGCCAACCGACAGCCCGCACCACCGACGCCCAGGACGGCGAGTTGCACGGCTCGGAATCAGTGCGCTCCGTCATAGGTGCTTCGTCGGGGCCGCGGCGTTCAGCGGTTCGACTCAGCTCGACCTCTCCGAACAGAACCGATTTGAACCGTGCACTCGCCGGTGGCGCTGGTTTCTTCCGGGTCCGGGCCCGCCTTTCGGTATGGAACACGCCTCAGTCGACAATGTCGACATGGACGGACCGGCTGGCAGTCTCGGCCTCTCTGAATCGCTGGGCCTCACTGATTTCGCCATAAACCACTACAGCCTCGCCCCGGGCGAGGAGTTCTCGGGTGGCCTCCACACCCATCTCGACCAGGAGGAAGCGTTCTACATCATCTCGGGAACGGCGACGTTCGAGTTCACAGACGAGCCTCTCGGCGAGACCGAGACGGTCGAAGTGGGCCCTGACGAGGCAGTTCGGTTCGCACCCGGCGAGTACCAGACGGGACAGAACGAAGGCGACGAGCCTGTCGAAGCGCTCGCCTTCGGTGCGCCGGAGGGGAGCGAGGACGTGCGAGTTCCGGGCCCCTGCGAAGACTGCGGTGAGGAAGCACTGCAACTGCGGTTCGAAGACGACGAGCTTGTCGCGTTCTGTCCGGAATGCGGTGCTGGCGCTGGCTCGTAACCCTGCAAAAAAATCCGGCAGCCGAAACGGCCTGGTTAGTCGTTCCCGAACGCGCCTTCTTCGCGCATCTCCGCCAGCCGCTCGTCGTCGATACCGAGCTCAGAAAACACCTGCTCGGTGTGCTCGCCGAGTTTCGGCGGCGGTGACTCGAAGCCGCTGTCAACCCGGTCGAAGTTGAGCGGGTGTTCGATGACCGGGATTTCCTGGCCGTCGCGCTCGATAGTCGTCATGACGCCGCGGGCCTCCGTCTGTTCATTGTTGAGGGCGTCCTCGACCGCTTGGACCGGGCCAGCGGGGATGCCGGCGTCGACGAAGGCGTCCATCCATTCGTCGGTCGTCCGGTCGGTGAGCCTGGCTTCGATCTCGGATTCGAGTAGATTCATATTCTCCACGCGGTCGGCGTTCTCAGCGAAGCGGGGGTCTTCGAGCAGGTCCGGACGGTCGATGGCCTCACAGAAGCCGCGCCAGAGCTTGGGGTTCAGCGCGGCGACGTTGACGTAGCCGTCGGCCGTCGCGAACGCCTGATACGGCGCGAGCACGGGGTCTTTGGTGCCCATCCGCTGGGTCTCCTCGCCGGCGAAGCTCTTGCCGGCCTGCTTGGTCAGCCACGGGAGCGTCGAGTCGAGCATCCCGAGATCGATGTAGTCGCCCTCGCCGGTGAGTTTGCGGCGGTAGAGCGCCGAGGAGATGCCGAACGCCCCCCACATCCCTGTGATGAGGTCCGTCTGTGGGAGTCCCACTTTCACGGGGTCGCCGCCCTCCTCACCCGTGACGGACATGATGCCCGAGATGCCCTGAATGAGGAGGTCATAGCCCGGGCGCTGGCTCCACGGACCGGTGTCACCGAACGCCGAGATGGAGCAGTAGACCACGTCGTCGTTCAGCTCTTTGATCGTCTCGTAATCGACGCCGAGGCGGTCAGCGGTACCGGGCCGGAAGTTCTGGAGGAACACGTCGGCTTCTTCGGCAAGCTCATAGAGTGCAGCGAGGCCGGCGTCGCTCTTGAGGTCGAGTTCGACCGAGCGCTTGCCGTAGTTGACGGTCCAGTAGTACGGCGACTCGCCGTCGATGAACGGTGGGCCGGAGTGCCGTATATCGTCGCCCGCGCCCGGGCGCTCGACTTTCACGACGTCTGCGCCTTGATTGGCGAGCATCAGCGAGCAGAAGCCACCGGTCACGAACGTCGAGAGGTCGACCACGAGCAGGTCCTCGAAGATACGACTCATGTCTCATCCGGAGGTTGGGAGCCGCATAAAGCCTCCTGAGACGGTCCCTTCCACCGGAGACAGTGTTCAAGACTTGTAAACCGTTTACAGATTTCAACCAGCTTCGACAGTACACCCGGCCCGGACAATCAACGCTGGGTGAACAGTACGAACGGTATGAACGGTTCACCGGGAGTCAACAGTCGGGATAGGGTACGTATGGTCTCTGTCCGAGATACCCTAGCCCGCAGGCGGTTCTCCGCTCCGAGGGTTTTTGCCGTTCCCGGCTCTCTCACCGTTGAATGACCAGTGACACGCTGTCGGTCCCCGAGGCAGGCGAGCGGATTGCCGCGGTGTTCGATGCGATACAGGGTTCCGTAATCGTCCGCCGCGAGTTCCTCGAAACAGTGCTCGTTGGCGTGCTCGGGCGGGGCCACGTCCTGCTCGAGGACGTCCCCGGGACGGGCAAGACGCTGACGGCCCAGAGCGTCGCCGACGCGCTCGGGCTCTCGTTCTCCCGCGTCCAGTTCACCCCTGACCTCCTTCCCTCGGACATCACGGGGACCAACGTGTTCAACGAGAACGACGGCAGTTTCGAGTTCCGACGCGGCCCAATCTTCGCCAACGTCGTCCTCGCTGACGAAATCAACCGAGCCCCACCCAAAACCCAGGCTGCGCTGCTGGAGGCGATGGCCGAGGGGCAGGTGACGGTGGAGGGTGAGACCTACGAGCTTCCGGACCCGTTTTTCGTCATCGCGACCCAGAACCCCGTCGAGAGCGAGGGGACGTTCCCGCTCCCGGAGGCCCAGGTCGACCGCTTCGCGGTGAAGAACTCCATGGGCTACCCCGACCGCGACGGCGAAATCGAACTCCTCCGCCGCCGTGCCGGCCGTGCCGAACAGGTGCCGAGCGTCGAGACGGTGCTGGAGGACGGCGAGCTCGCAGCGCTACAGGCTGTCCCTGAGAGTGTGCACGTCGACCCGGACCTGCTCTCCTACATTGCGGACCTCTGCAGAGCGACTCGGGAGGATCGCCGCGTCGAGGTCGGTGTTTCCCCCCGCGGCACCCAGCGGCTGTTCGAACTCGCCCGTGCGAACGCTGTCCTGCGAGGCCGCGAGTTCGTCACGCCCGACGACATCAAAACCATCGCCCGTCCGGCGCTGGCTCACCGTCTCGTGCTCACCCCGGAAGCACAGGTAAACGACGTGTCGAAAGCTGCCGTGCTGGAAGATGTACTTGCCGACGTTCCTGTGCCGACGGTCGACCGTGAATCTTCGGCCTGAATCCGTTCGGCGTACCAACGACGTGGTTTCCGCGTCTCAACAGTCAAAGGTGACCCGTACTGCATTTTTCTGAAGAATCCACTCCTGATACAGATAGCGGTACGTGACGTATACACCGTATGCGACAATATACAATGTGTACATTGCCACAAACCCAGATTGAGAGATGCACGTGTCCGAAGGGGAATTCGTCCATATACTCGGTACCTTCCACTGAAACGGCTGAAGAGCGAGAGTACTCCCGACTCCTGATCACGCACGTCGGTGGTAGATCACGGCTGCTATCTGGGGTCAATCGCCCTTCCGTGAGACGCTCCACCCCGATAAATTCGTCCAGAGAAATTCCGCTGTGGTTCTTGAACCGGAGTACTCGGACTCCGGGCCCAGAAAGTGGTCGCAGTTGTGGGGCCAAAGATTCACTTCCAAGGGCCACCGAACGCTGCTCGCAGAGGGACTCGGTATGAGTTCGAACTGGACCAACAGGTATGACGCCATTTTCGGTTCAATCAAATACGCGATCAGAGCGCTGCGGTCAGCTCGAACACGTTGTGAGCAGTGAATCTTCCAGCTGTCCGTGAGAACACTCTGAGTTAGGCCAGTCAACATCAATTGTCGCTCGATTTCGCGACTGGTGGGGAGTCTGGACGAGGACCTCGTGACAGAGGAAATCGAGCAATCCGGGTTTTGTGCACACGAGAATAGCGCCAAATAGATGGCTACACTCGCTGGCAAAAAATGTATATCGCAGTATATGGTTCATCAGTACAATATCTCCTTAATTGCCACTTTAAGTATTGGAAACAAAGGCGAATGAATACTCTTGCAGTGGTCTCTCTGAACCAGTTACAGGTCGGAACGATCGAAAACGAGCGTCACACCATTTTCCTCGAGCCATTCGGCGTGGGCCTGCCAGTCGGGGTCGTGCTCGGCGACGATTTCCCAGAAGCGGTCGCTGTGGTTCAGCTCCCGCAGGTGTGCGAGTTCGTGGACGACGACGTACTCCGGGATTTCTGGCGGCGCCAGCATGAGCCGCCAGTTGAAGCTCACCGTCCCGTTGCTCGAACAGCTCCCCCACTTGGTTCGTTGATTTGCGATGCGGATGCCGCTGGGGTTCACACCCATGCAATCGCCGTAGCTGTCGATCTGCTCCTCGACAAATGTCCGCGCTTTCCGTCGAAACAGCGACTCCAGCACATTCTTGACCGAAGTGCGCTCGACCTCCCAGCTCGCGAGCCGGAACGATTCCGCACAAACCGCTGATTTCGAGCGTTGCTCGATCCGGATAGTCCGTTCTGTACCGAGATACGGCAGGGTCGAGCCCGGCTCGAAGCGCCGCTCTGGCACTCGTTCGAGTGTTGACGCACGCGCGTCGAGTTTGCGAAGCGTCCAGTCGGCGTTGCGTTCGAGGAGCGCCTCGTGGTCCATCGGCGACCCACTCGGGAGTACGACCCGAACGCCGGCCAACCGCACGTCGATGCGGGGCCGGGTGGCTCGGTTACTCCGTCGAACGACGTAGTCGACGCTGGTGCCGTCAAGCGTCGTCCGGTGGGTCCGTTGCTCGGATGAACTGCTGTCGATAAATCGGCTATGTCGGCAGTCTACAAATAGCCTCTTGGATTGGCCGACTGACCGCTTGATGGCTACGCAGCCTTCTCGAGTTCGTCGAACAGCGTCGATACTCGCCGTGCAATTTCGTCCTGGACTGCCACGGTCTCCTCGAGTTGGTTTCCGTGGGAACCGGTCAGCCCCCACTCGATAGTCTTCCCCGTCCAGTCGACGGGACAGGCGTCACTCGCAGCACAGCCCATCGTGATGACGTACTCGCTCGTTCGCGCCTCTGCCGCTGTGAACGCCCGAGGCGTTCTGTCGCCGATATCGATGCCGACGGCCGCCATCGCGTCGACCACCTCCTCGTGAAGCTGGTCGGCAGGGTCGACGCCGCCGGTCAGCAGTTCGTAGCGCTCCTGGAAACCCCGTTCGGCCAACTCTCGCTGGGCGAACGCGTAGGCCATCTGCGACCGGCCGGCGTTCCCGACACAGACGAACGCGATGCGCGTCGCGTCTGAATCGGTCCGGTTCAACATGTGGTCATATTGGTTTCTGACGCTAACAGTGTTCCCCCGAAAACGGGTTTCGTGATCGTCCTCATGACCGGTGTGCCTGCACTGCTGAGTCCCTTGACGTTCCGTCACCCCCGGCGGCTGTCACTGACGGGTTACGCAGCCCGTTCCAACTTCTCGTAGAGGACGTACGAGTAGGCGACCGTGATGACGATCGTTCCGAGCACTGGGACCAGGAGGAAGTAGACCGCATCACTCTCGAGTGTCCACGGCGTTCGAATCCCCACGAATCAGTTGCGCTCGGCGCGTTCGAGGACGACACCTATGTAGTAGAAGAGTCCTGCGACAGCCGCCAGCACGAGGAGCGTGAAGTCAAACTCGTACCCGAGATTGAACGCCACCACACCAACGTGGATGACGAACATGACTGCCGCAAAGGCAACGACAAACCAATCGTACGTTGGCCGGAACGCCTCTATGTTCTCCGGGCGGGGGTCGATGCGCGGCACGATTGCAAGGAGTGCGACCAGTCCAGCGGTAATCGCCGGGGAAATCGTGAGGGCAACGGCTTTCGACATCGTCGCGTCGGGTTTGCCTGCGGCGTTCCAGTGGTCATCATTCGGATGGGGAGGTCAGGGGCAGCGACGACGCTGGCGAGCGCCGAGAGAATGACGAACCCAGCCGCGATCAGGAAGCGTTGCCGTGTGTTGATGCCAAACCGAGACGACGACGAACCTGAGAACCGGTTGTTCGGGGAGCGAAACAGAAACCGTCTCGAGACGGCTCAGTTACTCTGCTCGGCGTGTAGGTCGCCGTCTACGTCAAACCGCGAGATGGTGTCCGCCCAGCCGCGGGATACTTGTCAGTCCGCCCCCAGAGTAGAGTCATCTTCCGACCCGATCAGCCTCTCCACCGACCACGTCCTCGACCGGCCCATGTCTGAGCAACGAGGCTCGTTCCACGCAATCGTCGACGACGCCGAGCAGGTACTCGACAGGGCTGTTCGTTCGACTGAGCCCGTCGAACTCGTCGTCACCCCCGAACGACTCCACCGCCGGAATCTGAAACGACGCTTGGCCGAGCAAGGGAGTCCGCGGAGCAGCTACCGGCTCACAGACAGCCAGCGTATCGCCGAGCGACTCCTCCGGACCGCCGACCGCCAGCCCGAAACCATCGACCGCATCGACCGCCTCAAACACGCCGAGGCGTTGTTGGGAGAGGAGACCGACGCCAACGACCGCCTGCGCGCCGTGTTCGGTAGCGACCTTCGGGCACACGCCGAGACCATCGAAGCCGCTCACCGCCGAGTCACCAGCATAACTGCCTGGGCGCCCGCTCGAATCGAGGCGCTCGAAACGACCGCGGCGGGGTTGCCAGATGTGGCCGCTGCAGATACGGGCGATATCGTGACGGGAGTCCGTTCGCTGGAGCAGGAACTGGCCAAATGCGTCGACGGGACTCACTCCAGAGGCGCACTGCTGTCGGATGCGGCCTCGTTGGTCGCCGAGGACCCGACTGTCTGGCGGGAATCATTCCCGACCATCGAACGGCTCTCGCTCGCCGGCGTCAGTGCGGTCGACGCACCCTTGCTTGACCTGCTTGCCGCCGCCACGAGTGCGGGTGTGGATGTGCGGCTCTATCTGCGACCAGGAACTGGTCCGGCCATCGCCGAGCGGCTCGCCGACAGAGTTCCAGACTGTGACGCACTCAGCGGTGTCGCGGGCGGCGAGTTCAGCCCGCCGTCGGTCCCCACGAGCGAACTGGTCGCTGACACGCCCGAGGCAGAAGCACGGCTCGCGGCCGGCGTGGTGGCGGGGCTGCTCAGGAAGGGCGTTTCGCCGAGCGACGTGTTGGTCGTCGCACGGGACGCAGAGTCTTACGAGCGCGCGATCGAACGTGCCGCCGGTCGCCACGGCGTCTCGCTCGCGGTCTGGGCCCAGTTGCCGGTCGAACGGACGCTCCCCTATCGGCTGTTTGATGCCTGCTGTACGCTACTCGGGACTGCCGAGCCCTCCCTCTCGACGCTGCTCGCGCCGTTGGAGTTCCAGTGGGTTCCCCCTGCCTCCGAGAGTGAGGTGTGGCCACTCACCACCGAACAAGTCGCGGCGGTCCGCTCGGAGCTTGCCGAGAATTCGGCCCTGGAGCAGCCGGTTTCAGCGTGGCTGGCCAAGCTTGACGACGACTCGTTCGCCCCGCTCCGGACGTATCTCGAGTGGGTGACTGCCCAGCCCGAAACCCCGGAGCCGGTTGCGCTCCACGGGACGTTCGAGCCCGTGTTCGATGCCTACCGGGAGCTGGTTCTCCCGACCGTGTTCGCTGCCGACGACCCCGACCTCGGGCGCACGGCTCAGCACGCCCGAGCAATCGTCCGAATCGAGGAGCTACTCGTCGACACTCGTGCGAAGTACGACGAGTGGCTTGACGCCGGTGACCTCCCACGGTCGTGGCTTGCGGTCGCCGAACTCGCCGAGCGGGTGGTCGCGACCCGCCCTGGCCGCCGGGAGCACGCCAATGCAGCCGCCGTCGACGTCGTCGACGCGACGGACGCGTGGCTCAGGCAGGTCCCCCACGTCGTCGCCGTGGGGCTGGTCGACGGTGTCTGGCCCCGCCGGCCCGAGAGCGTTTTCCCGAGCGCATTCCGCCGGGCCGTCGTCAAGGGTGACAGCGCCGCCGCTCGTCGCCTCGCGGTCCCCGGTCGGTGGACCGCCAGCCGCGAAACCGACCACCTCGCGAGCGCGGTCGACGCAGCGACCGAACAGCTAATCTGTAGTCGCTATCGCAGAGACCGCGAAGGAACCGAGCAGGAGCGCTCCCAGCTACTCTCAACGCTCTCGCCCCAGCCCCTCCCAGCGTCGACAGCGGAGTCGCTCCGGGCGGGTACGCTCCCCGATTCACTCGCCCCCGCAAACGGGGGTGGCTCGCAATGACTGAAAAATCGTCGGACGCCGTGGGCTACTGCCGGCTCGAAGATGCCCAGGCCGACATTCGCGACGCCTTCTTCGCCACCGACGCCGGCCTGTTCGTCCTCGACTGTGGCCCCGGCGCGGGCAAATCCGTCACTGCCGACAGCATCGCTGCCGAGGACCTGGCCCGCAAGCGCTCGGCGGGTGTCGAGAATCCCGAGGAGACGCTCTGTCTCACCTCGTTCTCGCGTGACGACGCCGCGAGTATCCTCCCGGGCGTGGAGGAGGCTCTTGGTAGGCTCGCAGCCGACCCAGAAGCGCCGGTCACCCTCAGCGAAGAATCTGCATCAGAACTCGGCGCAGCACTCCGCGGGAGTGACCGAGTCGGAACGGTCGATAGCGTCCTCGGAACCGTCTTCGAGGCGGTAGCTGACGAAGTCGGGTTCGATGGGACGCCAACTGTCGGCGACGGCTCGGACCTCGCGGGGGTCCACGGCGACGCCGTTGAACTGGTTCGGAACGACGACAGCCTCGTCAACGCGTTCGACCGGCTCGACGGCGCCTACCCGGAGGGTCGGTACGACGAGGATGTTGGTGATCTCCTTGCGACCGCTCGGAACGCCTGTCGCGAACGCTGTTTCGACGTCGAGACACTACACGAACGTCTCTTGGGTGTTCTCGAGGGTGCGTATCCGGACGGCCCACCGGAGTCGCTGGAAGACGTGCTCGAGGACGTCGAGCGGTTCTTTGGACCCGACGAACGAAACGCCGTCGAGGAACGGCTGGCTGTCGACCCCGACGGGGAGCGTGACGCGGTGGCAACTGCGGATGCGCGCTGTCACGATGAATGGGCGGCGGCCATCGAAAGGTTCTGTACGGTGCTCTCGGTGTACCTCGACGCGTACGACGAGGCCTGCCGAGCCCGCGGGGTCGTCGCCCACGTCGACGTGGCTCACTGGGTTGCCACCTTCTTCGAAGCCGAGCACTACGCGGGGCCGTTCCGCGAGCGCCTTCAGGAGCGCTACACTGACCGGCTCTCCACGGTTGTTGTCGACGAGGCCCAGGACGTTTCCCACGCCCAGCACGACGCACTCGCGCCCTTGGTCGACGCTGAGACGCGCGTTCTCCTCGTCGGTGACCGAAACCAGAGCGTCTACGCCTGGCGCAACGCCCAACCCGCGCTGTTCGCAGCTGCCTTCGAGGATGGGGAGTATTTCGGCATCGAGTGGGACACCCACGAGTCCAACCGGGCGACGCGGAGCTACCGGTTCCGCCCTGGTGTCGCCGCAGCAATCGACACGGTGTTCGAATCGGTGTTCACCGACCCGACCCGTGGCGGCGACGCGAAGGAGTACCAGCCACTCAGAACCGTTCGAGATGGGACAGTGGAGCCGAACCTCCACCTCGCAGCCTTCGATGGTCGAGGAGAACCTGGCAAGAAACGGTGGGTCGACCCCTCAGAAGGGGTGGGTGAGGCGGCAGCGCTGGCCGACTGCATCGCTACCGGCCTGCGTGACGATCGTTTCGGCGAGGATCCAGGGGTAACGGTGTTGTTCCAGCGACGGACCCACATGGCCAGCTACATCGACGCGTTCGCCGACACTGGGCTGACAGTCCGGGACACCAGCCGGGTGCTGTTCGACCATCCACTGGTCGGTGCCGTCTGTGCGGTGGTGGAGTGGCTGCTTGACCCCACTGACAAATCGGCGACGCTCACGCTGACCAACGACGACGATCTCCCGCTCAACACACTCATCGACCGGCTGATGCGCGCGGACTGGTCGATTCACCGGGTGGCCGAGAGCGGGAGCCTCTCCGGTGCCCTCGGCAGGTTTACGGACGGACTCGCCACGTTGGCTGACCGCCGGCCCACCCACCTTGCCAGCGCCGGCGCAGACGTTGTGAGCGACGTGATTGAGACGCTCTCGCTGGCTGCGGATCCGTTCGACCAGAGTTCGGCTGCCACCGACGACACCGCCGTGCTGGACCGCCTCGTTGCCACCGTCGCCGACTGGGAGGGTGAGGAGCGCTACTCGCTGCCCCAACTCGCAGCAGCGCTGGGTCACGCCCGGCGGAATCCGAAGAGCGGCCCGAGTCTCCCCACTGTCGGGGACGGTGACGTAACCTTCCGGACGATTCACGGCGCGAAAGGCGACGAGGACGACGTGGTCGCTGTTGCCGATTTGGGTGACCGCCTCGGCCGCCTCGGCCCGCAACTGGACAGATTTCTCGCCCACGGTCAGCACGTGGCGTTATCGCCACCTGCAAATCTGGGAACGGGTGAGAACTACCCCGAACTGGCAGGGACCGTTCTCGCCGGGGGTCCATACGACCCCGACGCCAAACCAGGCGACGACAGTTCCGGGCTTCGGTGGGCGAGCCAGCGGTGGGTTCCGGAGGAGAAACGGATCGCTGGCCCGCCGCCGCTGAGTGCGGCCGTCACAACGAGTCGGGCCGAGCGATGGCGCCTGCTCTACGTCGCGCTTTCGCGGGCCCGCGACCACCTCGTCCTCCCGCTCCCGACTGAGCGTGAGGAGTCGACCCCGCGGGACCGCTGGGTGGACACGCTCCGCGATGCCTACGAGTTCCACGCGGGCCGCTCTGGTAGCTACACGGTGGCCACTCCCGAGCCCCATGAGCCACTGACTGTGTCTGTTCACAGTCCCACGTCGCCAGTGACTGCTGACATGGAATCGCCTCCGGGGACGCCAGATACAGGGGAATCATCCAGCCTGCCACCTACTCTGACCACTGGCTGGACGCCGCGGTTCGTCAGCCCGAGCACGCTCTACCCACTCTCAACGGCGCCTGCAAAGCACGTGCTCGCGCATCTGAGTGGCCGAGCCCTCCACAGTGACCACGAGGGTGTCGACGACTCGCTTCCGCTGACGTTTGAGACGATGGGTCCCGATGTGGTCGGCGATGTCGCACACGACACCTTCGCCATCGCACTCCGGGACGAGGTCGATACCGAAATGCTTCGCGCGAGCGGCGGGCCGCTTCCAGCCGCAATCGACCGCGCGATCGCCCGGCACGCGAGCGGTGTTGCGCCTGACGAGCGCGAGCAACTGCGGCGATATCTCGAGTCGTCGTTGCTCCCAGCGTTTGCGGAGACGTCCCTCTGGGACCGGCTTCAGGCAACCGACCGGCGCTACGTCGAGGAGCCGTTAGACGGCGTGGTGCGCGTGGGTGACCCCGGACTCGCGGTCGAAATCGGCGGCCAAGCGGATATCGTCTCCGTCGATGACGCTGGGGAGTGGCACGTCGACGACCTCAAAGTGACACTCACTCCACTCGACGAATCGCTCCGCGGGCGCTACGAGCTTCAGGCTGCAGCGTACGCGTGGGCGCTCAGCCGCCAGCCCGAGGTAAAGACGGTCACCACGACGGTGACCACGGTCGGCACAGAGAGGACCTCGTGGACGGTCGATGCAGGAGATGCGACGTTCAAACGCGCACTCAATCGACTTTACAATCTGAACTGGGAGTAGCTGGCGACTAGCCGTTTTCTGTCAGGTACGTCTGGCTCGTCCGGGTCGTTCCCGTCACGTTCCCGCTGTCGTGACGCCCTACGGGCCAGTTTGTTCCTGCGGCCAGCCGTAGCTTTTTGTCGGGGCGCTACTCCCGCAGCGTATGGAGGACACACTCCACGATGGCACCGTGGTCGGCGTGCTCCTCGCGGCGGGGCTGGGCACGCGGTTCGCGGGGGGAAACAAACTGCTCGCCCACCCAGCGGCGGAAGAGAGGAGCCAGCCAATAGTGCGACTGTCTGCGGAACGACTCGTCGAGGCTCCGGTCGACCGCGCCGTCGTCGTTCTGGGGAACGAAGCCGAGCAGGTCGCAGATGCGCTCACACCCGTCGATATCGAGACGGTCTACAACCCTGAGTACGAGGCAGGGCAGGCAACCTCCGTCGCCCACGGCGTGGACTGGGCCCGCGACCAAGGTGCCGACGCGGCGCTGTTCGCACTCGGAGATATGCCGTGGGTATCGCCCGCGACGTACCAGGCAATCGTCGACCGCTGGCGGGAGACCGGTGCGGGAATCGTCGTCCCGGAGTACGACGGTCAACGGGGGAACCCAGTACTGTTCGGCGCAACCCACTTCGATGGGCTGGCTGCGGTTACCGGTGACACTGGTGGTCGGGAACTCATGGCTCGCGAACCGGTCGAGCGGGTCGCCGTCGACGACCCGGGGATTTCCCGCGATGTCGACCATCGGGACGACCTTCAAGCCTGAGCTCACCGAAACAGGACTGTGTCTGACCGCCGAACGGGAGGTATACTCCGCCGCCTCCGCGCGACGGCGCCGCCGGAGTAGTTCCGCTGGCGTGGACCCTCGCCGCGGCCGCCCACCTCGAACTACCTCGTCTCGTGCGGTCCTCATCGGCCATCTCGTCATGACGACAGTGCTGATAGCGTTCGCCGTGCTCTCCTCCCGGGAGATGCGGCCAGACCCTATCTATTGTGGCTGCGGTGAGAGAGTGACCAGCTACTCGTGCTGGCGGTGGAGCCGCCAGCGCTGAAGCAGCATGTCGACCCCATCCCCTGTCTCGAGGAACTCGACCGGAATCCGGCCGTCATCCGAGATGGTGTAGTAGGTCAGGTCGTCCGACTCGCTCGATTCCGGGAAGAGCGTGAACGAACGATCCCCCAACCGCCCATCGACCTCGACGGCGAGGCTCGTCCCTGTTCGCTCGACGGTCGCCCGCTGAATCCCACGGTAGGACTCATACTCCCCGACCAGCCGGTCTGCTTTCCGCTCCAGCGCCAACTGCGGGACGGCAGCTTCGGGCTCCTCGCCCTGCAGAATCGCGAGGAGGGCGTGCCCAGCGACCGTCGGGTGCTGGGCAGGAGCGGTGTTGCAGGCGACGACGACGCCCATATCGGCCGCCTCAAGATAGCCGATGTAGGCGGTTGTCGTGCCCATCATGCCGCCGTGGCCGACGAGTCGGTCACCGAGGAACGCCTGACTCGAGAGGCCGTAGCCGTACTCTCGTTCGACGCCGTCGACGGTTTCGTACCGTGTCGCTGTCGGCGTCGTCATGGCGTCGACGGCCCCCGGGTCGAGGACACGCTCGCCGTCGAACGCGCCGTCGGCCATCAGCATCCGGAGAAAGCGGGAGCTCTCGACGACGGAACTTGCGAGGCCACCAGGAGCATACATCGTCTCCGCGAAGCCGAGGTCGCCCTCTTGCCAGGTTGAATCGCCGTCCTCGCCGGCCTCCTCGTAGTAGGCGCTCATGCGGTCGTCAGCGGCCTCAAATCGCGACTGGCTGAAACAGGAGCGCTCCATTCCCAGCGGGCCGAAGACGTGTCTGTGAACGTATCGCTCGAAATCGACACCGGTCAGCTCGGCAACCAGTTCGCCGAGCAGCGCGAAGCCGGTGTTGTAGTAGAAGAACTGCTCCTGTTCGGTGTAGCGCTCGTCGACGCTGCCCTCGACGTGGCGGCGGAAATCATCCTCGCTGGTCAGCGGCGTGTTCGCGTCGCCGATATCCGTGAGCCGGGTGACGAGCACCGAGAGGTTGCCGTCGCTGGGCATTCCGGAGGTATGGTTCAGTAGCGATTCGACGGTGATGGGGTCGCCCGGGACCGCCGCGAGGTGGGGAAGATACTCCGCGATGGGGTCTGAGAGCGCGAGGTCGGTCCGCTCGACACACTGCATCACCGCTGTCGCCACGACGGATTTGGTGCACGAGCCGATTCCATAGAGGGTGTCCGGCGTCGCCGGCAGGTCGTCGTCAAGGTCGCGCGCGCCGAACCCCTCGGCGTAGGCGAGTTCGTCGCCGTCCACGAGCGCGACGCTTGCTCCCGGCACGCCGTTCTCGCTCATCCACTCGGCCACGTACTGTTCGACCGCCCGTGTCGTCTCGGGGGTGAACGCCCCGCTGTCGAGAGCCATAGCTGGCGGATATGGCGGCGACGGCAAAGAGGCTCGCCTCGCGGCGATTGTGGCGCCGGCTCAGAACGTCATCGACGCCACGACCGCGACCACGAACAGAGCGGTTCCAATCGCAGTGGTTACCGAGGCGTTGCCGCTGTCGTCACCTTCGTCGGTCACCATCATCGTGCCGAGGACGCCGACGACGGCGACGGCAGCGACGATCCACGCGAACGCGAAGTAGGGTAATCCAGCCATAGGTGGTTGTTGGGTAGGGGGCATAATAATTCTCGGGAGACCGGCTTTCCGATGAGGACAGCTATATCCCCAGCGGGCCCGGACGCTTTTTCATGCGGATGGAACTGCGGGTGTGCAAACACTGCTACGAGGGTGAGCACGGCAACCCCGAGAAGACGGCGGTGACCCGCGATATGGTGAACTGTGCAGAACGCGTTCGTGAGTACAAAGACCTCATCGGGATGGATACTCTCTACATCACCCGTGTCAAGGAGGGCGAACCCGGTGGCTCTGAAGCGCTGCCGGCTATCGTCGCCTCCATCGAGAACGGCCAAATTCAGCTCTCGGACACGCAGTTAGTGATGGAGGACGACAGCGGCAACATGCTGGTCTACCCCGACCCCGAGGATATCCTCGAGGTACTGACCCGGAACATCGACCAGATTCAGCAACACGCTCGCGAGGACGTGACGGTCGAACTCTCCGCTGAGAGCGCGGAACTCGTCTCGTAATCTCGACGGTTTTTCACGGCTGGGGGCGAACGCAGCTTCACAGCTACTGTCTCCAGTCACGCGTCAGCGCTCCGATGCGACGCTTCCCGGGCAGCGCGGTCCGTGGAACCGCTGCCGGAATGTCACCCAGTAGTGGACGCATCATTATATCCAGCGTAGACGCCTCTTTCCTCTATGCCCATGAGCCACGCAGAGAGAGTAGTAGCTGATTTCGGCTCAGTCACGTGGCTCCACTAGTTGGGGGTCGTCCTCTCGCTAGCTGTCGTCGCGATAACGGGTTCTGGGCTCGGAGGCTGCAATGCGGTTTCCGCGGGGGAGTCGAACGATCCGCTCCCAACCGTGCGCGCTGAAAAGAAAATGTGTCCGCGAAACTGCCGAGCGGCCGGTCAGTCGGCAGTCTGTGTGTGGTCGCCGTCGTCTTCGATCTCTTCGCGCATCTGGCGCTCCCAGCGGACGCGCACGAGATTGCCGTACAGCGAGAGCACCATGCCAAAGAACAGCACGAGCATCCCGATATTGACGCCGACGGTCAGCAGCAGGTTGGTCGGTCCGCCGCCGAGCAGCAGCTCGCCCGGAACCGGGTAGCCGGTGTCGTACATACTCGCGAGCAGCACGCTGACGATGCCGATCACCGTCGCCGCGCCTGCGAGGTTCGTCGCGCTCGCCCAGCTGGGCGAGAGCGAGAGCCGCTCGATGCCGGTGCTGTCGGCGTCGCCCTCGTGGGACTCCGGAATCATCGACCGGGGGATGAACGCCTTCGTCTCAACCGGGAAGAACGCGGGGTGGAAACCGTGCTCGAAGATGTGGAACATCACACCCATGAGCATAATGACCCCGAGCAGCCCGTGGAACACGACGAACGCCATCGCCGCCGTCTTCGTCGCGAACAACCCCATCAGGCCGGTCTTCGACCAGATGAGCAGCCCCGAGACCGAAAGCATCGTCAGCTCGGCCGCGAAGATGAACACTACGCCCTTGCCGATGTAACTCAGGAGTGGAATCTCGTCGGCCGTCCCCCCGGCGAACTGCCGGGCGCTGGGGTGGCGCTCGTCGGCGGTGCCCAGCACGAACTGGATGTCCTGAGCGAACGCCCACACGTCATCAGGCGTCGGCATGATCTCCTTGAAGTTCGAGCGGCCCACGTCCGTCGTCACCATCATCAGCATCCAGAAGGTGATGAGCGCGAGCAGCCCAACGCCGAACGCGCGGTGGAGCGCCGCGACGGCACCCGCTCCGCCCATCAGGGTGAGCATCCACCACAGTTCGTCGTTGAACATGATGGCATAGCCCGTGAAGAACAGGAAGAACACGTCCAACGCCAGCATCGAGTGGAACACCGTGGTCATCCGCGTGAACTTCCCGTGGTCTAAGTTCGTCATTCCTGCTCACCTCCGGGTGTCTCCGCAGTCGCGTCGTTCTCGACGCCACCATCCGCTGCGAGTCGGTTCTCACCCGGCTGGCGCATCCGGCTGGCGAGGCGTCGGAACGCGCCCCAGTGGATAAACACCATCAGCAGGATGAACACGCCCAGCACGATGTCGACGATGTGGATGGCGTCGACCATAATCTTCAGCCAGCCGATCTCGTTGCCCGAGACCCAGTCCGCGCCGATACCGCCACCCTCGACGGTGGGCTGGACGCGGAACAGCCGCTCGTAGAAGATGGTGTAGCCGTTGACGAGCCACACCAGGCCCAGCGCGACGACGGCCGAAACGACGGCGTTGACCGCGATGACGGCTCGGGAGTAGCTGCGCGCGCCGTTGTCCGCGGTAGGGGAGCTCATACGCCGAACGCCTCCGTCGCGTCTTCTTCACCGAAGACAATCTGCATCGCCTGGTCGTTGAAGAAGCTGCCCGAGTCACGCTTCTCGAGTTCGTCGGCAATCTGCTCGCTGCTGCCGACGAGGATGGCGTCAGTCGCACACTCCTCAGCGCAGGCGGGCCCCTTGCCCACCTCCTGGCGCTCCTCGCACATGGTACACTTGTCCATCGTCCCACCCGTGCCGAAGATACTGGCCGCACCCTCGTTCGAGCCCGGGAACTGCGGGGCGCCGAACGGGCAGGCCGAGAGGCAGTACTGGCACCCGATACAGACGTCATCGCGCACGTCGACGAAGCCGTCGTCCTTCTTGACGAGTGCGTCGACCGGACAGACCGAGACACACGGCGCGTTGTCACAGTGGTAACACTGCATCGGCACGCTGGTCTCGCCAGGCGACTCGCCCTGGGCAATCGCTTGGGATGGGCTGGCGTTCAGCCCCTCGGCGCCTTCCTCGCCCTCCAACATCGTCGAGATGCTGATTCGCTGTTCGTCGCGGGGAACGTCCCACGTTCGGTTACAGGCGACAACACAGCCGCCACAGTCGATACATGCAGCCACGTCGGGGAAGATGCGAGTGTCGTCACCGGTGGACATCACCCCTTGGCTCATCATTTCGGTGTCTGATTCGTTCGTAGCCATCTTACTGAGTCGTCGTGCTGTCGCGGGTGTCGAAGTCCTTCTGCTGCCCGAAGCCGGCCTCGTCCTGCGGGAACGTGAACGTCGAAAGGTCGACGCCCATGTTCAGCTCGTCGGCCAGCTCCTGTGTGGCCGGCCGGACCTTCACGAGCCCGGCCTTGGTCTCCTGCATCTGGGTCTCCACGTCGTACCCCCGCGAGGTGATGAAGTTCACCGAGTCGCCGATGGCGAACGGCTCATTGCCCTCGGGATACTTATCGAGGAGGCTCTGTCCCTTCGCGATGCCGCCCCAGTGGTACGGCATGAACACCTCTTCAGGTGCCGGTCGCGGGGTGACCCGAGACTTCACGAGGATGGACCCGCGGTCCGTCGTCGAGACGATGACGAGGTCGCCGCCGTCGAGATCGTCCATCTCCTCGGCCATCTCGGGGTGAATCTCCACGTACATATGCGGCTGGAGGTCGGTCAGATACTCGACGGAGCGCGTCTCCGCGCCCCCGCCCTGGTGTTCGACCTGCCGGCCGGTCGTCATGATGGTGGAGAAGCCGTCCTCGCTGGTCGGGTTCGCCGCTGCCGTGGCCTCCTCCTGGACGATTGCGTTGTTCTGGTCGAGTCGGTAGAAGTTCGTCTGCTGGCCGTTCGCGGGCCACTCCTCGACGAGGTCCGGGCGCGGGCTCTCGATGGGCTCGCGGTGGACCGGCACCGTGTCGATGAAGTTCCAGACCACCCCGCGTGCGCGGCCACGCCCGGTCGGCGCGTCGGGCTGCTTGAAGTCGTACTGCTGGTAGAACGCCTCATCGAACTCCGTCCCGTACTGCTCGTTCATCGCAACCGCAGTGTCGTAGACGGACTTTGTCGGGTCGAGCGCGTACGCGTACGGGAGGGAGAGCGCGTCGGGGTTGCTCGAGTCCGGCGGGAGCGTCGTTGCGAAGCCGGGGTACTGGGGAACGCCCTGCACCTCGCTGTCGAAGGAAGATTCCCAGTCGGGTGTGTAGGGGTCCCGAAGCATGTTCAGGGCTTCCTCGCCACCCTGATCGTAGGTCTCCTGCATCGGGTACTCCTTGTCCGTGTTCATCTCCTCCCACTCGTCGGGCGTCGGCGCCTGAATGCCCCAGCGGGAACGGAAGTCCTGCCCGCCGTTGCGCGGGTCTACGTCGTCGTTCCAGATGATGGGGGTGCCCGGGTGGCCCTCGCCCCAGCACGGCCAGGGAAGCTGCCAGAACTCACCGGAGACGGGGAGCCCCTCCTCCTCGCATTTGAGGTTCTCAGTTGAGAACGCCCAATCATACTCGCGCTGCTCCTGCAGGCGGCTGGGGTCCTGCTGATAACCGATGGTTCGGACGCCGAGGTTGACCTCGCGCAGGCACTCCTCGTAGGTCGTCTTGCCGTTGTGGAGGCCGGGCCCCGAACCCCAGTCGAAGTGATCGCCGAAGCCGAAGCGCGCTGCGAGCTCCTGCATGATCTCGAGGTCCGGCTTCGAGTTGTGCGACGGCGGTCGCACGGGGTCGGACCACTGGACCGAGCGGTGAGAGTTCGTGAGCGAGCGGTGGTGCTCGTACTGGGACGCCGCCGAGAGGATCACGACGTTGTCCTGATCCGAGAGCACCGACGCCACCGAGGGGAACACGTCAACGACGACGACCAGATCCATCCGCTCCATCGCGTCTTTCATCTTCTGCATCTCCGAGATGGAGTTAACCGAGTGGCCCCAGATGACGACTGCCTTCAGCTCGTCGGGCTGGTAGAGCGGTGTTTCGTTGAGCCGATCCTCTTGGGAGAGGCCACCGTCGAACCAGCGGGCGACAGTCATCCCCTTCTGGAACATCATCGACCGGTCGTTGGGGAACGTCTCGTCGGGCGTCTCGCCCTCCCCGGACTGCCGGGTGTAGAGGTTCTCCGGCATCAGGTCGTACCGGTCGTAGAGCTCCTCGAAGTCGACCGTACCGCTCGTGTACGGGCTCTCCGACCACACGTCGGTCCAGTAGCGCCACGAGCCGGGCGAGCCGACCGAGTAGTAGCCAGGCAGAATGTGACTGGCCACCGCGAGGTCGGTCGCGCCCTGCACGTTCGCGTGGCCACGCATGACCTGCAGGCCACCGCCGGATTGGGCAGCGCTCCCGGAGGCCAGCGAGGTCAGCGCGTAGGACCGGATGTTCTGGGTCCCGTTGTTGTGCTGGGTCCCGCCCATGGCCCACTCAATCTGGACCTTGGGGGCGTTCTCGATAATGAGGTCGCCGAGGTGCTGAATCTGCTCCTGGCTGACCCAGGTGATGTCCTCGACCGTTTCGAGGTCGTACTGGTCGAGTTCGACCTCCACGTCGGGCCAGCCCATGACCCGCTCCTGCAGCATCTCCTGGTCGAGTTCGGACTCGTCCCGCATGTACTTCATCAGGCCCATCATGAGGGCCACGTCAGTGCCGGGCCGCATCCGGTAGTAGTGGTCGGCCTTGGCGGCCGTCTTGGTGAACCGCGGGTCCACGCAAGCAATTTCGCCGCCGCGCTTCTGGCCCTCAAGGATATGCTGCATCGCGAT
>Ga0065698_100487_pt1 | contig 52609 bp, 44 predicted proteins | sample AntLakMe24m_30um_FD_59087 | JGI IMG/M metagenome (GOLD analysis project Ga0065698, IMG submission 59087) | Hypersaline microbial communities from Antarctic Deep Lake - 24m 3.0um v2 (version 3) | ecosystem: Environmental > Aquatic > Non-marine Saline and Alkaline > Hypersaline | place: Deep Lake... | reverse complement strand
TCGCCATCACCAACATAGAACCACTGTGTGAACCGCTGTAACCGTGACTCAGCACCTATTCAACACAGCACTCTCTGAGCCCTTGATAAATAACGGTGTCTCGGATGTGTGAGCAGTTGCTCGTGTCGTCCCACTCTCCACCTTCCACCCGACCGAGTCCCCAGTTTAGTTGAAGATTCGGATGGTACCAGTCCACTACTGCTGGACTCACCGAGAGAAGCCTCCACGGGGAGGCCGGAGCCTCGTAAGAACGCTGATTTGCGTGTTGGTGCCACGCAGTGTAGTAGCGAAACTGTTCAAGATCCATGTCTATAACTGTATTCAGACGGGGGATATTTGCTTTGACAGATACTCCCGACTGGGAGACACCTCACGCAGTCTGAGCGATTCGTGAGTCCCCTGTATTGACCGAAGCCACCTCAAGTCGTGTCACCTGCTGAATATTTCAACAAATCCACTACCCCAAAGGTCCACTAACAGTTCAAGCAGGATTAGAAACGGTCGTGATCAATTCGGCGGAAAAGATCTTGTATCTTGGCCGGAAACTCTGTTGGATGTACCCGATTGCCAGCTCGCATATCTTCAGCATACGCTTCAATTGACTCTGGATCATCAACCCAGTCCAAGAAATCACCCTTCCGGTCTTCGTATTCACGTCTAGCGGTGATGAGTCGCTCGTGGCTCTCTGTCACTCCGAGATGGCGCATCCGCTGTCGGAGGTAGTGGCCCAACGTTGTAAGAGTCCACACACGGCGGACGGAGTCATCTCGGTATGCTTGGTCAGGAACAATCAGCCTGAGATGGACGGCTTCGTCACGGCGATCATTCAGATACCCACGGCTGACATCGAGTAAATCGTCGATTTCGTCGAATCGATACCCTTCACCATCAAGAAGAGAGATCAACTCAACTGCGCCCTTCTTCTCAAAAAATTCCGACAGTTCATCGTAATTCACATCCTCTAAATTAGGCGCTGTATCGGGGATATCATCTGGCATTACATACTGCTCTGTGATGCAGCGCTATTCACCTTGTACATTAGTTCAAATTATACTGGCATTCAAAGCATACTCAAATATTCTATGTATCTCTGTTTGGGACGAACGGTAGTATTCAAATTTTGTATTTAACTCTCCGTATCAAAGGTTATTTCGAAAACTTCGGAAACGACACGCTAGCAGTTAAGTTCAAAATGAATCTACTATCGATACTAATGTCCTCACTCAACTGGGCTGTTGACAGCTCATCTTTGTCGATCGACGGTGAGAGCCGATGAGCAATGAGAGCAGTCGGGTTCAAAGTGGGCTGACAAAGCAAGTTGATGATGTCCTTACTGCAGATACTGACTGGATCACACTTGCGAACGAACTGGACGTGAGCCGCTATACGCTACGGGACGCACACCCAGAGTGGAGTTCGTCGCTTCCGTTTCGGCCAATGTTTCTGGCGTATCTGTGGGCAACTGTCGAGCGTGAATCTCTGTCAGGAATCCCAGAACGCCTCTCTGACCGACCGGAACTCGCCCGTGCATTTGGGTTTGAGATGGATGATCTCCCCTCAGAAAGTAGCTGTAAACCAGTCCGGCTTGAAAGCCGATTCAGAAAGTTACAGACGGTCGTCGAATCAGGTGCTGAAGAGATCCGCCTGCTCGCGGCTGAACGAGGCGCACCAATCGGGAATGATCTTCTCAAAACAGCGGACGACGAAGACAAACAGTCGCTGTCAAATCGAACCGTCCAACGCTTGCTACGGAAGAAGGGGCATCAGGTGCTTGATGAGTTGAAGTCGGTAGCCATCCCTTCAATCTCACTCTCTCGCCCGGATGACGCGATCTACGACGACGATGAGTTACTCGTCTTAGAAGCAATCGCGTCGATCAAACAGAAGGCAGCACACGATTCGGGCCAGAAGCTGGGTGACATGAAAAATCCAGACCCAGATATTGATGACCCGTTCTACGAGGACGGCCCATCTGGTGAGACGCTGTTGGAAGCCCTCAAGCAGATGTCTATCGAGGAGATTGCGACTGTACTGAATTTCGCTCTCCGGAAAACCTACACACGCGCGAAACCCCGAATCAGGGAGCTCGAACACGGGAACGGCTCACGGTTTGGGACTCGTGCGAAAGTCGCTCTGGATATGACGTACGTTGCCTACTATGGCGATCGCGACGAGATGGAATGGGTACAGGGCGCACCTGAAGGAAAAGAGTACAGTTGGTGTCACAAGTTTGCGACGGTCGTGATCGTCGGCGAGAACACCCACTACGTCGTTGGGGTGTGTCCGCTCGGGAGTACGGATTACGCTGCGACGGACGCCTATCCCGGCAAGGATAGTTCCTACTACGTTGGGGATGTTGCACGACAACTTCTCTCGATCGCCGAAGACTATGTCGACATCAGGATGGTGTATGCCGATCGTGAATTTCACGCTGTAGATGTCCTTCAGACGCTTATTAACAAGCGGTTGGATTACGTAATCCCTGCCAAGAAAGATCAACATCGGATTGGACCGATGTGTGACCGGTTTGACCAAGTGAAGCAGGGGTATCACGAACCGAATGACACCCCGCTGTATGTCGAGGAGGATTTCGTCATGCACGGTGTAGTGAAGGATGGCGTCTCAAACCACACGGTACATACGACCGTTGCCGTGTTACCCCCAGCGGAAGATGATGATGTCCATGAAGAGGGATCGCCACAGCCGTTTATCACCAGTCTCGATGTGAGTGATGAGGTCGCACTCGATCGGCGCTGGGCGAAACAGCAGATCGAACAGTACAGTGACCGCGGAGCGATCGAGAACTCGTACTCGTCGATCAAGAACGCAGCAGCGTGGACTACCTCGAAGGAGTTTGGAGTACGGTGGTTTCATTTCGCCTTCGGGTGTGTGGTCTACAATATGTGGCTGTTAGTCGATTTCCTCACACAAGAGCGCATTGGGGTCATTGAAACCCGGAAGAAGCCCAGAATCACACTCAGTCGGTTCCTTGATTGGCTGGACAAAGAGCTGATCACACTCATTTAGAGCTCGATCTGGGCTAGCCCTTCGCGAGAGGCATCACTCTTTGCTGAGATAGATTTCTACCGATAAGTGTGTTTACTATAATAATTCTGTCTGTATGATAGCTATTAGAGCGTAATCGCGGCTATTTCTATCGGGTACTGGTCCGAATAGAGTCGATCCCGTGAACGTTTTGACCGGCATTCGCAACTCCACGTTGCCCAATAGTTGAGACCGGGGTCTCTAATGCATAGGATCTACCTCTAACCACCTTATCCAAATATCTGTGAAGTCAACGAGCGATCCGCGCGGAGCGCGGTTGACCTGCTGGACGCCTTTCAATGATCGAATTCTCTGGGGCGACTGTAGGCAGTTCTAATTCCCCCGTCTGAAATATTTCTCTTCATCAGTTCTCGACCTTCCAGTCTTCGAGCCACTGATCAGCGTGTGGCATATCGCTCTCTCTGACGTCCTTGGCGACTGTCTCTACGTCGAACGGTACCCGTTGCAACGAGACGCTTATCGACCCGCCTCTCGCCTCGACTAGTGCGTACTCTGCTTCCGGCCTGTTGTAGACAACTCCGGTTTCGGGCTCGATTTCGTATGGAAGGCCCACGCTTCCGGGGTTTAGAAGAATCGCGTTCGTATATCTCCGGAACAACTGGACGTGAGTGTGCCCGCCAGCGAGGACATCAGCGTCGACACTTGCAAATATCTCGTCAAGGTCATCCTCGGGAGTCATGGCTGTGAGATGCTCGGTGTTTGAGCGAGGCGATCCGTGATAACAGAGGATCGTCGCATCATCGTCGATTCGTTGCTCGAACGTTGGAACGAATGACTCGATATATGATAGCTGTTCATCAGACAGACGGTTGCGACACCACGATCCGATGTCGCTGAACCAGCGCAACGTCTCGTCCGACGGAACCGCGTTCTGAGGGGTGAGCAGCCACTGGTCGGCATTTCCCATGACCACCGGACAGTCTAATTCCCTGAGTCGCTCCAGCGTTTGGGCTGGCCGGGGACCGCCTGCGGCTACGTCGCCGAGACAAACGATTTGATCAACGGCCTTCTTCTCAAGTTCTGCCAGTACCTCGTCAAGCGCGACAACGTTCCCATGAATGTCCGCAATGAGAGCAATCCGCATACGCACTGGTCGCATCGCAACGTGAAAAGTCCCGTCGCAATGGTGTCAAAGTTGACCACCACTCGTTAGCCTGCTCATCTCGGATGACTCGTGGTGCCGAGCCGATGGTCGGAGAATCTACAGAACGCAGTTCCTGCTGATGTCTCTGCTCGGTTAATGCTTCTTGACGATCGGTACCGTTGCCATGAGAATATTCCGAAGCGAATCAGCATAGCAGTCGAAACGCTGATGACTGATTTCAAAACGAGGATTTTTGCATTTCACCCGTGGAATGGGCTCTATGCACGGTATCCTCACCAGCGATTCCTCGCTAGCACGTGCGGAGGTGGGCGACTTCACCCACTACATCGTCGATGATGTGGCCGGACGACAGGGTCGTCCGATGGATGACGTCGTCAACGCCATCGCCTGTTGGGGAGATACGGAAGCCGTTCGGGACGACCCGGGACGAGCTGCGATCTCCGCCGAGGGGACTCGTGCGGCACCCGATACAGAGGGCCATCACTGGGGAACGGTCTGTCCCACTGATCCCGACTACCGCGAGAACCTCCTGAGCCGGATCGAGACGATTGGGAATGTCGGTGACGTCAGGCTCACTACTCCTGGGTTTCCAGGGACCGAGTTCTGTCGCTGTGATCGATGTGAACGTCGATTCGAATCGAGCGGTCTCGACAACCGGGTAACATGGCGAACGGAGACGATCACCCAGTTCATCCAGGCAGCAGCGAATCGGATACCGGGAGACCTGGTCGTTACATTGTATCCGGATCCGTATCCCGGTAATCTTCGTGATCGCACAGGGCTGGATCCAGAGACGCTCGAACCCAACGTCGACGGATTTCTCGTTCCCCTCTGTAGTATCAGCTACGAAACGACGTACTGGGTTGAATCGCTGGCCCGTGGATTCGCTCGTGAACTTGAGGGACTTGACGTGCCGCTTACGATCCAGATATCCGCTTCTGAAGCCGAGGCGGACCGCCTCGTCGATGTAACTCGCCAGATTGAGCCCTGCACCGACGCTATCGTCTATGGGACGAATGCGGATGACATTGACACCGTTCGAGAGGTCATCAATCACCGCCAGGGAGTCTCCCAACCGTCTACGCCCGTCTAACCATTGTTTATGGGCTACTGTCGCATCGCGTTTCCATATTTCGGGCTATTACATGCCTCCACTGTGCCAAGTGTCGGACTTCTAGAAGACGCCGGTAGGCACTATTCGAATTCTGTTTTTAGAATCGAGTTACGCTAACTGTGTTTTCTCAGGGGTCTCTCATCTTACGTCTAGTTGGTGATTTATCGCTGTGGTCCAAAAATGAAAATAGAATATAACAAATACAGTTTCACAAAGTAAAATCGAGTGGTATAACATGGACTCTCCCGTTGCTCGTTGTATGTCGAGCCAAGACCCAGTGAGTCGGAAAACTACATTACAGGATTCATACACTGAGATGAGCGAGATTCTGATGCCGAACGACACAAACAACCTCGGACGCGCCCTCGGCGGGTCTGTGCTCCACTGGATGGATATTTGTGGAGCAATTTCTGCGCGCCGCTTCTCTAATCGCCAGGTAGTCACCGCTGCAATGGATCACGTCGATTTTATGGCTCCAATCGACCTGGGCGATGTCGTGACCATCACTGGCTACGTTTTCGATACTGGTCAGACGAGTATGGATATTAAAGTCGATGTCCAGGCCGAACGGCCGACGGCAGGAGAAACGGATAAAGCGGCCACCTCGTTCTTTAGCTTCGTCGCCCTTGACGCGAGCGAAACTCCGACAACTGTCCCGACGCTTCAATGTCCAACAGAAGCCCAGAAAGAACTGCGCGATATCGCAGTAGAGCAACGCCAAGAGCGCCGACAAAAACTCGCGGAGATGTCTGAGTAATACACATTTCCAGAGATGGGTGATTGTCTGTTCTTGCTTCGCAGGCAATCCCATCTACTTTACTCCACCAACTAATACAAGTTTAGTTGTGTTACGTCAATCTGATTGGGAAAATTTTATGTGGGTGCCGCTGGCACCAGATATTGCGGCTGAAAGCGATAGCCCCCACATATGGGGTTAAGGAGCTGGAGGGACAACTAGTGACAACGATGAACTGCCCGGACTGCGGGGACGAGCAAACACGCGTCATCGATACCGAGACCAGCGCCGACGGAACCTCCGTCCGGCGGCGCCGTGAGTGTCAACGCTGTTCGTTCCGCTTTACGACCTACGAACGTCCGGAGTGGGACTCCCTCCAGGTGAAGAAACGCGACGGAACCATCGAGCCATTCAACCGTACGAAGCTTCGTGCAGGGATCGAACGAGCCGTAGAGAAGCGTGACGTGTCCGAGACAACGGTGACGAGTCTCGTCGACGACATCGAGGGCGCGCTTCAAGACCGAGAGGCACGGATTGTCTCTTCGAGTCTTATCGGCGAACTCGTCTCTGAGAACCTCCGCACGCTCGATAAGGTAGCCTACATTCGATTTGTCTCCGTTTACAAAGCATTCTCTGAGCCGCAGGAATTCCTGAGAGAACTTGACGCAGTCTTGGATGCAGAACTCGATGACTTCGAACCCTCGAACAGCTCACTATGACACAAACATACGCAGATCAAACGAATGTTCGGTCAATCCTTGACCGGGCGAGCATGACTCACGACCAGACGTACAGAAAACGACGGAAACAGAAACCAACCAACAGAGGACGATTCCTCCGGGGTACGTGCCAATGACTGAAAACAAAACCACGGGCGGAGATCCGGAGACCGACATCTTCTCCGAACGAACGCAGCTCAAACCGTACGAGTACCCCGACGTCCTCGAGTACAAAGACGCGATACGGAACAGCTACTGGGTTCACACGGAGTTCAACTTCTCAGGAGACGTTCAAGACTTCAAGGTCAACACGACTCCGGCCGAGAAGACCGTCATCAAGCGGACGATGCTGGCCATCGCGCAGATCGAGGTCCAGGTCAAGACCTTCTGGGCAGACATCTACGACGAGATGCCCAAAGCGGAGATTGGGAACGTCGGCATGACCTTCGCCGAGAGCGAGGTCAGACACATGGACGCGTACAGCCACCTACTCGACATCCTGGGGATCACGGAGGACTTCGAGGAGGTGACCGACGTCCCCGCGATCAAAGAGCGGATCGACTACCTCGACGAGTACCTCGAGAAGAGCGAGAGCGACGACACACAGGAGTACGTGATGAGTCTCCTGCTGTTCTCCATGTTCGTCGAACACGTCTCGCTGTTCTCGCAGTTCCTCATCATGACGAGCTTCGACAAACACGAAAAGAAATTCAAGGGAATCACGAACGCCGTCGAAGCGACCAGCAAGGAGGAGCAGATTCACGGACTGTTCGGTGTCGAACTCGTGGAAGTGATTCGCGAGGAGAATCCGGACCTCTTCGACGAGGACTTCGAAGAAGAGGTCCAAGCGGCCTGTCAGCAGGCGTTCGAGGCAGAGATGAAGATACTGGACTGGATCTTCGACAAGGGCGAGCTGGACTTCCTTCCCCGGGCGCAGGTCGACGCGTTCCTGCGGGACCGGTTCAACCAGAGCCTCGAGAACGTCAGTGTCGAGCCGATCTTCGAGCCGGACGAGGGCCTGCTCGAGGAGACGCGGTGGTTCGACGAGGACATTATGATGACGAAGGATAACGACTTCTTCAGCAAGCGGTCGACCACGTACAACAAACACGCACAGAGCGTCACGGCGGAGGATATGTTCTAACGATGGCACAAACAGAACCAGCACTCGACGAGGTCAACCAGCAGCATCAGGAACCGTTCTACTGGCTGAACGAGGACAGCCGGGCGTTCCTCGACGAGGGGTACCTGATCGAGGGCGTCACGGCCGAGGAGCGGGTCAGGGAGATCGCGGAGCGGGCCGAGGAGATCCTGGACGACGACGGCTTCGCGGACAAGTTCTACGACTACATGAGTCGGGGCTTCTACAGCCTCGCGAGTCCGGTGTGGTCGAACTTCGGGCTGGACCGAGGCCTCCCTATCAGCTGCTTCGGCAGCCACATGGAGGACAATATGGAGAGTATTCTCTACACCCACGCCGAGGTCGGTGAAATGACCAAGTTGGGTGGGGGTACGAGCGGATATTTCGGTGACATCCGGCCACGAGGCAGCCCGATAACGAACAACGGAAAGAGTAACGGAAGCTACAGCTTCACAGAACTGTTCGACACCGCCATCAACGTCGTGAGCCAGGGTGAAACTCGGCGCGGGCAGTTCGCAGGGTACATCGACATCGAGCACGACGACCTCGAAGAGTGGCTCAACATCAAGACCGAGGGCGATCCGATACAGGACATCTTCTACGGTGTCATCATCGGTGACGAGTGGTTCCAAGCGATGGTCGATGGTGATGAAGCAAAGCGAGAAAAGTGGGCAAAGATCATCGAGACTCGCATCAATATCGGTGTCCCCTATATCATCTTCAGAGACAACATGAACGAGGGGAAGCCACAGGTTTACAAGGACAAAGACTACGAAATCAACGCATCCAACCTGTGCACCGAGATCGCACTGCCGGCCACACCGGATGAGAGCTTCGTCTGCTGCCTCTCGAGTATGAACGCCCTCCACTACGACGAGTGGAAGGACACGGATGCGGTCGAGACGCTGACGCGCTTCCTCGACGCCGTGATGGAGGAGTTCATTCAGAAGGCAGAGGGGACGCAGTTCATGGAGCGCGCTGTGCGATTCGCCAAGCGTCACCGTGCAGTAGGAATCGGCGTGCTCGGTTGGCACAGCTACCTCCAGAGCAACATGATCCCGTTCGACAGCATGGAGGCAATGCAGGAGAACGAACAGATATTCCGGACGATCAGAGAGAAAAGCTACGAGGCGAGCGAAGAGCTCGCAGATGAGTTCGGCGAACCGGAGATGCTCGAAGGATACGGTCGGCGTAACACGACGACGATGAGTGTAGCCCCGACGAAATCAAGCAGTGTCATTCTGGGCCAAGTCAGTCCGAGCATCGAGCCACTGAAGTCGAACTACTTCGTCCGCGACGGTGCGAAGCTGAAGTCGACGCAGAAGAACCGGTTCCTTGAGGCGATACTGAAAGAGCGAGGCAGAGACGAGCGCGAGGTCTGGGACAGCATCGCACAGAACGACGGGAGCGTGCAACACCTCGACTGCCTGACCGACGAGGAGAAGGAGGTGTTCAAAACCTTCGCCGAGATCCCACAGATGGCGATCATCAACCAGGCAGCGCAGCGGCAGAAACACATCGATCAGGCACAGAGCCTGAACGTCTCGATTGATCCGAGCGAAGTGAGCGTCAAGGAGATCAACCAACTCTACATCGAGGCTTGGAAGAAAGGGGTGAAGAGTCTCTACTACCAACATAGCGTGAACGCTGCACAGAAGTTCAGCCGAGACATCCTCGAATGCAAGGCCTGTGAGAGCTGATCTCCCATCGGCCGGTATGATTGAGTGGTCCATGTAAACTACGCCACTCTACCCCTCGGCGTATGCGTGCCTCGGTCCTTGACGGCTTCGGCGTGGATTTCATCAAACAGATTTGTCGGAGAATCCCAGGGTGTGGACCGACGAGTTCGGCGACGAGGTAGTCGACCTGATCACCGAAGCGGTCGAGCTAGAGAAAATTACACCTACGAGGCGTGTCCTGACGAAATACTTGGCATGGGTACCGAGCAGTTCGCCGAGTACGTCGAACACATTGCCGACCGGCGCCTTGGACGACTAGACTTACCGGAACAGTACGGGACTGACAATCCGTTCCCGTGGATGTCCGAGTAAGTCAACCTGAACAAGCAAGAGAATCCCTTCGAGACGCAGGTGACCGAATACCAGATCGGGGGTAGCCTCGACTGGTAGCATCCGACCGTGTTCCGCATAGCAACGTGGTCCCCTAGCTGTCTCCGAAGCATAGCTGTATCTCCTGACTGAGGAGACCTTACAGCGTCTCTCGGACGGAATATTCTCGACTAATGCCATCAACAGAGCAATCGCGACGAGATGTCTTTCGAACTATCGCACAGTTACAGCACGTCGAATGGCCTACATACGGGTCGACACCGCTGTACGACCGCAGTTCGGTATCTGCTCTCCAATCGGACATTCGAACCGTCGCCAGAGTCTGGTTCGAACACGACGTCCACGACTCGATTGCGGAGTTCGTCTCGCAGTACCCACTGAAATACGTCGATTTCGGGCCGCATGACGAGTATTCTGGCTCCACGCGGTATCAGATGCCGCAGTTGGTCCGGTTGTTCTTGCTCAAAGAGATCCACGGTTGGGACCACGAAACGGCACTCTTGACGTTCCTTCGACAGCGACCGGAACTCCGTTGCGATCTCGGTTTCGAGCGTATGCCGGATCAATCGACTCTATGGCGCAGTTGGCACCAGCGATTCACGACCGAACTCCGCGAGACAATCGAAACGGCGGCTCGAACGATCCTGATCAAGGCCCAGGATGCGGGTCTCATAGTTCCACGAGAACCAGACCGAAAGCTCAGCTATCGAAACGATGATCAAGATGACTCAGCACCGGACGATCAGACCGTTCTGAAGCGGGCCAAGAAAATCACCAACCACTTCAGTCGTATCGTCTTCCCTGCATTCTCACTGAATCGCGGTGAGGGATGTGAGATCCACGAGAACGCCTACTGGGGCTTGCAGACCTATCTCGGGCTCCGTGAGAACTTGGCTGCCAACGAGGGTGCTCGGAGCTTCATTTACGAGTCAACGCGAGAGCGGACACCACTCGGACACGCTCACCGTGACCACATTCGCGGTCTTTCGATACCAGCGGTTCGGGAGATGTACCGAGAGGCCGTCGATCGGCTGCTGGAAGAGGTTGCAGGGACTGAGGAGTTCTTTCGAGCTGGAATCGTCGCGATCGACATCACCGAAGCCGATCCGTTCACGGGCGACCGAACGGGCCACGAAGACGAGATCATCGGGACGAAAGAGCAGACCGACGAGTACGCCTATCAGTGGGCGACGGTCCAGTTGGTCGGGAACGCCGTCCCAATCGTGCTGGACGCGCGCCCGGTACGGAAAGGAGAGTCACGAAAGGAGATCGTCGAGGACCTGCTGAATTCGGCTGAGGACCTCGTTCATGTCGATAACGTCCTGATGGACCGGGAGTTCGATAGCCAACACGTTCTGGAGATGCTCAGCCAGCGCGGGCTTTCCTACGTCGTTCCGAAACGGATGCAGACCAGCGAGAAAGCTCAGGCCAAGCGGTTGCTCCGGCGTGACCGAGACCGATACGAGACCGACCGGAAGCTGCATCTCGGAAAGAACGAGTGGCACCAGACGACGCTAATCTACCACCGCAAAGAGAACGCTGAGCACGACGACCATCGACAGTATTCAGTGTTCATGACGAATTGCGGGAGTGGTCACCTCACGGAGTACGGCTATCGCTGGGAGATCGAGAGCGGATACCGGTCGATTAAGCGGTTCATGGCTGCGACGACGTCGAAGGATTTCGGGCTTCGCTTCTTCTACTTCGCGTTTGCGTGTCTGCTCTACTCGATCTGGCGGGCTGTCGATCTACTCGTCCAAGTCGAGTTGACCGGTGAATACGAGCACTCGCCCATTGTGACGGCCGACAATACGCTCACGCTGTTGAAGAAGGAGACCGGAATCGGATAGAGCGATACTCTGTCTGGGGCAATGCGGATTCTTGAGTGGCAACGCTGTCGGGAATTTCGGAAATTCACCGATCTGGTCGGTAGTACGACACGAGAAGATCCTCGAGAGAGGATTCGAAGCGTCCTCCACTCACAAATTCGTCCGAAACCACGCATTACAGCCCCGCTAAACCCGCCGTAGTCTCAACTTCCACACCGTCGCAGTTTTGTATAGCGATATGTGGTTTATAACTTCGTCAAGGCCCGAATTTCCGGACATCGGCCCCCTTCTACCGTGGAAATATTGGATTTGTGGCTTCTACAGCAAGTGGTCCTGATTACGCCGGTAATCACGACCACTTTGAAGTACCCCGCCGCCGTCGGTGAAGCATGAATGCTGCAACCACCTCACAACGGCGCTTCCCCCAGGTAGAGCCGCCAATAACGGGTCCGGGATCTCTCTGGGTCTCTTCAGCCGATCCGACGTCGCCGGCGTGGACACCCCTCGTGATCGATCAGACGCCTCTGATGGAACGTAGTCAGGTCCGGAGTTGACGGATCTTTTTCTCCACACGTCCGTTGCTGTTAGTTCAGATATTTAGGATAACCCCAGATCACATATAAAACTTTTATAGTAGTGGTCCGTGATACGGCATATGAACCGTGAGACGGATACCGAGAATTCGTCTGGAGTCGCTATTTCTCTTTCAATACCACCTTCAGACCCAGAGTTATTCAAACACAAAGCGACGAGCGACGTTCTCCTCTTTTTAACAAATCACCGGTTTAGTGACTTCTCACTACGAGAGCTCGCGACACAGATCGGCCACTCACATCAGTCCGTCCGACGGGCAGTGAACGTTCTCAGCGCGAACGACTTGGTGGTGGAATCTCCCGAAAGCAATCAGCGACTCGTCCAGATCAACAGACAGCGCCTGTCGGTTCCAGACGAACCGATCCTTCGGATCCCCCAACCAGAGTATCATCAACCCGTCAAAGCTGCGGTTACGGAGCTTCGTGAGAACATCAACGACGTCGTCGGCATCATCCTCTATGGGAGTGTGGCTCGGGGCGAGGCTGACCGACGGAGCGATATCGATCTCTGGGTGCTAACCCGGTCTGGGCGGGCCGAAAGCCAACGAGAAGCGAATGCCATTGCCCGTGACCTCGAAGATACGGAGTTCGATGGTGACCGATACGCCTACGATATCGATGTCGAGGCCGTCCAGGCGATCCCGGCGTACACCGAAGACATCCGAGAGATCGTCGTTTCAGGGATTCCGGTCTACAAGACGAATGACTTCGAAACCGTCGAGAACCTCCTCTTGGAGGAAGGGGCCACCGATGAGTAACGGCTCGGATCCGACCGCTGTGCTCGCAGCACTCGACCGCGCACAGGATGCCTTCGAGATGGTGGGACGCGGTCGGGCAGCGTTCGAGGAGGGGATCAGTGCCGATGAAGACTGGAAGACACAGCTGACGAAAGCGTGTCGCCTCCTCGAAGTCGTTGACACCCTCCAATCACAGGACGGGTACTACACGGCCGTTATCGAGGTCTGTTTCGGCGCTATCGAACGGTCGATCGAGGCGTACGCGCTCGCGATGACGAACGATACGCTTCAGGACTTTCAGGACCACCAGTTCAGCTACGAGCGTGCCCACCAGATTGGGCTATTTGAGCGCAAGACCGCAGAGGCGATGAAGGATCTCTACAGCGAGAACCGGACAGAGAGTTATTACGGCGGTGGGCGTCCAACTGAAGAACAAGCAGAAGCAATGACTGACCTCGCCAGCGCCGTCCATCAGTTCGCAGTGAGCCAGATCCGGGAAGGCGGCGTCTGTCTATGTGACTGACTACGTTCCCTACTCTACAAGACTATGGATCGGAATTCATCGACGGAACGGACGCCACTGACCTCACTCTCGGAGTCTTTCGAGCGCTACCTCCAGGACAAGGGAAAAGGCCGCGGTGGGGACGGCGGGAACTATCGACGTAACGCTGCACGCGAGCTCGAGCGGTTCGCGGAGTGGGCCGCCGGCGACCGCGGCGACGACGACTGGACCGGGATCGTCCCCGACGACGTCGACCGAAAGCCGACCTTCGACGATCTCGACGAACGCGTGTTCCGGGAGTACGCCCGGCATCTCAGTGGAGATCGGGGACTCAAGCAGAACACGGTACAAACCTACTACCGCTATATCTCCGCGTGGTGTGGCTGGTGTGTCAACGAGGGCTATCTCGAGGCGCATCACGCGCAGCGGGCGAGTGCGATGGCGCCGCTGCCGGAGGACGATGGCCGCAAGCCCGGCGACCAGCAGGCCTGGACGTCCGAACAGCGCCACGCCTTCACCCGCTACGTCGACGAACGGGCCCGCGACGCCGTCGAGGCGTACACGACACTCCCGGAGGAAACTGACCCCCCAGACAAGCAGCGAGCGCGCTATGCGGCGCTGAAGGCGGCTCGTGACCGGGATCTGGTTTTTGTCCTCGCATACACTGCCGTTCGGGTCGGGGAACTCCTCCGAGATCCAAACGACCCGCGCCGGCGCGGCGTCCGCTGGGAGGATCTCTCGCTCGACGACGGGAGTATGGACGTCTACCGGAAGAAACAGCAGTGGGACGCCGCAAGTCTACCCGACCCGGTGATCTCGCCGCTGCGAAGCTACCGCCAGCTGATGGACCCGCCAACGGACCGCTGGCCGGTGTTTCCGACGTTCGACCAACGGACGCTTGCGGGACTCGTCCAGGATGAACTCGCCGAACGAGGGGAACGGACAGAAGCAATCGCTGAACGCCGCGAAGAATACGCTCGCGACCTACTGCTGGCGCTCGGCGAGGATATTCGACCGCCGTCGATTACGACGGATGGCGCCCGGTCAATTCTCCAGCGACTTTCAGAGGAAGCGGATATCGACATCGACCATCCGAAACACGACTATCTCGCACCCCACGGGGGTCGGCGTGGGATGGGGGAGGTCCTCGTCCGCGCGTTTGGATACACGGTGGCAGCCCGGTATCTCGATAACTCCGAAGAGATGGTTCGCGAACGATACTCACATATCGAGGCCGGCGAGTTGGGCGACGTGGCCACGGAGGCCCTCGAAGAAATTGATGATGTCGCGTAGACCTGAAATTTCCAGCAGATGAGGTAGCCACTACCGAGTCCGTATGATTCGGACTGGTGTCTTTGACTATGAAGACGCTCTGACTCAGTCAGTTGGATTGACTCTCTTCAACTGCTTCACGGACGATCTCGTCCATCTCATCTCGGACAATTCGGCGGATATCCTCCTCCGAAAATCCACTATCATGTCGTTCAACGGCGAGCTGACCACTCAATGTGCGCAAGGCTAATTCAAGAGCTTCGATCTGATCACTGAATTCAGATAACGTCCCGTGGATTGCGTCTGAACCGAATTGGGCACTATCACCAACCTCGATGTCAGCACCACGTTCGTCTAGTATCCGTTTTGCAGGCCTGTCACCAACGATTTCTTCTTCGGGGAGGTCCGGTGTCACGGATACCGGATGCATCATTCCCGTCAGCTGGATCTCGGAAACTGAGTCTAGATTATCTACCAGGTGCTGCGCCATCTTCTCCTGCTGCTCCTGTTCACCGTGAATAAGGTACACCTGGGACGGTGAAACTTGGCGAGCGAATTGAAGCAACGTATTTCGGGCTGCGTGAGCTGAGAGGCCGTGATATCGACTAATCCAGCTTACAGGTACCTTCACACGGGTTCCATCACCCTCATCTGGTATCCCTCCGTTAAGTCCGTTCGAGGGAAGAGTGACACCAACTCTCTCGAGATCTTCCTCTATCGCATCCTCCAATTGACGACCAGGTGTCCCCTCGGCTTGATACCCACAGAGAATTACGCGTGCATCATCGTACCGCTGGCAGAATTCGAGTAAGTAGGTCGGTGAGAACCCACCCGAGAGCATTCCAGATGGAGCAATGATGATCGGTGTCTCATCAGCTTCGAGCAATTCCTCGCGAGACATCGGCATTCGTCTAGCAGCCGACGCCTGATCGAAGAGGAATGGTTGTTGGTCCCCCGAATTCACGATGTAGTTCCGGATCGATTCGGCTGCGAACTCGGCTCTACAGTGCTCGTTATACGTGGCTGTTGCGCTTTGCGCCATTCCATCGTAGACTACGTTTAGCTGCTTTCGGTCCTCTTCCGGAAGCGTGTGAATCCGGTTTTTGAACATATAGAGCAACTCTTGGGACCGCCCGACTCCGAAACAGGGGATGAGGACCGGCTTCCCATCGGTAGCTGCGTCGACAGCCTCGTTGTAGATGTCCGTTCGGGTGTCAGTGGCACTGGTATGCGAATGGGTGTCTCCGTATGTCGATTCAAGGAAGAGGGCGTCTGCCTGCGGAGGCTCATCAATTTCGGGAAGATGATTCGACCGGCCGCCAACGTCTCCCGAGAAGACTACCCGTGAGCCGTCTACTGTTAGTGCTAACCAGGCACTACCCAGTAGGTGGGCCGCATTTCCAAATTCGAAATGGAGCGTTTCGCTATCCTCGATATGTGCGACGTGATCACTGAGGTCTGCTGCCTGGTATCCGCAGGGACGGAATCGGTCGATGACTTGCCTCAGATCGGTTTCCGAGTACTGTTGTTCTCTCCCCGGCTTTTGCGTCGCTCGCCGGTGAAGTTTCAGCGAATCTCTGAGTAATGTGTCTGCAAGCGCAGCTGTCGGCCTTGTTGTAATCACTGGTGCCTGATCAGAGAGAAAGCCGTAACTCTCCAACAGGGGGAGCGAGCCGACGTGGTCGATATGAGCATGGGTGAGAAAAACTGCGTCTATCTGTCCCTCATCGAGGCCCCTGAGGTCAGGGAACAATCCTCCATCGCCTTGATTCAGTCCGACGTCGACGAGATACGTTCCATTCCGTGTCTCAACCTGATAGCAACTCCGGCCGATCTCCTTTGCTCCCCCACGAGGGATAACCACGAACGGGGATTCGCTATCAACCGAAATGTCGAGATCAATCTCCCCACCGACCCGGGGGATGTATTCATTTTGCGACCCCTCGTCGTCAGACTCTTGGACCGTTTCACTCATCGCGACAGTACCTCGTTTGCGTAGAATCGCTCACTCGTCTCAGTGCGTCCCTGTAGCTGAATGAACTCGAGGAGATCCGTCTCTGCGAGCTGTGGGAAAAATCGCTCAATTTCAGAGAGTACCGGATCAAGCGGCCGGTGACTTTCAGTTGCCGCAGCAACCTGATCCAGCATCCAGACGGCAGGAGTTGCATCAAGATTGTCTACCCGCTCAGCTTCATCCTCTGTGAAGTACTTGTGTCGTCCCGCTGGTTGCTGTGTCTCTCGACTTGACCGAGCCGGTTTAGCCGTCGCTTCCGTGATCTGGATGAGCTGTGGAGGCGATCGCGTTTCACCTGGCATCGCAGTATCGAGGGAATCCCGAACTTCGGTCGCAGAGAGGCTTCCCTCACGACGGAAATACCCGAGTGTGATGTCTCCCTGATCCCCGTACAACTCTGGTGTGGCGACCGTATCACCTGTTTGTGGGTCGCTGGTTGTGTACCGAGGGGCTATCTCGGCCACACAAAGGTCGGTGAATTGTAACCGATCTGGATCGACATGTGGTGAGTCCTCGATTTCATCTAACAGCTCAGAGAGCGAATCAACGAATTCTCGTGGTCGCCAGGCCGCTGCATTTCGTGGCGGCCGCTCTGCAGGATTATCGAAATAGACTGTAGATTGCGGGATGTATGCTCCCTGTGGAATTCGCACGTCTACAGGGTAATCTGGTGTCCTTAGCGACTCGTGTGTCCGGTCACCACTCGTCGATTTCTGGAGAGCAAACCGAATCATGACCGGGAAGACGGTATTTGGTAAGCGTTCTATCACCGTTCGTGGATCTGACTCATCCAAAATAACAGCTCCCCGGCTGCTTGTCTCTACAGAACTTGTATCGGAACCACTGTTGCTCATACGCCAGTCAAGGGCCCAACGGAATCTAAATGCCATCATAGCGAGGTGAAAGTAAAACCGGTAGGAAGATGTTGAACGCCAAATAGCGAAGATATCTTTTTTGAGGCTTCTGTCCAGAATATAGAAGATATGAATGGCGGACTCGACGGATACTGAACTCCAAGAGCTGGGAGAGAGTACAACAGAGGTACTCAGCGTCACGGAGTTGAATGAGCAAATTGCAGCCTTCGTTGAGGAGACACCGGCCCTCCAAGGTGTCCGTTGTATCGGCGAAGTAACCGATCTCCATCAGAACAGCACGGCGCTCTATTTCACCCTCACTGACGGCGATGCCGAGCTTCCCTGTATGATCTGGGCGAACCGCTACCGGGAGATGGATGCCGACCTCGAAGACGGGACCGAGGTCATCCTTGAGGGCGATATCGACTACTGGGTCGAAGGTGGGAAGATCGACCTCAAACCGTGGGAAGTGATCGTCGTCGGCGACGGCGACCAGGCGGCTGCCGTCGAGCGACTGCGAAGCGAACTCGAAGAGCGTGGCTGGTTCGACGACGAGCAGAAACAGCAACCGCCGGCGTTTCCGGAGCGGGTCGGCGTCGTCACGTCCCTCCGAGGAGACACCCGGTACGACATCCAGAACGCGATCCACGAGCAGGACCCCACCGTCGACATCGTGGTGAAGGACGCAACCGTCCAGGGGTCGGAGGCGCCGACGTCCATCGCGAACGGCATGCACCATCTCGACCGCTCGGCGGACGTCGACGCGATCATCGTCGGCCGCGGCGGTGGGAGTGATTCGAACCGCCAAGCCTTCAACACCGAACGGGTCGCGGAGGCGATCTTCACCGCGAATACCCCGGTGGTCACCGCGATTGGACACACCGATTCTTGACTGCTAAGCGGTTCACTCTGGCCGCACAACCGCACTGTAGTCACACCAAGGACATTCCCACCGAGCCTTCGTATGCTCATAGACGGCAACAGACACCTGATGTGGTTCGATGCGATCACCACAGCGTGGGCACTCAGACAGAGATAAGAGCACTAATCCAGCGGTTGCTGCTGCCTGTACGTCTTCGACTTCAGTTTCCTCTCGAAGAGCTTGCAGTTCTGGTCGAGCGTCGTGGGCACCAATCCGACCCAACGCCCAACACGCGTTTTGTTGTGTCGGCGGATGATCGACTGAGAGGGCTTCCCGAAGCGAGTCTGTTACTGGCTCGACGGCATCTGGAGCAACCGTGGCGATCCTGGCGAGAATCGATGTTGCATTGTATTTGACTAACTCGTCATCGTCTTCGAGAAATTCGCGTGCTTGTGGCGCGTATGGACGGAGTTTCTCGGGATATGTCTCAGCCAAGTCTGCGAGGACAGCGAGCCCATTTGCGCGGATCCGTGTCTCATCTGTATCAAGCCACCCCGCGAATGTCTCGATGGCTGGCACCGCAACATCTGGACGAGCCTTTGCGAGATGACCGACAATCGCTGATGACCGGATCGGTAACGTTCGATCTTCAATGAACGTCAGCAAGGTTGATGCGAGCGGTTCAACGTGTTCTGGTTCTGCCTTCGCAAGCGAGAGAACAGCATCGAGCGCAGTCCGCTGGTCCGATGTCCGGCCATCTTTCAGAATGGTCTCAATAGTCGGAAGAGCATCAATAAGAATACGTGGCTGGTGTTCACTAAGCGTCTTAAGTGATTCCAATGCAGCCGTTCGACGGCGCGGATCTTCTGCTCTGAGCGTCTCAAGGAGTGTCGTTGCGAGATCCTCAACTAATTCTGGTTTGGTTGCGGCGACTACTGTTGTCGCCGCCGTCATTTTCTGAATGAGGTCTGGATGGTCACTTTCGATGGTACAAATTGTCTCCCAAAGGTGGTCTGGAACTGTCGACTGAACGTTCGAAAGTACCTCCAAAGCGACGTATTTTGTTCGATCCGAGTTACCCTGTATTCCCGTTTCGATGCCCGCTAAAACCGCTTCGTGAGGGATCTCTGCTATGAGATCCGTGTTCTGAGCGAGTAGAGAGAGCGCCGGCGCAGGACGCCCACTAGTCAAGGTACTCGTGATCGTCTCGTGGTCTCCTGTTTCGAATAGATCGATTCCACTCGCAGAACGGACCGCGTCGTCAACTGTAGTGAATGCGTTCGGTGGGGAGTCCGTGTATGCATAGACCCACTGTTGGTTAGTTCCCACACAGAATCCAAGTGACGTTGCAGCGAGGGAGTCTTTCGGACCGAGGTAGGTATGGCTGAGTGATCCAAATTCGGATTCGTATACGCACTCAATGAGATCTGTGACGGCCTCATCACTAATGGTGAACTGGTATTGGCCTTCATAGGCACAGTTCTCGCGGGCGTGGACTGCAACGTGGCCTGTCTCGTAGATGATTACAAAGGAGAGCGGTTGTCCATCTGAGGGACCGCTGTAGCGTCGAAGCGAGACTGGATTGGACTCAAGCTCATTCTGTGGTGGCAGAGTGAGTGGTGATGCATCAGCTGCAATCGTTTTGAGCGTCTCGTACTCACTTATCGGGGGACGAATCGACGCCATTTGGTATGGCGTCTTCATTTTCATCATCAGCGAATATTCGTCGCGTGGGTGGGCTGCCGGGCGGTCGATGATTTGTCTGTCGAGTTGAGATTGATGCTCGATACGGTGGTACTCTCGGTCAATATCGTGTGGAGCTCCACGAAATTGTGTCACCCACTGCTCCCAGTCGTCTGAACTTCCCGGGACGGCAGCCCCATTATGAAGTCTCCCTTCGATGACGAACTCGTCTTGGTCGGTGTCGAAGTGACCGATTGAGACAACCATTGTTCAGTCCTCTCCGCCGAGAATGTACAGCGCCCGATCGACGTCTCGCAGCGGGAGTCCAGTTTGCTGGCTGAGTTCGTGACAGCGAAGACAATATGACTCATACTGCTCGTCTACAGCAGCTGTGTCACCAGTCCAGTAGCCGAGCGTTTCGAGTGCCATCGTTGCCCGAGGGTCCATCACCGTGTATCGGTGTGGATGAGCGAACATCAGAATCGCACCTGCGATCGAATCTGCAACACCTTGTAACTCATTGAGCTTCTGAATTGCTTTGCGCGCACTCTCTGCTTGAAACGCGTGCTCGGAGACTGTCGCAATTTGAGCAGGCGTGTTCTCGCGGATGTTCCCGATGACAACGGGGAATTTCCAGAGTACGATGTTCTCGAGAAGTTCTTTGTCTTCGATGTAACCGTGTTCCTCAATGTGCTCCGGTACTTGGGTGAGCAGTTCTTCTTCAGCAGCCCAAAAATTCTGCACGTCCAGGTTCTTGAGTAGTGTTGGAGGTGCCTGTGCTCTTGTTTGGCGCTCGTATTCGCTCCGTGCTTCTCGTAGCGTTGCTGTGAGATCGTTGCCGGGTTGACTTTGTAGATCTGGCGTCATTGTGGTTCAGACTATAGTGCCATTCGTCATAAGTATTGTTATTAACTTAGTGTTGTTAGTATGGGTGTGGTCATAGTAGCTAAATACAGACTGTACAGTAGTGCGAACGGAATCGAACTCTAATAATGGGCGATGTTGAACGATACTAACGTATAGACGTTAGTTACTTCAGAGAGGGTTGTCTATACATCGCTAATGGACGTCGCCGACCGCGTACAGATCGCGCCACTTGGATACGAATACAATCGTATTCTCAAGCCAATCTACGAATATAACGCAGATACTGTCGTTTTACTCCGTCACGAAGCGAAGCAGGACTACGAAGCATCGTTTCAGCGCGATCTCGTGCAGACACTCCGAGAAAATGATCGTATCGAACTCAAAGAACGAGAATGCGATCTCTTCGACATCAACAGCGCGGTAACGGCGTTTGTCAACGTAATTGAGGCTCACCAGAAGGATGATGTCTTGGTGAACCTTTCGACAGGGAGTAAGCTAACTGCCATCGGGGGGATGATGGCGTGTCAATCCAGCTCCGCAACACCGTTTTACGTCGCACCCAACTTCGAAAACGAAGACGGCAGTCGCGAAGCGCCTTCCGAACCACTGGTCGATTCTATTGGTGAAATGTTTGATCTACCAGTTTTTCGTCTCAGTAGTCCATCGCCAGATCAGCTGGCCATCCTTGGGTATCTCCAAGCGCAAAACGGTGCAACAAAAAAAGAACTCATTCAACACGCCCGAGACGAGGGACTCAAGTTTATAACAGATACCTCTTCGAAAACCGAAGAAGGGCTCTACAGACTACTCGAAACACACATCATCAAACCGCTCCGCGAACAGAGCTACATCCACGTCGAAAAAGACGGTCGCAAAAAGCGTGTCTACCTCGATGATCACGGACGAGATGCGCTCCGGATATTCCCCGACCCAGCGTTCGAATGACCTAATAGCGGGGGTTACGAGTGGCTCGCGCCCCGGTTCGGGTGGTTTTACAGGGTCGACTTGGTCACCCAGCCAGCCAAACATTATATATGAACGCGCAGAACTGTAGGATGAAGTACGCCCCTGTAGCGTGGAAAAGCCATCTGTCGCCTGCGGCAGGTGGAGTCTCTCAAAGGTTGTAACCCACGTAGGTCGCCTTACTGGCGATCAGGCCGTCATCGTGCCTATCATAATCGTATCCAGATTGTGCCGGCCCGATCGGCTGACAAAGGAATCCGAAGTACGTGGTTCGCCCAACTATGGAGTGGCAGACTGGTCGAATGCCGCTGTGGAAAGCACAACGGTAGTGAGCAACACTGTAGCTACAACCTAGTCGGGAGACTCGACAGTTACCTGGCGACGGAACTATTATTGACCGTTGATTTGGCGGTGTGCTGCCCTGATGAGCTGTGAAGGTATCGTCGTAGAGATTGTTTTTGTCCACCAATTGAAGTGGAGTGTGTGACGGTAGATTCGCTGTGTACCGTTGCTGTATGGGCGATCTAGTCGTGAACCGTTGTACGCTTCAGAGATTATGATTGAACGACACCAACTGGTAGGACTACGATGTATCGACCCTGCGTATCGGGTATCGGATACTATCTGCATATTCGCTGAAGGCCAGCGATGACGGGGCAGACTCCCAGGGAGACACAAACGGCACGTGAAGCTCTCGAAATGCATCTCTCTCAAGCGATTACTCGGTGTGAATCCCCTGTTGTTGAAGAACATTTGCGAGCTGCGTTGCAGCACTGCCGAAAACTGCCGCCGACCCCACTCGTCGAATGTCCAGTTTGCGGCGTCGTTGGATTACCAGAGAGGATTCAAGCTCACAACTGCGAAAAATAATGTGAAAGTCGTGTAGTTCGCAATTGAGACCGGTCGATGTCGGTCGGTTGTTATCGTGTGGGATGAAGCTTTGTTCACAGTTTTTTGATTGTGGCTTTGTACAGCAGTGATGGCTTGGGGAGCATTTGACCGTTCGACTATCCCCTCCTCGGTGTGTCTGACGAGGAGAAGGCCGAACGCCACCGCTCAGATACCCCGAACGAAGTCGGTGGGAGTATTCACGACTCCCAGACAGCTGGCCAACGCCACGGCACCGACCGAATGGGCCAAATCGACCTGAAAGACCCCGCCCACACCTACAACGTCAGCATCCGCGCCGCAACCAGTCTCAAGGACTGTGCGGAGAATCTCACCGACTCACTCAACCACCTCAGCGGGCGGTTCTACAGCATCGAAGGCGAATACCTCGGGCAGAACGAGTACGAGTACAAACGGATGCTCGCCCACGGCATCACGTACCCGAACGGCTTCGAGATCGCAGGCCGACAGAAACCATTCCCCGTCTGTAACGTCAAAGAGCTCGCGAACTTCATCACCGTCCCCAGCATCGACTCACTCCCGAAAGCCAGCCGCGCCGGGACCGGCGGTACCCCAAAGGCACAGTCCCCACTCACCTCCCCGAACGAGGAAGTCTTCCGCGAGTTCTCGCACGGAATGACCATCGGACGCGCCGTCACCGCCATCCGCGACCCAGACCTCCCACCCTCGGACATCAGCGTCATCGAGAGCAAAAACGAATGGTGGGACCAACTCAACCAACGCCACGCAATCGGCCTCTCCGCCAGCGACCTCACCCACCACTACATCCGCGCCGCAACCACCGGCTCAGGGAAGACCGTCGCCACCCTCAACGACATCCTCTCGACGTACGCGAACCTCAACGGCCCAACCGTCGTCGTCGACCCCAAAGGCGGCGATATGTGCGAGAACTACCTGCGGTGTCATCGCACCCTCTTCGGCAACCTCGATGACGTCGAATACATCAAGATCCCCGAGGAAGACGGAATGGTCCCCGGCATCCCCTTCTTCGACCTGCGACCCCTCGTCGAGGCAGGAGGCCGCGAGCGTGCGACCGCCGTCCAGAACATCGTCGACCACTACTTCCAAGTACTGTACTTCGCGCTCGGAAAGGACACAGTGGACCAAGCGTTCGTCGCGAACGAAATCCTCACGAACCTCATCAAAGCCTGCTTCGACCCCGTCTACGGCAGCGACCACTTCTCCATCGGAGAACTACTGGAAACCGCCCAGGACTTCCAAGAACACGGCGCACAAGTCGGCAACAACAACAACGACGACCTAGACGACAAGATGCTCATCGACAAAGCCCTCCCCAAGGTGAGCGACAATCAAGTCGAGAGCATCCTCCTGTCGCACCTCCAGAAGGACCAACGGCAGTTTATGAACACAACCGACGCAGTCCTCAACCGGATTCGCAAGCTCAAGGAGCGTGACTTCATCTGGGATATGCTCTCGTTCGACGTTGCCGATGAACACTGGGACCACGAAGCCGGGTGGTACGACCGCGAAGTCGTCCCAATGTTAGACCTCAAGAGCGTGCTGAACTCCGATAAGGTCATCCTCATCGACACCGGGGACATCCACGGTGAATCCAGTAAGATGTTCACCGTGCTGTTTCTGTCGCACCTCTGGACGTCAGTGCGTTCGATCTGGACGCCCAACGACGACGACTACATCGCGAACGTCATCATCGAGGAGAGTGCGGACGTCGCTCGCACCGAAATCGTCTACGAAGACCTCCTGCCGAAAGGCCGCGAGTTCAACCTCTCACTTGGACTGATTATGCAGTATCCCGAGCAGGTACTGGGGGACGACCCACGGGCGAACCGGCGGTCCTACAAGGAGATCCTCAACAACATCAACACCAAGATCATCGGGAACATCGCGACCGACGATATGCTCGCGGAATCGCTGTTCCACGAGGACTTAGACAGCGACGAAATCAAAGACCGTATCGCTGGCCTTCGGCGTGGAGAATGGGTCGTCCAGCTCCCATCCACGGGCTTTCACGAACAGAAACCCGAGATTCTCACCCTGAAACCACTCCCCATCCCACCGGGACACGAAGAAGGTCCCTTCCAGGTTCGCGCCCAATCCGAGATGGTGCGCCGTCGGAGCCGCACCCGTCACTGCGTCAGTCGCGACCACGACGCGATCGACGTCGACAGCGCCACCGCGAAGAGCCGCGCCCCAAACGAACGCGAACAAGAAGTCAAAGACGAGGACAAAGACGACGTGGAGGACGACACCATCACCGACGAGCATCGCGCGTACCTCAAGTTAGTGTTCGACGCGCTCACCGATGGCGTCAGTGGGTACACGCTCGGCAAATCGATGAAGGAACTCCCCTTCAGTGAAACTGCTGACGACCTAGAAGCCCACGGGTATCTGGAGAAAGAATACCTCGGGAACCGGCAGGTGTACTACAGGCCGACGAAGGACGCAGAGGTGCTCGTCGACCGGACGTTCTCCCCCGAGAGTGGCGGGGAGAAAGGCAACGAGAGCCTCACCCATCGGATCGGCGTGCGGCTGACTGCAACCTACTACGAACAGCAAGGCTACGACGCACAGATGTACCACAGTCCAGACGGCGACTCCCACGTCTACGACGTGTTCGTCTCCCCGGATAATGACTCTCCGGACCAACGCCACAAGATCGTCGAGGTAGAAACGTCTCCCGAGAAGCGCGGCCACGTCGAGGGAGACTACGACAAGCTCGCAATGGCTTACGGAGACGCCGTGTGGGTAGCAGCAGACCGGAAGGGTGCCCGTCGCCTCATCAAATCCCTCTCCGAGAAGTTAGACACGAAACCCGCCCAGCGAGGGAGTGTGAGCGAAATCAGTGAGGCGCTCGATTCGCCGGGTGCCCACGAACTCCTAAGCATCACCGACCTCCGAGACGAAGTCGAACAGTAGTCCCCTTCGACGCAGTTTCGTTCTTCGCACAACGCTTTCTCAGTGCCGTTCTCAGAGCGACTTCAACAGTGACCACACAGCCGACCCACAACGGAGCCCCCAAAGCGCTCGGCGTCTGCCCACTACTCCGCTGGACGACTCCCTAACGTGTAGCCAGCCGAATCGGGAGTGATCGCGGCAGGCACTCGGGCACCATCGACACCATTACTACCAGATTACGTATGTATCGGGTGGATTCTGCGCGACTAATTACAGTACGGGTGCGTGATTCGGCGTCCTTCTAATCAAATCGCTAATCACAGGACAGCGGTACGATTGATGGGGTTCGTAATCACGGGTCGAAATCAGCGCTCAAATTTTCGTAATTACCACACGGCGTCGAGATACGGACTATTCGTAATCAGCGCGCTAATCACTGGACGGCGTCCAGTTTCGGGGGTGTTGTAATCACGCGGTTACAGCGGCGGTTGCGGCACCGATCTACCTTCCGGCCACTTCGTAATTACAGGACGGCGTACAGTTGAATACCATCCATAATTACAGCACTAATCACGGCACGGGTGCGGGATTCGGGGGGTCTGTAATCAGCCGCGATGACGGCGGCTAACGCACCGATAATTACCAGACGGCGTGGTGATTCGGCCTCTTTGTGATTACTTTCGAGGTCACCGGGCCAATTTCGTAATCACGGTACGGGGGCGCGGTTCGGGGGGTGTATAATCAGGCCACACCACCACACGATTTGCCGTGACGAGGTAGCGACGGTACGAGAGGGCTTTAGAGCATCTCTAATATAGCAGAGAATTGCTCGTGACGAGGTGCGCCAGTTTACACAAATAGGGTCCAAGGGAGTTACCTACTCAGGGGTAGTCGCGTAGCGGAGGGTGCAGGCGGAGCCGAGGAGAGACGGGGAACAGGAGGGGGTTGTCGATGGGTGGGACTACCAGTCTGCTGATAGATAGGCGGGGACCCTGGCCGAGCGTCTGAATGGATGGTCTGGGGGAGGCCTTAAGAACGACTGGAGAGGGTTGGCGAGAAGGGGCGGGGGTTCGGTGGTCGATGCTGGATTGGATGGATGGTGATCGGCGAGGAGGACGGCAGCGACAGCTTCAGCGACGACCGGGGCAGCGACGACAGCAGCGGTTGGCGGTTGCGGGGGTGGGCGGCGTCGGCGGCGAGGGGGAGGAGTGGGCGTGGTCGCGCTTGGGGGGACGTTGGGTCTGGATGCGCTCGGGGGAGGGTTCAGTCTGAGTCGCGCTCGAGGAAGGTGGGGCGTGTCTCGCGAGAGGGAGGGGGAGTGGCAGTCGGGGGGCGAGACGCAGGAGGAGGGTTCGGGTGCGTGTCGCGAGAAGGAGGGTTCGGGACGAGACGCGAGAGGGGAGTTCGGGTTGGGGCGCGGCGGGAGGAGAGGGGGGGTCGCGTTTCATCTGGCAGACGGGGTGTTGCGAGAACGCGGGAGCGACGGCGACCGCAACAGCGACGGCGAGGGCGACAGGACAGGACGGGGACCGGCAGCGACAGCATCCGCGGCGGGGGACGGCATCGGCGGCTTCTGCGACACGGACAGCAACGACGACCGCGACGGCGAGGACCGGGACAGCGACGACGGCGACAGTAGGGGGGCGAGGTTTGAGTGCGGAGACGTGGGCCGCGATTCGACCGAGCGGTTCGAAGGTGCGGTTGGGGACGAAGTTCGCGATCGAGGACAGCAGCAGCGACAGGGACGACGGCAGCAACTTCAGCGACGAGGGCGACAGCGACAGCATCAGCGACGACCCGGAACAGCGACGACAGCGAGGACCGGGACAGCAACGACAGCGACGGCGACAGCGGGGGGCGATGGCGAGTTGTGTAGAGGGGACGTCGCGAGCGACGTCCGAGAGGGACCGCACCGCAGACAGCAACGCAGGATGGCCGCACCGAGTAGTGCGTCGACGGTTCGACGTCGACGAGACCCGGACCGTGTTCGGGACGGTCCGAGAAGAGGGAGCGTGGCCTGGCGGGGGCCACGCTGTGGGAGACACTTCTAGGGCGTCGAAGTGTCTGGGGGCGCTGGAGCTTCAGAGGGAGAGGGTGGGGTGGGTGGGCAGAGCGGGAGACACTCCCCCCGGTTGCCGTCGGCGGACTGTTCAGGGCGGAGAGTGTGGGAAAGAGCACATCACCGTTTCGTCGGGATTGGAGTTACACGACTAATAAGTAATAAGTCGTAAGCCCTTCTTTGATTTTTGTAGCTATGGAGTTGAACGCGACCGATCGGCAAATACTGACCAAACTCAGGGAGGGGCGTGCATCACCGAGTTACCTAGCCGCGGAGCTCGGAAAGCAACAACCCTACATCAGTCAACGGTTGTCACGCCTTCTCGAGAGTGGATGTATCGTCCGAGTCCATCGTGGCCTCTATGGTCACAGTGCTACGGAAGGTGAAGCGATCAGTGTGGATTCAGCGGTAGAGCAATTCTCTGATAGAGAATTAATAGATGGACCACCGCAGTCGATCTCTGGATCTACACAAGATTCCGAAGAGACTCAGCCTCAACCGTCGCCCACCGGTGAGTCCGAGATAGAGTCACTAGTAGATCAGATCTCACTTGTCCAAGAAGACGAGAAAGCGGAGGTCACACAGATTCTTCAGTCACTAACAGCACGCCTTCGGGAGTCGGAGTACGAAACGCGAGCGAGCTTTGAGCGATATCTTGATCAGCAGGATATAGACCTCCCGTCGCGAGGGTTCCCTCAGTTTTGGCAATTTTATCTCTCCAATGGTGAGCTCCTAACGCGTATCCCTGAGGTGACCATACAGCAGGATAACAGCACAACAAAGTACGTCTATTCTGGGTAGCAAATCGTTCAGGCGTTGTTCTGGAAAAAGAATGGCAGGTAGTTCCAACTATGTACAAGTTCCTCGCCAGGAGTGTAGTACAATGCAGCTGGCACGTATTCTTCGAGATCCGCATCTCCTATTTGTTCTGGGGTATCGAGTACCGATGAGAGAAGTGCGCCAATTCCGACATCGCTCTCAGAGTCGTGGTTCTTCACAAATTTCCAAAGTACCCTCAGCGCGGTTTCACTAGCACCGTGCTCGAGTTTCGGAATCTGATTAGAGTTAGCCATTTTCGCCGCTTCCTCGGAGCGGCCAGTACGGAGCGGGTCCTTGTTCTGCCGGCCGTGGAATAATTTCCCTTCCTTCGAGTAATCGGTGGCAAGCAAAACGGCATCAACGGTAATAGATTTCCCATCGACCGAATAGCCCTCTTTGCCTTGAGTGAGAGCCCTCCAATAGTTGAACACAGTATAAATTGCCTTATAGATATCACTCCCGTCATCAGCTAGCTGTGTTCTAACCACGTATGTGTACGAGGGGCCCTCGATGAGAAATTGAGGCTTAAAGCTGCGATCGTTTTCAAACGTACCGTTAGTGTAGGATTTTTGCTCGCGAGAGTACACACTCACGGCATCGGATCGAATCCAGTCAGAAAGGCTGGCGTGGAACTGGTCAGCTTCATCAAGTTCAGAGCGATCAATACCACCTCCAAACTCCGAGAGATCTGTCATTAGCACCTTTTTCGAGGCTACTCATACTATAGATTCGGGTCAACTCTGGGAACCCAGGTTGGCCGAGCAGTGTCTCGATTAGGGGACTTCCGTTACCCCAGCGGAGCCATCATCCTCATCATCGTCGTCATCATCGAGATATTTTACTGCCTCTGGGGTGCCTCCGTCATCGCCGTACAGCCGCTCAGCGAGATCCCGAGTGAGGTGTGGCCCGTTGTATGGGAGGTCAGTGTGCTGATTCCAGACGCTTCGATGCTCGACGTACAGTTGACGGTGCCACTGTCGGTAGGGCGGTTCGTCAGTTCGGTGAATGTGAATATGGCAGCTCTGACAGACGGGAATCCCATTTTCCGGCCGGTTGTCTGAGTGGTCGCCATTCAGGTGGTGAACAGAGAGTTCCTGGCTGCGGTTGTACCCATTCTCCGGTGATCGACCACAAACGATACATTCGGTCCCGTGCTCGTCGAATACGGCTTCGCGAAAGTTTCGCGGGCTCATATGAACCCCTTCGGTTGCGTTTGTATTGTTTGCACTTCGTGCAAAGTCCGTTCTGTACGGCGGTTTCGTTAGACGACTAATTGGAAGATGGTGGAGTGAACTACCCCACCCTACTCGCTCACAGCTTGCGCTGTTCGCTTCTTGAGGGTGGGGTAGTTCACTCAGAGAGATGGTGCTGCCGAAGTTGGGCAACATACTGCGCATCCCAACCTTTGGTTTTGACGTAGTATGTAAGTACAGCTGAAACATATTCGACGGGGAGAATCTCCTGTGTCGCGAGCGTACAGAGAATATGCGGCGTTGTGAAGAGGATGTTCCGGTCCTCAAGTGCAAGATTGATGAAGAGGTAATTGGTCGAGTTAAACTCATCAGTAAGAAAGAAGTTTGCGCCTAACTCGTTGGCCAGCCAGATACATTCGGATTCCCCTCGGTCAAGGCTGTACTCAAGCGGATCGTCGAGTTGGTTATCGACATCGTGAGTCGTCAGGTTGTGTGCCGCCTGGAACACGAGGTCCGCAGCTGCAGACAGCAGATCATCACTCCCTGTTGCATCGGTGAGTTCTCCGAGGACACTTTCTGGAACGTGGACATCATACGCAGCAAGGAGTGCTTTGAGAGGGTCTGCGCCGGAGGGCGCCTTTGGACGGCTATCAACTACGGGGAGTGCCAGATTTAACAATACGTTTGTATCAACGACGGCGACGGATTTTTCCGACATCCTCAGGCGTGCGACCCGTCGTCCGACGATTCAGACGGTGGAGCGTCCGTCCATTCCGGAATATCGCCATCGTAGAAGGCATCGTCACTCGGGAGACCATCCTCAAGGTGGGGCTCAGGAGGCGTTCGGTCGATCGATTCCCGTAGAAGTTTCATTCGGAGTGCTTCCTCACGACCAAGGACGGCTTCAACGGTATCGTAGCCGATGCGACCGTCGTAGTAGGCGTCACTGAGTCGCCGTCGAAACTCCTCGTCGGTTGCTAGCTCTTCGAGTTCGTCCTCGAGGGCATCGATGAGGAGCCGCGTTCGAGAGATGTCAAGAATCTCGACGACGCTGTCGGCCCGTTCGACGAGCGACCTTGGAGCGTTGAAGTCGACGCGGGTTTTTTCTTCGGCCATTCATCTATGTGTAGACCCTACACATACTTAGGTTCGTCGCTACTCCATATCGCGAATACTGGTTACAAATCCGTTCGTGACCTGCCTCAGATTCTCTCTAGTTCTCGGATGAGTTCCGGTACCGCAGCCACAGCAGCCGCTTCAGTACTGTACGTTTTGTTTGCTTCAGGAACCTCAGAGACATCGAGATCGCCATCTTCTCGAACAGCAAGAATGGGGAAGATCTGGACAGAATGAGTCTGTAAACCGTCCGATGAGATGACACCCTCGTAGCCGTTTTCTGCGTGTCTGGTACCAAACCAGCGCGTGTAGTAGGCCGCGCCTCGATTCCCACTCCACCACTCCCAGGTATCGGGGAGGTCTGGATACTCAATATCGGGCATTACTATTCCACTATCAGGATATCGACTCAAAAAAATTGGTCGATGCCGATACCGATCAAAACACCAACGAACGCTTTGATAATGTATTTGTAACGCAGTGGGCTCAAGAGTAAATACTATTGGTCGACCCCACGATGTCTGCCACTTTTACTCTTGAGCCTACTGTATTATCACTCCAAACCAAGGGTGGACGGGACGAGTTCGGAGATTCGACGACTAACGTGTTTGTACTAAGGACATCCATAGCGTGCCGGACAGACTGTTGTGCGTGACCGGCGTGGGTTTCGAGTTTTGTGGGCGAGAAACTCCGGTACCGATGGGACGTGAGCAAGGCAATCACACCGTTTGTGGCTTTGTGCCAAGATAAATCCGGGTCAGTAACAGGCCTCAGGAACGAAATTGAGCCTGCGCCATTACTCGCCAGATAGATCATAGACCGTGAGTTTGGTACTAAGAAATTAAGAACCAAGAGAGCACCCGGATTGATTTCTATCTCCCGATGGAGGTGCGGGCTTTCAACACCAGAAAGTCCGCAGTTATGAACGAACGACGAGAACTATCTCCCACACGCGTAGACCCGATGTCGTTGTCTCGATCGCACAGAAACCCATCCGAGAGGGACCATCCAGAGTACGTCTCAGGATTCGAGATTCAATTCATCATCTCAACAGGCACTCGGCGTCGATTCCGATTTGAGCCGCGCCACATAGCGCCCGAATGGTGGCGGTTCGAAGACGAATGGACGGGAACGACCTGGCGACCAATCAGTCGAGAACCAGTGCAGACGGTCACTGTCCGTCTGTCGAGGACAACGAGAAAACACAAATGAGCGATGAAATCTATGACGGCCCGGGAGAATCATCTGAGCTCTCCCTCTGTGAGCAGTCGGATATCTTCTATCTGTTGAGCCACCATCGGAAACGAGGAGTGCTTCTCGCAATTGCGATGGCACCGTGGGGACACGTTCACCTACGGCAACTTGCCGAAATCATCGCTGCACTCGAAGCAGATACTGAACAACGAGGAGTATCAACTCAACAAGTGACAACCGTTCGAACCAATCTGAAGCGATCACATCTGGACCCACTCTGCGATGCAGGACTAATCGAGTGGGACACAGACTGTAGCGATCGGCTGGTGCCAGGACCAGGATTCAGCCGGGCCATTCGAACGCTGATGGCCGGCGGCTATTCGCTGAGTCAACCGCCATCCAACCCACAGAGTGAGCAGTGATCAAGGGCCGTCGGGAATTTCAAAGTAGCTGAGAAGCAGACACCCGCGGATGTCGACTATTCGGAACGCGTATGCACCGATGCGACGGTTGAGACAGGTTCAGCCGTCGGATCGGCTCCCGGTCGTAGCTTCCGAAGACAAAGTACGACCGGTCGTTCTCGTAGACCGGAGTCAACTCGCTCAAGGCGTAGGGGCCTCCTCCTTGTCGAGTTGGTCCTTCGCACTCTTCAGGACCTCCTCGGGGACGGGCGGCTCCTCGTCGGATATACATTGTCTCTCTCAGCGTCACATCATATGGTTTATGGGTAAATCACCAAGTAACCCACTATGGTTTACTCTAGGGTATTTTACTCGAGAGTAAACTACTCCCCGTCAGGGCGTGTACTGTGTCGTATGAGAACTGACTTGGGGACTGCTGAAGGGATAGAATCCCGCGAACCCGTCCACTTCGTTACCCAACAGACGCGGTTCGCGCTGATCAACAATATCCTCCAGCACCCCGAACAGCTCCCCTCGATGTACGAGCTCGAGGAACTCAACCCCAGCGTGAGCGACGCTACTGTCTACAAACACATCCAGAAGCTGATCGACGCCGGTATCGTCAAGGAGGTCGCCCTAGACGATGACCAGCGCCGGCAGGGATATCCCTGGAAGTTCTACGGCCTCACAGAGGAGGGCCGGACCTTCCTCGACGAACACAATCTCCTCGCCGCGGAGGAAACCCTCCAACAGATCTACGAGACCATCTCTGACAAGCCCGAGAAGATGGTCAAGTACGAGAATTCCCCTCGCCCGGACGACGCGTAACCCTTACAGAAAGCTCCGTCTCAGTACTCGATCACCGTTCGATTTCGTACTCACCCGCCAGCTCCTGGAACTCGTCCCACGCCGGGAGCCGGTCATCGTCGATCTCGCCGTGCGTCTCGAGGTAGCGGAGCAAGACGTTGGTTTCGTCTTCGAGATCATACTTTTCCGCCTGCTCTCGGAGATCCTCCTCGTCGACGTCGGCGTGGCTGAGCAGGAGGAGACAGTACTTACGATAGCGGCTTCCGTCGTCGATTAACAGCGTGTGACAGCACAGCTCCGCCGGCGTGATTGCGTCGATCTCCTCGGAGAAGAGGTAGTATCGATGGTCGGTGAGTAGGAACTGGAGGTCGAAGGCCGCGAATCGGGCAAGCCCGGTTTCGTGGAACGCCTCCGCGTCGAGCTCCGTTTCGGCCTGGGCGAGGAATTCGTCGTAGTCCTCCCAGAGAATCGTGCCCTTCGGGGCGACGGCTTCGAGGCGGTGGCGATGTAGATGGTGTGGGAGTTCCCGGGCGAACTCGTGGAGGCGGTCGAAATCGGCGTTGAAGTCATAGCGGCTGTCGGCCGTCCCGACGAGACCACGGTCACGAAACCGCTTGAGGACGCGGTTGACCGTGTTGCGGTAGTTGTCGCTCCGGTCGGCGATCTCGGAGACGGTTCGCGGCTGGTCGAGGTAGTACAGCACCTCGAGTGCCTTGCCGGTCAGCAGCTCGGAGAACTCGATGTGGGAGTGCTGGCGGACGAGGTCCCGATAGAGTTCGACGGCGCGAGCATCCGACGGGACGACCCGTTTTCGACGGCCATCGCGTTCCGTGTAGACGAGCCCCTTCTCGACGAGGTCGCCAACGGCACGGGAGAGGTAACTCTCGCTGTGGTCGAGCTTCGTCGCGAGTTCGGAGATCGTGTCGCCGCGGTCGACCGTGGCGAGGACCTCGAGTTCGATGCGCCGGAGCATAGTGTAACATAGTACGAAACCTGTTTATAAATATGTTTCCTATTATGTTACAGAGGACGGGATCGGAGAGTTGACGGACCTTCTTAACCAACAAAACTATAGATTGAGGCTTCGTGTTGGTTAACACAGAGAAAATCGATGTCCTACGAACCACCGTCCCCACCGGCTAATCTCCCGACGGAGGTTGTCGACACCCTCAACGAAGCTCCACCGGAGCTGCTTCGGGAGGTTACTCGCTACACCGAAGCGTTAGCCGAATACAAAGAGCGCGAGGCTCGTCTCGAGGAGGAGACAGACAACACCAACGTCGAGGAGCGACCCGATGACCTCCCAGACGACGTCCCGACGAAGGCCACGATCACGATCAAGGAGATCAACGACAACCGCTATTACTACTGGCAATGGCGTGAGGGAGATCGTATCAAGTCAAAATACAAGGGGCCGGTCAGTCCCGACAAGTGAGGTCGTTTACACCGGTCTCGATTGCTCCCGGCGATAAGTATAATAATACTGTTATTTCGTCAGACACTCCACCATTGCCAGTAAAACCGGGGTGCAGAAGTACGATAGGCATTACTGGCAACGATGATTTTAGGATATAAAATCACATCTTAGTCATTCAGATAATACTGGCAATACCGGAGAGGGTATTGGAGAAACTGGCACTAGCGGTTAGGTAGTTACTGGCAAAAGTGGAGAGGGTATTGGCAGTACTGGTGTTGGCGGTTCCGAAGTTACTCTAGAATCCGATGCCGCTTTGCGGTTTCACGGATATCGTCAAGCTCCCCTAATTCACTCTCCAGTGCATCAAGAGCCGACGATAGAGAGACATCAAGCTCGTATTCATTGTAGTTCCCGCGTCCACTCGAAGAGTCGACCAGCCGTAAGATCCCGTGGAGGCTCAGGTCCGAGAGGTGGTCGTGTACTCGCCTGCGTTTTAGCGGTTCACTGCCGTGGTTTCGAAGAACTTCTTGATACCGCTCATAGATCAGTTTCGTTCGTTCGGGTGTCTCTCCCTCAGCCGCTAGCTGACAGACAGTCAGCAACACGTACTGACCCTGCCGGGTCAACGAATGCATCCCTTCGACGACCTGTTGTCGCTGAATCTGATGCTCGGCCTCCCGGACGTGTTCTTCGGTGATTTTCGCATCTCCGCCAGCCATCGCATCGTTCTCGGCGACATCAGCGGCTTTCCGGAGTAATCGTAACGCCTGCCGAGCAGATCCCGAATCCTGTGCAGAGAATGCTGCACACAACGGAATTACATCAGACTCTAGAACATCATCGTACAACGCGATATCGGCTCGTTGCCGGAGAATATTCTGCAGTTCATTGGCGTCGTACGGAGGGAATAAGATCTCCTCTTCGCAGAGAGTGTCCTTGACTTTCGGAGAGAGATTTTCTCGGAACTTGAAGTCGTTCGAGATGCCGACCACACCGATTTTCACATCGAGATCTAGTTGCGAGCGTGCTCGTGGAAGCTCGTACAGAATATCGTCATCCGAGCCGATGTTATCGATCTCGTCCAGAACAACGAGAATGGTCCCACCAATCGACTCAAGGTCGTTGTAGAGTTCGTTGAAGATCCGTTTTTGTTGATAGCCGGTTTCGCTCATAGGTTCGCGAGTAGACGAGACTGTAGTTAGAGGATGAGAGGGCGAGCGTATCTCATTCACGAGATTAACAGCAACCTGATAGGACGTGGTGCAGCCGGTACAGTTGAGTTCGATAACGTTGAGATCGACATCATCGTACTCTTCGGCGGATGCCTGCAGCTCCTCAAGCAAATCGTGTGTCGCAGCTGTCTTCCCGACGCCGGTAACACCGTAGAGAAAGACGTTATTCGGTTGCCAGCCCTGAATGACTGGACGGAGAGCGGCGGCGTATTCATCGAGTTCTTCGTCCCGCTCCTCGAGTGTCTCTGGTTGGTAATCATCCCGGAGAACATCTTTGTCCTGGATGATGAACGATTCTCGATTGAATCGGCCCATAGGCGGATTCAAGACGAAGGACCATCATAAAACCATGGGTTCCAGTATCACCACTAACCAACCACTCGAACCAGTTATGCCAGTATCGTACTTACTTATAAAACACACACACTCCACTATTGCCAGTAAACCTTCGCAACAACTGGAGGGGGTCAACGACTCTCTCTAATTAGCGATACTCTTAATACAGTATGCAAAAAACCAAATCCGTACTGGCGGAAACTCAACTAGCTAATATAGAAAGGATCGACAGTGGATTGACTAGAAGCTGTCACGCTTCTACCCTCCCGTTCATCCTTTTCCCGTTACTGGCAATGGTGGAGTGAGAGAGGTACTTAAACAACCGTCTTATTGGCAATACTGGCAGTTGTGGTTCCATTTTACCTGCTCTCATCGTTGTTCCCTCAATTATCCAGTCGAAATCTACCTCTGTGAATTACACATCTTTCTAGATACTTCGCTCATCCTCACCTTTTCGGTGACCTCCATAGCTGTCGGGCACGCACTAGCTGCGACGTCGACCTTCAATTGTTTTCCAGAAGCTGGCTCGACGATCGCTGCCGTGGTTAACCAACAACCTAGGACAACCGTGACAATATGTTGGTTAAGAACGTGTACGCCGACGAGATTCCTGTGCGACCACGTTGAAGATGCCTGCCTCCGAACTCTCAGGTATGTGTGGCCGAAACTCCCTCTTCATCGACCAGGCCGATCTCGAGGCCCGCTTTGACGCCGAGGTCGTCACGGACGGCGGGTACACACCCCGGTACAACATCGCACCTGGCGACGATCTCCACATCGTCACGAACGAGGCTCCAGGCGAGATCGACGCCTACCACTGGGGGCTGATTCCGTTCTGGGCGGACGAGCCCGAGGAGGGCATCATCAACGCTCGCTCCGAGACGGCCGATGAGAAACGTGTCTTCGAGAGGGTATGGGAATCGCGCCCCTGTCTCGTCCCCTCATCGGGCTTCTACGAGTGGAAAGCACCGAACGGCGGGACCAAACAGCCCTACCGGATTTTCCGCGAGGACGACCTCGCGTTCGCGATGGCCGGCCTCTGGGACGTCTGGGAGGGTGAGGACGAGACGATCTCGTGCGTAACGATTCTGACAACGGAGCCGAACGACTTGATGAACTCCATCCACGACCGGATGCCGGTCGTACTCCCGCAGGACGCGGAGTCCGACTGGCTCGCTGCAGACCCGGACACCCGCAAGGAACTGTGCCAGCCGTATCCGAAGGACGATCTGGATGCCTACGAGATTTCGACGCGGGTCAACAATCCCGGCAACGACGATCCCCAGGTTATCGAGCCGCTGGACCACGAGCAATCGGGCCTCGGCGAGTTCAGTTCGGGATAGCTGTCGGCGTCACGGTTACTGCATCGGCGACGCCGCTGCCGAATCGACAAGCGAGTACTCTCTGTCCCGACTCGTCCCCTCCGCCTCGAGGAGATTGTACTGCTCCATCTTCGAGAGGTACGTCCGCACGGTCCGCTTCGTCCGTGGGTCATTGACTTCCTCGGTATAGCGCTCATGAATCTCGCTCGGCCCGACCGGGCCGTATTCGCGAACGATGTCGTAGACGACGCGCTGGTGCGGGGTGAGCGAGTCGAGGCTTTTCTGCTTGATCTGGGCCCGGGCATCCTCGGCAGCGTCCAGGAGAATGTCGTCGGTGATGCGCTCGTGGTTCTCGCGATTGGCCTTGCCCGCGGCCGTTCGGAGGATGCCGATCGCGAGGCGGGCGTCGCCGGCAGCCGCATCGGCGACCCGGTAGAGCCGGTCGTCGGTGATGACGTCCTCGTCGAGCCCCCACTTCGCCCGAGCACTCAAGATGTCGTACAGCTGCTCGTCATGGTACTTGTCCATCCGGACGTGTTCGCTGGAGCGCAGCCGGCTCACGAGGCGGTCGTCGACGCGGCTGAACAGCTCCTCTTCCTTGTTCGCGATGCAGATGATCGCGAACTGCGGGAGGCTGTGGAGGTCGTAGATGACGCTGGGGTCTTCGAGCTGGTCGACCTCGTCGAGGATGACGACGGTTCGCGGGCCGTCGTGCTGCTGGAGGCGGTCGACGAGTTCGTCGTGCGGCGTCGACTGCCGGTGGATGTCGATGGTCGCACCGAGGTCGTCGAGGATCTGGTAGAGCGTCCGGAATCGGGTGTAGTTGCGCCAGCAGTTGACGTAGGTGGCCTCGACGTCGAGCACCTCCTCACGCAGTCGTTCCGTAACGAATTGCGAGATGCACGTCTTGCCGGCGCCGCTGGGTCCGGTGACGATAGCCGTGTCGGCGGGTTCACCGTTCGTGATGGGTTCAAGAACGCTGGAAAGGTGGTTGACTTCGGCGTCGCGATGCTCAACTTCCCGAGGGACGAACCCGGCGCGGAGAACGCGAGCATCGCGGATCATTTGGTTCTGAAAGTCTGATTTTCGGTCAGGTCATAAAAGCCTGGCCGGGTTGTTTCCGGAAAAGCTCTTACTGCTGTGGAGAGTCATCGCTATCGCTTTTCTGTCCCCCAAATTTGACTGCGGAAAACAGCTTTTCCGGAAACACCCAAGACCCACTCACTAGTGCGGTGCCCATTCTACGATATCGAAGATATGGATTGTTTCTTTTTGTTTGCCATCTCTGTGTATATAATAGCTACACCCTTCTCGGCAGCCACGATAACCCGTAGATTTCGGGACGCTCTTCGAAAGTCGTGACACTGAATGTTCGTACCGGGCCTCATCGTCGTGGCCTACAAGTAGTGAACAGGATAACTCGAAGGAAATGACATCAGGCGATTCCTCCCGCCGCCCGGTCACCGGAAAAAACACCGAGTGGATGATACCCTCAGATCAGATGACCATCCGGCGCTACAAACCCCTCCGACACTTCGCCGACACACTCGAAAACGGGTTCCGCGCCGGCCAAGCCGAGGGATACGAAGAACGCGAGGGCAAGGCCTCTGAACCAGCCCGTGAACACGAGAGGCAGCGTTCGGAGCGAACCGAATCGATGATTCTCAACAACGGCGAGGAGATGGATCTTGCCAGCGGAATAGAACAGGCGCGTGAAGCGGCCCGTGAGAATTACTACGCGAGCTGTTGGCGGCTCGGGACGGACGAGGACCCAGATATCTGGGAGACGTACGCGGATGGGCGAGGAGTGGCGATCGAGACCACGTATAGACAGATGGAGGAGTTCATCGCGCCCGATCAAGAGGATCTGTATATGGGTATCGTCCGGTACCTGGATTACGAGGAGGAATTTACGCCGACCGGGATTCCCTACGTCCTGTACTTCTACAAACATCGAACGTTCGGCAGCGAGCAGGAGTTCCGGGTGCTCACTAATCGGGGCGGCAACCCGATAATCCGGACGGACGGCCAGGAGATGCCGCCTGAGAGCAGGCCGGACAATCCGTCGCACGTCAACCTGTCTGCGGATATGGATGCGCTGATCAATCGCGTCATCCTTTCGCCGGGAGCTGATGATGAGCTCCGGGCCCAGGTCGAGGAGACGTTAGATGAACATGGTGTGTCGGCGCCGGTGGTGGCGTCTCGACTGGATGAACCGGCACCTCATCACGAGACGTATGATGCTGAACTCGGTGGGGCAGCTAACTACGAGGCCAGCGAGGAGTACCTGGAAGATTTGATCGACCGCTTTGTTGAGGAGACGGACTGGGATGTCTGGAACACTGTGGACGTCATCCAGCTAAATCAGCGTGAGAAGCTGCATCCGCGCACGGTCTTCGTTGAGTGCTTCCGGTACGTGGATGATCCGCCGGATCGGTCGGAGTACAGCCAAGAGCATCTGAACTACGAGGTCCGTGCGCACCGGGTCGTTGACGGTGAGTACCAGGACACGTTTCTGAATGATCCCGCGGAAGAGACGGATGCGGAATTGGCTGAGGCGGATAATCCGTCTGAGTGACCTACGGGACGGGTTCCACTCGAACTAAGGGGGTTAGCCCTCCGAACGTTCGGAGCTACAACTGTTCGGCAGCCGGCGCCGTCTCAGCCAACCCCTCAAACTTCTCGAACACAGATTCAAAGTACTCGTCTGTCATCAAGCGGGGATTATTCACCTTATAGAAATCGTCAAGCACGAACTCAGTCTCAGCCGCATTCAGCCCATACGCGTGGAACGCGGCCGCATCAATCTCGGCCTGCAATTCCTGGCGCTCATCAACATCGGTTACCGGGTCAACCCCGCCAAGACGCTCACGCAGATCGGCAAACTCCTCACCGTAGCAGTTCAGGCGGGCAGCACGCGTCCAGATGTAATCGAACCACTCATCGCCAGCGGTCAACCGGGGAACCTGCGTCTCCTTGAACGTGTACTGGTAGATCTCCTTGTTCACCTTGGTGCGCATAATGAAGTCGAACGGGATACTGTTCAACAACCCTGTTGCCGCCATCATCTCCTCATCCGTGAACGCTGGTTCATATGCCGGCCACAACGGTAACTCCGCCAAATCATCCTTTGACGGATTAATCTCGAACGGCCGAATCGTATAGATCGAGTGAAGGTTGATGATGCCCGGCGGGATGACCGTTGCAATGAACGTCCGCTCGTTGGTGGCGTTCGTAATAAACCGGTATATGATCCGGTAATCGGTGCAGTCCAGTTTCACGTCGTCCTCTGCGAGCGGTTCTCCACGGTGTTTTTTCAGCAGGTCGTCAACAAACTGGACCTGGGACTGGCTCGTTTCATCCCCGTCGAAGGCGTAGTACAGAGACCGTTTGAGATTGCCGAGGTTCTTCTCCCGGACGCGCTGTTTGGCGCTTTTGACAGTGTCTGTGTCGTCCTCCACGCTCCAGTATTCGATGTCCTCGATATCGTCAAGGACTGAATCGTCGTGGATGAACTGGTAGATGTTCTTGCCCTGGTACACGGGGTAGTCACCGATATCCTTGGAGTCGGTGATACGGTCGTTGTCAGGGCCTTTCTTGATCTCGTAGTACGGGTCAGAGTTCCAGGCGCCGTCTATCCGGTCGCCGACAGACGGGTGTTGAACCACATTGCTGATTACCCCGAGCTCTTCTTCGGTCCGTATTATCGGGAACAACCGGACCTCAGGCGAGTACTCTGCGAGCACCTCTTTCGGGATTTTGAACGTGTGTTCCTCGATGTTGTTCAGGATGCTGACATCGTGCTGCCGTGAGATGCCGTTCAGGTAATCGGTTTCCCCGGTGTTCTGGAATGTTAGCAGCCGGAAGACGTACTGGTCGTGCAGACCGTCGAAGATGCCCTTGTTCTCGAACCCGACCAGTGACCGCACGGAGGTATTATTCAGTAAGTGCATCCGGAGGTCCTTCCCCATCGCGTTGTTGAATATGATGTCCGGCAGGACCTGTGCTACATAACCTCCGTCGTGAACGAGATCGTAGATTCGCTCGAGGAACAGCGCGGCGAGATTGTTCGCGATAGGCTGTTTTCTGCCGTCGATTTCAGGTTGCTGGTGTTCGTATTCCGTGCTGTGTTTGAAGTAGTCTCCCAGCTGGGCTACCCGTGACTGGTACGTCTCCCACTCGTTTTTGATGTCCTCGTCCTCCAGGAGTTCTTCTTGGCGCTCGTCCATCCCGTGAGTCGGCAGGCTGCGGAACACGGGGTCGTATTTGACGAAGAACTCTTTGCGGTCGCTTTTGATTTCGTCCCACGGCGGGTTCCCTACGACGACGTCGAATCCATCGTCAGCGAAGACCTCTGCGAACTCTAACACCCAGTGGAAGGTATCGTGGGCCCGAACGTCCTCATCAGTGACGTTCTCTGTGAAGGCACGGAACTGGTCGACGGTTTTGTTGTCCAGATCGGATCGGTACTCCTCCAGCAGGTCTTTTGCGTTTTGACGGTGCTCTTCTGCCTTTTCAGGGAATGCGCTGCTTTCCTGGTACGCGTTGATCTCGTCGATGATGTCCTTGTATCGGCGCTCAACGCTGTCGTCCGACCAGTTTTCGAACGTGTATTCTCCCTCATTGGTTTCATCCGGGAACCCAAGATACCCGATCAGGCTGTTCCCTTGACGGATGTTGAACACAATGTTGGGGAGTGCGAGATCTTCTTGGCTCAGTGAATCTAGATCGTCTTCTTGGAGTTCGGCGATAATTGAGAGCCACAGGCGGAGCTTTGTGATCTCAATACCGGAGTCCATGATATCGACCCCGTACATATTGTTCTGGACGGTGGTCTTCTTCAGGCGGTGGCGGCTGGGGTGTGACCCCATCTGGCCGTAGAGGGCTTGGCGGGCGTTGACAATTTCTTCGACGACAGAGGTGAGGAAGTGGCCACTGCCGCAGGCTGGGTCGACTACATAGAACTCGTTGAGTTCGTCAAGCAATCCATTGATTAGGTCTTTGTTCTCTGTGAGTGCGTCGATAAGATCGTATAATTGGTCATAGTGGTCAAGTTCTGCTTGGCGCCATCCCCACTCCTCCTGTAAGTGAGTCTTGAACAGTTCCAACAGGGCTGGACGAACGGTTTCTTCGGCGCAGAAGCGGGTAATCTCGCTGGGGGTGTAATAGGCGCCGAGTTCCTTGTTTTTGTTCTTTTCGTCGATCGTAATGTAATTGATCGTCTTTTCGAACACGTTGCCCAGGACGCTGGGGTCAATATCTGTGGGGCCACCGTCTGCGGAGAACTGGTATTGCTCAAGCAGTTCAATGATGGACATCAAGACGCTGTCCCGGACGTTAAATTCGCGCTCGTCCAGTTCATCGGAGCCGTTCAGCTCCGGTCGAAACAGGCCGCCGTTCAGGTACGGGATGCCTTCGAAGGGCTCAATCTGGTCTATTTGGGGGTCGCGGTTCTCGGGCTTGACGTTGAATACGTCATAGAATAGGGGTTCGAGGAAGGTCTGGTAGAAGGTTTGCGGGTACATCCCATTGTCGTAGACCTGCTTGATTGTGTTGAGCAGGTCCGGGCGGACGATTTTCTTGTCTTCAAGAAACTTGACAAAGATCAGCCGATTCATGAGATGAACTGAGAACAGGCGGACATCGTCACCGCTGGCCTGTTCCGGGGGCATAATGCCGCCGCCTACAAGGCTTCTTGATCGGCGTTCTTCGTCGTCTTCTGCGCCGATACCGAACACGAGGCGGACGTAGTCATCGTAGAACTCGTCCGTGATTGCCTCTTGTTTCTCTTTGATGACCTCACGGGCATCCGTGATGATCGAGACGAAGTTGTCGAATGCAAATGTCCGTATCAAGTCCTCGACTAGCGCCTCTTCCTCATCGTTGAGCGCCTCAACCGGCGGCCGGTTCTCTCCGACCGTATTCTCGAACAGCTTGAGAAACACCGGTTGCAGGTCCACGTGCTCGATCGTGTTGTGGGTGTAGCTGTCCGGGTCGTACCGGATGAAGACCCAGCGGATACCGTCAGTTGCGAACCCGAAATCGGTCTGGAACTCGCGTTGGCTGAGCCAGCTTTTGACCTGGTCGACACCGTGTCCGCGCGTGTTGGTCAGTGATTTATTGNNCGNNTCGNNNTCGATGAGGAGACGGGAGGAATCAACGTTCTCGACATCTCGAAGGGAGATCGCGTAGTCGGCTTGTTCTCCGCGTTTATCGGAGAGATCGCCTGCCTCCCACCCGTAGTTCTGGTGTCCGAGTGCGTCCAGGAAAGGTTCTATGATGACGCCTTGTGTGAGGGGTTCGGGATCGAGAGCGTCTTTGGTGAAGTCTCCTCGGAGCTGGTAGGAGCCGGGGTCGGCCCTGAGCATAGATTCGAGGGTATCGTCTTTGATCTGGTCGCGAAGGCGGGATATCGCGTCGGAGATCGCGTTGACAACTGCTGATTTTTCCGCCTCAGTTATTTCAGTCTCAAATTCAGATATATCGAATTGTGTCTGATGACCCTTAGCAGACATTGGTGTTGATCAGAACGATTAGCGCTGGGGTAATGAAATCCCACGCTTCTTCATTCACTTCCCTTGGGTTTGCTTGCGGGGACCTACTCTGTGTCAGGATCGGATTGGTTGCCAGAATCCCTGGGATCGACCCAGCTCTCTCTAGGATCGAGCCAGATCCCAAACGCAACCATCCCACCCCAGATCCGTTCCCGAATCGAGAGGATTTGGTCGGATTTCAACACAGTGATACGCTGGATATCATCATTCAGGAAGAGCTGTTCCGGCCCACCGACCGGCTCGAACTCCTGTTCCTTCTCGTTGTACCGGTGCGGGTCGGTGATACGGAGCTCCTTCTGGCGGTTGGCACGGCTCCACCCGGAGACATCGCCGATATACAACTGGTCGTCACTGGTCTTCACCATCACTTGGTCGGCGTGTTTGAGGTAGTTCTCCCACGGCTGGCGCCGTGAGTACGACACCTGCATATTCGCCTGAATGATGCCCCGCAGGATACCCGGAAGATCGATGAGGATGGCAGCAGCGTACAGCACGCCGACGAACAGAGATACTGCGAAGATGACAAGGATGTTCCCGATACGGAACGCGGGATCGAACAGGATGCCCTGGAACTGCGAGAATGAGGTAATGGGCTCGACGAAGATCTGGTACGCACCGATAAACAAGGCGTCGATCAAGAGGCTGGACACGAGGCTCCAGACGAGCAGGACAAACTGTTTGATGTCGTCTTCGATCGCGGCCAGCGAAACGGCGGTCATCACCGCGACGAAGCCAGGGGCTATGAGGACGGCGTAGAAGATCGCGTTACCCGGAAGGCTGGCCATTCGTGTTCCAGGTTATTCGCTGCTCTCAGAGCTACTGGATGTGTCGGATTGGTCTCCGCTAGAGTTCGAGGGTGCATCAGGGTCAACGCTGCTGGGGATCGATACTTCCTCAGCTGAGGGAACCTCATTGCCACCAGACGGTTTCTTGTCAGCACTTTTCTCGTGGGTTTCCCAGTCCGAGCTGCTCGTGTCTTTTATGCCAGCATTCTCGCGACGTTTGGTCTCGCGGTTGCCGGATTTTTGAGCGCTGTTGGCGGCTTGATAGCGTTCGCCTTCAGCATGCCGGTTTTTGTTGGCGGCAAGTGCGTCACGGCCGCTGTCGCCGGAGGACGTGTCGTTTGAAGAATCGTTGCTAGAATCGCTGCCTGAATCGTCACTCATACACGGATTTGTGGGCGCTGGATACACTAAAACCGTCGCCAAGCAAGGTGGAAGTATAATCGACTGACTGTTCGCGTGTGAGGATCCGTTAGCATTGGTGCCTGATGGCCGTATATTCCCCCACAATCCCCGCGCTGTCTGCGGATTCAACAGAGTGGATCGTGATTATCGTGCTAATCATGGCCCGAATTACCGTTTGAATTACGGCTGAGTGATATTATTGAGTACCTCTAACGATCAGAGTGTGTGGTATTCTAACAAAGATTTAACCGACATCGCTAACTGTCTCTGTGCGTGCCATTTCCCCGCGCCAAATCGCCACGCCAACTCTACGAAGAGGTTCAATCGTACGATCGGGTGATTACTCCGGATGGGCCGCTTGCAAGTGCTCTCAACCGCCACCTCGATCGTTCGCATCTCGGTCCGTTCGCGATCCCACCACGCCGACTTGCAGTCGGTCGACGCCAAGAGTCCGAGGACCGTCTCGCTTTCCTCGGTATGCTTGATCACGAGGACTTCTCCTGGAAGCGTTGTGCATACGCGGTTGGGAATATCCTCCAGTGTTGGGAACACCGAGGGTCACACGACGCTATTTTCGAGTACGACGGCTACGTCGACGACACCACCGAACGAGCTGTGGAGCGAATCGCGGAACTCGAGACCGCCTCGATGAAGCTCACAAACGAGACCATCGATCCGAATCTCGACGTGGTCGTCGTCGAGCCGGCGATGCTCACCCAGCTCGAACGAGCGTATCTGCCTGCCGAGTACGACACGGTCGACCTCTTCGCTGAAACCGAGTTCGAGCTCCCGCCGTTCCGTATACACGATTCGCCGACGGCGATCGTCGAGACCGTCGTCGATTCCGTTGATGACGAGAACGCTGATAACGTCGGGATTGTTCTCGACCAGGAAAGCGAGTACTCACCGCTTATCGAGTCCGCGCTCGAAGCGGCCGATATCCCGTTTTTCGGCGGGCCGGGATTCACAGATCGCAGCGAACACCGGTTGTTCCTCCACCTCCTCCGGACCGCCCACCGGGGGACTGATACCCGAATAAGCGAGATCCGGTCGCTGTTGACGGTCTTCGATTGTGATGTCGTCGACGCTGACACAAACAAGCGACTGCACGAGCTTGACGATGGAGATCTCAAGTGGCTGATCGACTTCTGCCACGATGTCCAAGAGTACACGTTCTCGGATGCTCTTTCAGTGTTTGAACGCCACGCCGGCGACACGTTGGATGCCTTCCGGGAGGAACTGGAGACACTCACCATCGCGGACGAATCCATCACGGAAGCGCGCCTCGACGATTTGTCGTTCTATCTCCAGACCTACGAGGTGCCGGTCGATCGAGAGAACGAGGGTGTCTTGCTCGCCGATGCGAAATCAGCGTCGTACGTGGGTCGTGAGGTTGTCTTCTACCTAGGGCTTGACGACCGCTGGACCCACTCGGCCCCACGTTGTCCGTGGGTCGACCAGGACGCCCAGTTTACACGGAATCTTAAGAGCTTCCAGCTGCTGTTGCAGAGCGGCAGCCAGCAACACTATCTCGTCCAAGATGCGACCGGCGGATCACCCGTGACGCCGTGCCTGTACTTCGAAGAGCTCCTCGAACCGGAGTACGACCGCTTCTCCGATCTACCTTCGACAAGTCATCAGATCGAAACCGCAGCACGAGTTGGTGACGGATTCGAGAACGGACCTGTCGGTGTGACTTCCGACCCGGTCGAGACGATCAGCAAGTCGAGTCTCAACACCTACGTGAACTCACCGCGGGACTACTACTTCAGCCGGATCGTCAACGGTCCGGAGAAGGCGTATCTTACCGAAGGCAACCTTCTCCACGATTTCGCGGAGTTCTACGTCAACCATCCGGACGCAGTTGGCGAGGAGACACTCTCGGAGGTCGTCGAACTTATGCTCGAGGACGTCCGTCCGCTGGTTCGCTCCGTCGACGAACGGACCCGNCGCACNGAATANCGTGCNAGCCTCGAAACGATCGTCTCATATCTTGACGCGAACCAGCCGACCGAGGGCGCGTTTCTGACGCCGTCCAGTGGGGGTGATAATGCCGTCGCTGCTCACTTCGGTCGGGATGTCGACTCTCCCGTGACTGAACGTCGGTTTACTGACGAAGAACTGGGCATCAACGGAATGATCGACCTCGTTCAGTCGCAGCAAGAACTGCTCGACTACAAGAGTGGCAGCGAGAGCAGCGCCACCTCAATCGTCAAACACGCCGCGATTGACGAGCCGACAGACGAGCCTGACTTTCAGGCAGCACTCTATTTCACCTATTGGCGATCACAACGTCCGGGTGACCAACTCTCGTTCACCTTCTTCTACGTCACCGAACCCGTCGACGACGTGATCGCCGGCGACGCCGACATCGACGACGCGTTGACGACTGTAACATACTACCCTGAATCGCTCACCGAGCACGTGCAACGTGAGGAATTCTTCGAGTATCTCCGTGAGGAGGGGGCACAGAAATGCCAGAAGATCCTCTCGAAGATAGACTATCAGACATACGCCGCGCTCTTCGATGCTGCGCCGCTTGTCGAGACGACTGACAGCGACGAACTCATCGACTCCGAGTTCGGAGAGACGATGATTGACCGGCTCGAAGCCGAGATTGGCGAGTACAAGTACGTGACAACAGGGAGCAAGCAGGTGATGCGAGCAATCGTCGACCGACAGAAGGGTGCATTCTTCAAGAGTGATCTCGATGCGTTCGAATCGTTTGTCGACGAGCGACTGGCGGAACTCAACCGACGCCGCACTGGCGACGAGGCATTCCCAATCGAGGGGATCGCGGGTGAGCCGAACTACCGACGGGTTGACAATCGTGACCTTCTCTTAGAGGGTGAACAATGAGCGGTGTCGACCCGAACCCGGAGCAACGCGACCTCATCGAAGCGACTGATGGCCTCTATCTCGTCAACGCGGGTGCTGGCACCGGGAAGACGTTCACCGTTACCCGGCGATACGCAAACATTGTCGCCCAAGATGGCGTCGATCCCGAAGACGTGCTGTTGGTGACCTTTACGAACAACGCGGCCGAAGAAATGCGAGAGCGGATTGTGCGTCACAGCGAATACGGGATGCGGGAACTCGCGAACGCGCCGATCCAAACGTTCCACTCGCTGTCACACGACCTGCTCGACGAATACGGACACGACGCACCGATGTCCCTCGGGATTGATGAGACGATCACTGGCTCGACACGGATTATCGAAGACGAAATCATCGAACAGGCGCTGTTTCGTGAGTTCATCAGCCAGTTCATCGATAATCACCCAGGGTATGACGAGTTCTTCACGGCACTGTCGGAGACGTCGGAGCTACTCGATCTGATCAAGGAACTGTCCGCAAAGGGTGTGTTCCCCACTGCGGATGGCTGGTACCGGGACAGCGAGTCACACCTCGATGGGGACTTTGAGGCGTTCGAGACGCTGTTCACCGACCGGAATGAACCACGGAACGGCGGGAGCAAGCAATCGAAGCTTCGAAAGAAGCTCTATCAGTATGGTGAAGACAAGACGTATCTCCCGGAGGCGCCCGCAAAGTGGGACATCCGCGGCGATGGCAAGCAAGTCCCGGCGGACCTCGCTAAACGCGTCTTTGAGGAGGACAGAACGGTACTCAAGCGGTTCGTCCACGACGTATATCACGCCTATCTCGAATTCGCGCTTCGGCGGAACTACCTGAACTTCGGGTTCCTTCAGCTGTTCGCGTTCGTGCTTCTGTGTGAGGATCACGACCTCCGAGAACAGCTGGGGTACGAGTACGTGATGGTCGACGAGTTCCAGGACTCCAGTGAGATCCAGTTCAAACTCACGCTGCTGCTTGCCGGCACGAACAACATCTGCGTGGTCGGCGACTGGAAACAGAGCATCTACAGTTTCCAGTACGCGGACGTCGACAATATCCGCGAGTTTGACGATCGGCTCGAACGATTTACCGCGGAGTTGAATCGGGACGTAGATCGAGTCACGTTCCAGACGACGCCGGTCGACGACAAGCAACTGACGCGGAATTACCGCTCGACGCAGTCCATCTTGGACTTCTCTACCCACGCGCTGACTGCCCGTGCGACAAAGAACGAATCGCTGGATGCGGAGGCTATCTCCGAGCAGGTAACACCACTGACCGCCGATACAGACCGAGACGATAGTTACATCGAGGCGCTCACGAGTGAGGACGAACACGAGGCCATTCTCGCGAAGATCGACGCAATCGTCGACAACGACGCCTACGCCGTCGAAGGCGACGACGGCACGTATCGCACCCCAGAGTACGGCGACATCGCCGTGTTGACGCGAACCCGTGATTTCGGGCGGGATCTGCTCGATACGGCGAGTGAATTCGGTCTGCCGATGGCCTACGAGGGTGGGATCGAGGTCTTTCGGACCGACGCCGCGAAGCTGGTGTTAGCGTGGTTGCGTATCCTCGAACGCGACGCCGAACGCGGGTGGGCACTGGTCCTCGAAGAGGCTGGCTACACGATCGACGAGGCGAAGGCGATCATCGAGCGTGAGGCGTACCCCGAAGCCATGGTCGCCTTCCGAAAGGATCTCCGAGAGCTAGAGACGTTCGGCGGCGTCGCTCGGCGCGTGTTCGAACAGTACGGCCGTTCCGGCCCCACCGCAGACGTCGTTCTCGACACTATCCAGTCGGTTCACGGGACGACGACGTTCACCCGTGGCGAGCTGATCCGATTCATCGAGGAGGCGATTGCTGATGGGAGCACACACGACGTCGACGCCGGGGCTGGGACGAATGCGGTGACTGTCCAGACGATCCACGCGACGAAAGGGCTCGAATACCCAATTGTCATCCTCGCAAATATGAACGCGAACAAATTCCCGTCTTCCGGTGGCAGCGGAAGCGATATCGCCTACACCGACCCGATTGGCCTCCGTCAGCGGAAGGTGTACTCAGAGGACGCACACGGCGTCCCACACGTCTACGACGACTGGAAGACTGACGTTCTTAATCGCTGCCTCCCCCAGAACTACGACGAGGAACGTCGGCTTCTCTATGTGGCTGTCACGCGTGCTGAGAGCCACGTCGTTTTGACTGGCGGTACTGACCCAAATTCGTTCCTCGATTCACTCCCCGTTGATGTCGAAGATATCGACCCCGATCTATCTGCGTTCGACCCAGAACCCGGCGAGCATTCGACCTACACGGTCGATATTCCGGAGCCTGATGGACCGGCAAGCTACTCACCACACACCTTCATCGATGACGCAGCCTTCGAAGGGAATACCGGCGGCCGGGGAATGGAGTTCGGGTCAGACGTCCACGAGTTTGCGGAACGGTATGTTCTCGGTGAAGCAGTCGAAACCGGCGATAACCCTGACAAAGAGCACGTCAAGGCGTTACTCGACTCACTCGAGGGTGAGACGAGAGCCGAGATCGATGCGTTCCTTCCGCTTACCGTCGACGGCGAGAAGGTAACGATCGGCGGTATCATCGACTTGCTCCACGTGACATCTGACCGTGTTGAGATCATCGACTACAAAACCGATCTCACAACGCACGCAGAAGGTGAATACCGGAAACAGCTCAGTATCTACTACCATGTCGTCGCCGACCAATATCCTGATCGGTCGGTTACTGCGTCTATTTTCTACACCGATGATGGCACTCGGCACAATATTACCCCTCTCGATAAGGCGGCTCTTCGAGAGCTAGTGGTAACACATAGTGTTTAAATTACTTGTCTCGTGGGTACTGAGCACTAGAAACTCAATGGTCGAAATTCCCAACTCCCTTCGCTCTCTGTTCAGTGCTCCAATTAAAGAGCAGGATGGGAGGTACATAGTGGAGGTCCCATCGAGTGAAATCGACTTTGAAGCGTTGTCAGCTGACGAAACGTATCGCGTAGCGATTCTGGAATCTCCTGTCTCGACGGAGTCGTCAGTACAACAGGAGTCACAGAGAGCACCTTCTCGTGAGACTGCGAGCCATTCTTTCTCAGGACCTCCCGTGGAGGAAGGCGAAGTACGTGATGTGACCATCGAGACAGTCGGCGATCAGGGCGATGGTATCGCAAAGGTCGAACGTGGCTACGTCGTGATCGTTGCCGGCGCTCAACCCGGCGACGAGCCAACCGTCGAAATTGAACAAGTTCAGGAGAATGTCGCGTTTGCGAGCATTGTCGATAGCGATCCACGAGCATTCTAACTGCTGTTCTTTCTGTGGATCAATCTGCTTCTCGGTAAACCATCGGTGTGAGAAGGCTCCGTTCGAGTTTGTCTGATGGAGGTGNTTCTGAAAGNCACGTNACGNNNTCTNCNNNCGTTCNCGATGGCACAACCTTCCAANGCCGAAATTCAATCTATGACAAAGGAACCGATTGAGGTACTCGACGACNTGGCCGACCAGGTCGCCGATGAGTTCGAGGCGTATAGACAGCCGGACGAATTCAAGGATGTCTCGCTCGTGATCGAGAACAGCGACGAGGAACATCCGACGTTGATCGTCCACGTCGATAGGGAGGATGCGGAGTCCCTTGCCGACCGTATTGATGAGTTCCTCCGCGAACACGGTGCCCGTACTGAACGGGAACGACACTCAGCCACGGATGTCCGTGTGTTAGCGACGGTCGACTGACATCACTCCTCCAATTTTTTGACCGACTGCAAGCACCGCTGAAGGGCCCTATCTTCACTTCCCATCAAGAGGGTCTCGACCGCTTCAGCTCAGGTGGTCACTCTGTGCAGACAGATACTCTTGGAGAGCGGTGACTGTTTCTTCTGCGACAGCTGAGGCCCCGAAGTCACTCCGGAATCCGTGCTTGAGTTCGTCGCTCTCCATTATCTCCAGACCACGCTCAAGCTGCTCCCGGAGCGCATTGTTGTCCCCTCGCCGCAGGTGGGGTGTGACAGCGTTGAGGTCGATTTCTTCTGCCACTGCTAGGACGTCCCGGAGGTCTGTTTCACGGCCGCTGTGGAGCTTTGCCGCGACGAGGACTGTCCCATCGATGACTCTGGCTGTCGTCGTCACTGTGCCTCCGCTCACCTCCTGTTGGTGGCTGTGGTCGTACAGATAGTCGAACGACCACTGT